>JGI20214J51650_10000251_pt1 | contig 34199 bp, 26 predicted proteins | sample WetSurMetagenome_FD_51650 | JGI IMG/M metagenome (IMG submission 51650)
TGTACCGCCTGCCACGCGTTCATCAGCCCTGTCAGCAATACAATAATCAATGAATGCTTTGTTTGGATCATACTCAAGGAGATCATAGTCATCGCCGTATAATTCCTTAAGCTTGTACTCTTTTGCTGACTGACCTAAAAGTATTGAAATGTTATTCTTTTCGGCAAAAGTTTTGTTATAAGTTAAGATGTTTTCAATCTGCCAGTTAAAACCTCTGTGCATATTTGAATAAACAGTGCTGCGTGTAATGTCTTTACCCTGTGTGGCAAGGAAATAAGGGAATGTATAACCGTCATTACCCCAGAAAGCGAGGTCAACGCCATAACTTGATTTGAATTTAAGACCTTTAAGAATATTGACTTCACCCCAGAAAGTAGAGACAAACTTATCAGAGTTGCCAAAACCTCTTGTTGGTGCATTAAGCATAGCAACCGGGTTTGCGATCTCCTGGAAACCACTTGGAGGTGTTGAGAATACATTACCGTTTTTATCGGTTACTGCATACGGATGTAATGCCAGAACTGCAGCAGGATCCGTTGCATAAACAGGGATAGTAGGATCAAATACCAGCGCACTACCAAGAACTGAACCATATTCTGAGTTAGCCTCAATTCCGGTTGATTTGATTCTTGAATAACCAAGGTTCATCCCTACTTTAATCTCGTTAAGGAATGAACGATCAGTGGCCTCATAAACTTTGTAGGTGCTGTTTGACCTGATGCTTAAACGTTTGTAGTTTGATTTACCATAGTTACCGCCAACTATACCAGCCTGGTCAAAGTAACCAAAAGAGAGAAAATAAGTTGCCTTGTCAGTACCGCCGTTGACACTCAACTGGTGGCTCTGAACAGGAGCATTATAGTAAAATGTTTCATCCTGCCAGTCAGTTCCTTTGCCTGCATTGGCGATCTGTGTTGGAGTGTACTTGGGACTATTACCATCGTTAATGGCCGATTCATTCATGATAACCATATACTCGGTTGCATCAAGAACTGATTTCTTTTTCCATGGGTTCTGCCATCCGTATGAGAAATCATAGTTGATGTTAGCCTTGGTGTTTAGTTTACCTGATTTGGTTGTAACAAGTACAACACCGTTAGCAGCACGTGCTCCGTAGATAGCAGCAGATGCAGCATCTTTAAGAATGTCTATTGAAGCAATGTCTGTCGGGTTAAGGTAATCAATGCCACCGTCAACAGCCATGCCGTCTACAATATAAAGAGGATCGCTGTTATTAACTGTACCGATACCACGGATCCTTACTTTTGAATCAGCACCCGGCTGACCGGAGCTCTGTGTAATCTGTACCCCTGATACTTTGCCTTTCAACACATCTTCCACACGCGTGGGAGCTGCATTGTTAAGGTCGTCTTCAGTAACCCTGCTTATAGCAGCGGAAACAACAATTTTTTTCTGAACGCCATAACCTACAACCACAACTTCATCCATCGCTTTGATGTCAGAAGCCATCAGTACATTAAGTAAAGATGTGTTTACAGTTACAACAAACTCCTGTGCTTTCATTCCGACAAAGGAGAAAACAAGAGTGGAGTTTACAGGTGCAGATATTGAATATGCACCATTCATGTCAGTCAATGTCCCGGAAGTGGTACCTTTTATTGTAACACTCACCCCGGGAAGTGTCAGACCATCGTCTGCCGATGTAACAACCCCCTTCACCATTATGTTCTGGGCACTGACAGCCAGAGAACATAGAATAAGAAGGATAGATAGGATAGTTTGTTTCATAAATAAGTAGAGTTAGGTTTAGTTGTAAATAGTAATGTTAACTAATGCATAATGAGTAATAGCTAATAATTATTCATTATTACAACACAATTTTCGTCAACTAATTAGTTAATGTCAACTAAAAAGCTACATCAAAACTACAACAACGATGTTTTTTTAATACATCAATAATACATCAATAAATTTTTATTCAATTCATTTAATGTATGTTATAAAATAGCAATAATAATTATTAATACATCAAATAGATTTTCTTTGTACTACAATAACCCATTTTAGATGTTTACAGGTCAATAAGCAGCCCTGTGAGGTTTGTAGCCCTGTCTATGCCCAGTTTTTTCCTTATACGGTAGCGGCAGATCTCCACCCCGCGAACTGAAATATTCATCAGGGGAGCTATCTCCTTGGTCGAGATATTCATTTTCAGGTATGCGCACATGCGAAGCTCTGTTGGAGTAAGGGTTGGATATTTTGATTTAAGTTTATTGAGAAACTCTTCATGTACCTCATCAAATGCGGTCTCAAACACTTCGCGTTGCTTATTATGGTCGATATCCTTGTTAATTTTTGAGATCACTGAGAGAATTTTTTCATTCACACTATCGTCGTGCGTTGATTTCTTAAGGTTCTGCAGGTCGGCTCTTATCTTTCCAAGGAATTCATTTTTGCGCACGAGATTCATTGCCTGATTAGCCAATTCTTTGTCTCGTTGTATCATCTCAATGCGAAGCCTTTCATTTTTCATTGTCATAATTTCCTTCTCAGAAACAAGAGCCTGTCTTATATACTCCTGCTCTTTCTCATTATAGGCTTTCAACTGTTTAAGTCTCTCCTTGCGGTTTGCAATCTCAATGCGTTTTCTCACTCCCCAGATAAGAAATATAACTAATGTCAGAATGATGGCCAGGTAAACAATAAATGCCACAATAGACTTATACCATGGAGGAAGGATATTTATTTTTATAGAATCGGCAAGGCTCTCTATGCCAAGCTGATTTCTGGCTTTAACAGTAAAGATGTATTTCCCGTCAGGCAGATGAGGAAACTCCTGCGAAAAGGAGGTGCTCCAGTCAGACCAGGTATCATTCAGCCCGGTCATCCTGTAGCTGTATTCTATATTTCCCGGGTTATCATATACGGGAGATGAAAATGTAAATCTGAAGCCATTCCTCTTAAAGGGGAATGTGTACTCTGTCACTTCATTCCTGGAGGCTTTGATCTTATTGCCCCCATAATAAAATGTACTGTCAAGGTAAATGGCCGAACCTTTTGTAATATAGGTGGAAAATTCCGGGTATGTCCGGTAATAAGCCTGAGGCGAATAATGGGCGAAACCGTTTTCTATTCCAATAAATATATCTTCATCAGAATAAAAATAAACTGACTCAAATCCGTCAATGAATTTACCTGTAAGTAAAGTAAACGGCGTTGCCACCTGTTTGAGGCTCAGGTCCTCCTGACGTCTGAAAACACCTATTGTCTGGTTTGAGACGTACCAGATATTTCCCTGAACATCCTCTTTAAGGTATGAAATACTCCTTAACGGGGATAAAAGCTGATTAAAATATGATGAATGGACAAAGCGATCAGTCTGAGGCACATATTCATATATACCATCATCATGCGATGTAAAAATAACTCTGTTTTTAATCTTGAAGACATTTAGGTTATAATTAGATGGCAGTCCGTCGGCCTTGCTGTAAAAACGATATGAAATAACTGTGTCAAGCGATTCACTCAGCCTCACCTTATAAATTCCCTTGAAGCCGTGGCTCATCCAGATGTTGCCATCATCATCTTCATCAAAAACCCTGAATGACTCATTAAACCCGGGTATTTTTCTCACAAACCGCCATGTATTATTCTCCCATTTAAATAGTGTGAGCCCGCTGAAGGTTCCGCCAACCATATATCCGGGATATCTCGACAGATTATGGTAATTCCACCCACCCGGGATATCATTTATTCTTCTTGCCCTCTCTCCGTCAATAATATATGTACCATTGTTATGTCCGCATACAAGCACGTCATTATGAACGCCCAGATACCAGACCTGGCCTGAAGTTTCCGGAATAAGCCTGAAATCATTGTTGGCGAGATCCTTGTTCCACTCCCTGACAAACAGTCCCTGGTTTGTACCCAGATAAAGTTTCCCTTTAAAAATTATAGCTGTATATCCGGCGCCGAATCCGTCTGTTTGTTGAATAAAAGTTACCGGTGAATTAACATTTACATAATCGATCCCGTTATCAAGGCCAAGCCAGAGATTTCCGGCCCGGTCTGAAAAGACCTTAAGTATAGTGTTGTTCTGCAGTCCCTTTTTTTTGTTAATATGCTGAATCAGATTACCATTATCATCAATAATTATCAAACCATCCTGTATCGTCCCCAGCGCATAATAATGATCCTGAAGAGTGGTGGCGCTGAATATCTGGGACCTTTTTATAAGCTCTCCTGAAGGTATTTTCCATTCTTTCAGGGTGTTGCCATCATAAATAAACAATCCTTTGTTAAGGGTGCATATAAGTATCTCATTTTCTCCACGGAAAGGCATTATTGAATTCACATCCTCTCCTATTAATTTTTCGCACCCTTTCAGAGGTACAATGCCTGAACCATCAAATTCAAACAATCCGTACTCAGTATCACTGAAGTACAATCGTCCCGAGACGCTGAAAGAGTTTGGGAATCGCGAAGGCGCCTTAATTACTGAAAATGAATTGTCATCTTCATATACATAAGCAGCATTGTACGATTGAAAAACTATTTTCCCTTTATATGAAAGAATATTCCATACGTCATCAAAGTTTCTGTACTCAGGTTTAATCTGATCTTTCAGCGATTTAAAAACATTTCTGCCGTTTGGCAAAGTAACCATCTTACCGAAATCATTATATGCTCCAACATAGACCTCGCCTTTGTCGTCAATATAAATGGAACGTACCATTGATGAGTTTGGCATTTCATAAAGCTGCCACTGTACGCCGTCAAACACAAGCAATCCATCATTATTTGCAAAATACATATAACCTTTCTTGTCCTGTGATATCGCCCAGTTTTGAGTTCCCGCACGATAATCATGCTTAGTGAAATTCCGTATGAAAGGTGTTCCTATGCTTTTAATTTCAGAAAAAAGATTGCTTGCAATTACAAGTAAAAGGATCAATACCGCAGATATTCTTTTTAGCATCTTTTGATAACTTAGGGTTACTGAAATAAATCCGGTTTATCTCACTGACAAATATTAAGAGTTCCTGTTTATAAGTTCGTTTATTTCGCTTAAATGAAGCTTAAAATGCCTGAGATAATCAGTAATCATATCACGTAATGAAACCCTCATTCCAAGAGCGCTTATCCATTCATTTTCAAGTGCATCGTGATTAACGTTTCTGATTACATGAACCAGGTGAATGTTTGAATATCTCCAGAGTTGGATTAATGTCGCCCACTCTTCAGCCTGGTAATTCTGAATTTTAATCCAGCGGTCATTGTTTCCAAGGTTAGCATAATCAGGAAAGCTACTGGGAATCTTATCGTACTGAAGGTGAACAATCCTATGTGTATTGTTTGATGCTGAATCAATCATATGTCCCAGTATCTGTTTGATTGTCCTTCCCTGATCGTTTTGTCTGTTGCATATAACCTCCTCAGGTAAACCTGCCAGAACAGGCTCCCATTCATTGATAAGGGTAAGAAGTGGATTAATTATTTGATCTGTATCCATGATCAGAATTTTTGGATTTAAGGTTCCAATAAAAATAATAAATCTTACCGATTTATGTAAGTGCAATTCATTGCTGTAAATCAGGTATTTAAGAAAAGAGGGTCCTGCCTTTTTCTTTTTGTAAAAGAAATGAATCTGTCTTTAAAATTGCATAACTTTATAATATATTTTGATGAATCATATATTTGAGAGGCAAATGGTTCAATAAAAAGAGGCACCAGGCTTCAGTTTATTTCAAATTTGGATATATTTGCAATCTTTTATAATTAAAATTCATAAATCAACAGGCAAACAGGAAGACAATGGTAAAGATCACACAGAACAGAATCCCGCACGAGTTCTTCACAACAAAAGGTTCCGGATGCAGCGAGTATGCGGTACACCCGGGATCATATCACATGGCTCTGCATGATGCAGGTATTTCGGAATATAACATTATAAATTATTCTTCCGTACTGCCGGCAACCTCAAAATTAGTTTCACTTGATGAGGTTGACATGCCGCCATTTGGTTCTGAACTATGTACAATAATGGCTTGTGCCAACGGCTTTTTCGGGGAACATATCTCTGCCGGTATTATTCATGCATGGTTATACACTGACGACACTTGTGAGGTAAAAGTAGGAGGTCTTGTCTGTGAGCTGGCCGGTTACTATGACATGGAGGCTCTTGAAGAACGACTCTACACAGTGTTAAAAGATCTCCATGAGCGGACGTTTGCGCAGTATTACATTGGTGAGCCTACTGTCAACACTGAATCGCTTACAATAGACAAGCGATATGGCACCGCGCTGGTAGCTCTCTGCTTTGTAAGTTATACGTAGGATATCTGTCACCTGAATGGTTTTCACCGGGCAAAATCACTTCCGGTCAATTTGCCGTTTTGTTTCATCTTCTCTTCAGGATAAAAGAAGGACTTCTGTCGCTCTGTTGATGCCTGTGTGTATTAACAGGGTAATGTCGTACATAGTATTATCCCGGGATGTCTGTTCTAAGAGAGCCCTGTTATAAATTTAATAAGGTAATAAACAACCATGGCAAGTCCCATTGAAACCGGTATTGTCAGCAGCCATGCATAAAGCAGTTTTTGAGTGACACCCCATCTGACTGCTGTGACACGTTTTGTAAGGCCTACACCCATTATTGCCCCGGTAATTGTATGAGTTGTTGAAACCGGAATACCAAATGCCTCTGTTAAGAAAAGCAGTATTGATCCTGCACTTTCCGCAGCCACTCCCTCAAAGGGTGTGATCTTTGTAATTTTCGATCCCATGGTTTTCACTATTCTCCATCCGCCCATCAGTGTACCGAGTCCTATGGCGGTATAACATCCCATCACAACCCAGTCAGGTATATGGTGGATTTTACCGTTTACCACACCAATATGTGCCCAATGAGGTACCTGAGACGGATCAACGCCATGAAAGAACACAATTAACGCAGCTGCAATTATACCCATCACTTTCTGAGCATCATTTCCACCATGACCGAGGCTTAACAGAGCAGATGTAAACAGCTGGAATGTCTTAAAACGTTTCTCCATTTTAAATGGATTTAGCCGTCTGCATATCCACAGTAGAAGAATTGAGATAAAATAGGCGAAAATCATGCCTATTATAGGAGCAAGAAAAATGAAAGATGCAATTTTCACTATTACCTGTATATGTACCACGCGCCATCCTGCCTGTGCTATAGCTGCACCGGCAAATCCGCCCACCAGAGTATGAGATGAACTTGAGGGTATGCCAAGGTACCATGTGAGGAGGTTCCACATTATGGCAGCCACAAGACCTGACAGGATAACAAGCATTGTGATAGCAGAAGTATCAACTGTCTTTGCAATAGTATCAGCAACATTAAGTTCAAACACAAGGTACGCAACCACATTAAAAAAGGCTGCCCACAGAACAGCCTGAAACGGAGTAAGCACCTTGGTAGACACAACCGTAGCAATTGAGTTGGCTGCATCATGGAAACCATTTATCAGATCGAAACTGAATGCAAGAATAATTATTGTAATAAGAAGCGCATAGTTCATCCTGCAATATGATTAGGCAATTTTAACAATAACTGAAATAATAACATCAGCCACATCATCACAACGGTCAACAGCTTTTTCAAGAGAAGCAAGTATATCCTTCTTTCTGATGAGTTCGATGGCATCCTTTTCCTCCTGGAAGAGTTTTGCAAGATACCTGTGATTTATTTCATCACCCATCTCCTCTATTTCACTGATCTTATGGCAGTTTTCTTTGTACTTTGAAAGGTTGAGGACATCCCTTAAGCCGTTGAAAGTTGTATTAATCTCAATTGATGCAAGATGAATTGCATTTGCCATCTCAACAAACTCAACAGGGATTTCTTTCATATGATAAAGGTGAAGTCTTTTTGCAGTGCCGTTAATCAGGTCAACAACCGAGTCTGTAGCTGAAATAAGCTCAAGAATATCTTCCCTGTCAAAAGGAGTAATAAAGGTAGTGTTTAAAGCCATGAAGAGATTTTTGGCAATCTGGTCACCAATCAGTTCAGCCTCTTTTATCTTCTGAACAAGAGCTTCACGTTTTTCAGGATCCTGTTCATTCATCAATGCAACCAGATATTCCGATGCAACAATAAGATTTGCTGAGGCATCCTTAAACAAAGGGTAAAATTTACCCTCTTTGGGAGCCAGAAACGAAAAAAATTTATCAAGTTTCATGTAGAATATGTTAGAGTAAAAAAAGATTTTACAACGTTTCAAATGTAAGTTAAACTCTTCACCCAAAAAAGCTGCAAGGTCATATTTTTTTGTTACAATTTTGTAACATAAAAATTAAATTAATCTTTTTTTGGTCTCTTTTTCAATACTATACTGGCCTTTTGGTTGATCAGAACCGCTGACATGCCGATAAGGGTCATCATTTTTATTACTGCCACGCACTTTCTGGGGTCAGGTATGTTTTATATGTATAGTATGCCTAATGACAACGAGCAACAACTTTGCTTATCTTAGTAATGTATTTAAAACTTGTTTTATGAAAATAACATTCTATGGCGCTGCGCGCGAAGTAACAGGAAGCAAGCATCTCATCGAAACAGATAACGGAAAGAAAATATTGCTTGACTGTGGTGAGTTCCAGGGTAAAGGCCTGGAGACACGTGATCTGAACAAGGCTCTTCCTTTTGATCCTCCGGCAATAGACCATATTATTCTTACTCACGCACATATAGACCATTCAGGGTTAATACCCTATATGTATCATAACGGATTTAAGGGATCCGTTATCTGTACAAATGCAACACGCGACCTCTGCTCTATAATGCTGGCAGACTCAGGTAAGATTCAGGAACAGGATACTGAAACTTTTAATAAGAAAAGAGCAAAGAAAGGGCTCCCTCCTATTGAGCCGTTATACACACAGGCCGACGCAATTGCCTGTATGAACCTGTTCATAAGCGTTGCATATGACCGTAAGCTTCGTGTCGATGACCAGACCTCGGTTAAGTTCACAAACTCAGGTCATATGCTCGGCTCGGCAGTAGTAAGTATTGAGGTTAAGACCAACAACGGAATTAAAAAGATTGCCTATACAGGTGATATTGGAAGACCTGTTAACAGAATTCTCAAGAGTCCAGAGCCATTTCCACAGGCTGATGTTCTAATTGCTGAGTCAACATATGGTGACAGGCTTCATCCGGCAATTATTCAATCTGATGAAGAACTCTATAATGTGGTGCAGGACACCTGTGTCAGAAAAAAAGGGAAGCTGATAATCCCGGCTTTTAGTGTAGGCCGTACCCAGGAGATAGTATTTGCCCTTAACAACCTTTACAATCAGGGCAGGCTGCCGAAAGTAGACACTTATGTAGACTCTCCGCTATCGGTTAACGCAACAAACATATTCAGACTACATACTGAGTGCTTTAATAAAAGCATAAAAGATGTTATGCTCACCGACCCGGACCCATTCGGGTATAACTCGCTGTTTTACATCACGTCAAAAGAGGATTCTATAAAGCTCAACGACATTAAGCAACCTGTTATCATAATTTCTGCATCAGGTATGATGGAAGCCGGTCGTGTAAAACATCACCTTGCAAACAGTATCTCCAACCCAAATAACACAGTGCTGATTGTCGGCTATTGTGCTCCGGCTACCCTTGGCGCCCGCATTGGAAGAGGTGACAAGAAGGTGTCTATCCACGGAGTTGAATACGCCGTCAATGCTGATATAAGAAAGATAGAAGCATTCTCCGGCCATGGTGATTACAAGGAAATGTCAGAATACCTGAAGTGCCAGGATCCATCAAAGCTTGAGAAGCTTATCCTGGTTCACGGTGAATACAACACGCAGCTCACATATAGCAAATACCTCGAGTCACAGGGATTTAAAAATATTCACATTCCGGATAAGGGAGAGACAATTGAACTTTAAAAGGTGACTTAAGTCATTATCATTCTATAATATAGTTAGTTTCTTAACACAGCTAAGTTATCTCTCAACAGACTTAAAATATTATATTATGGCGTTCCTTCTGGATAATTTCGAATTTGTGCTTTTTGCACTTACTCTTGTTGGCGTGGCCCTCTTTCACAGGCACACAATGTGGGTTGCTCTTGCGGGCATGACCGCAATCCTCCTCTACAAAATCATTTTTAACGATCCGTCCAACCCCTTCAACATATTTGAGCATCTCACCCATGAAGCAAGAACCCTTATCAACCTTATGGGCCTCCTTCTTGGGTTTGCTATACTTGCAAAACTGTTTGAAGAATCAAGATTACCTGACATTCTTCCCAACTATTTGAAAAGCGGATGGGTAGGAGCATTCTCATTACTTGTAATGATCTGTATCCTGTCTTCATTCCTTGATAATATAGCAGCTGCAATGATCGGCGGAACAATAGCTCTTGTGGTGTTCAGGGGCAGAGTTCACATCGGGTATATAGCTGCAATAGTGGCAGCAAGCAATGCCGGGGGATCGGGGTCGGTTATTGGCGACACCACCACTACACTTATGTGGATTGATGGTGTACCTGCCTTTAATGTATTGCATGCATATGTGGCTGTAATTCCTGCGCTCCTGATATTTGGCATTATCACGTCTATACAGCAGACACGTTACCAGCCAATAATGAATGATGCCGTTCCCGGCATACGGATTGAATGGATTAAGCTAATTGTAGTTTTACTTATTCTCGTTGGGGCTATCCTGACAAACATGCTTCTTGACTTTCCTGCTGCAGGTGTCTGGGCAGGTATATTGATCGGAGCATTACTCACCAGGACTCCATGGGGAGAGATAAGAAACTCGATAAAAGGCACAATATTCCTAATGGCACTTGTCTTTTCAGCATCAATGATGCCTGTACAAAACCTTCCTGAAGCATCATGGAAATCAAGTTTTGTCCTGGGTTTTGTTTCAGCGGTATTCGATAATATCCCTCTTACAAAACTTGCACTTGTGCAGGGTGGTTACGACTGGGGGATGCTTGCATACACCGTTGGCTTCGGGGGGTCAATGATCTGGTTTGGGTCTTCAGCCGGTGTTGCAATTACAAATAAGTTTCCTGAGGCACGGTCTGTTGGTAAATGGCTCAAATACGGGTGGAGTATTGCCGTTGCATATCTTATCGGTTTCTTTGTTCTTCTGGCAATTATGGGCTGGGAACCGGTTGTAGGATATAAATAATTTATTCAACAATCTCCATGTTGTTTATATAATGTAGGGGCACGCCATGGCGTGCCCTTATGTTATTACCTCTGATCATATGTAGGGTCACGCCATGACGTGACCCTAGATTATCATTCTATTCATCCAGAAGGATATGCCTCAGCGTGGCCCTACATTATGATTCTCTTTAATCCATAAGGACATGCCTTGACGTGACCTTACGTTTTCATTCTATTTCATCCACAAGGATATGCCTCGTCGTGGCCCTACATTATAATTCTCTTTTATCCATAGGGTCACGCCATGGCGTGACCCTACATTATGATTCTCTTTAATCCATAAGGACATGCCTTGGCATGTCCCTACATTGTGGTCCCCGTTAATACATAGGGACATTCCATGGAATGTCCCTACAATGCGGAAACGCACAACATTACATTTCTGTCATTATTTCTCATACAATGCAAACACATCCTCAATAGCTTTCCGGCATACTTTACAAAATTGCTGGTGGCGGGTAAACATTATGCAGTCTGCCTGCGGCCTGTATAATCCTTTCTGCAGATATCCTGCACCCTCAAAGGCACCAACGGCGTCACGGTATTTTTCTTTTGAGAAGAAGCTGTTTTCAGTGTTCATCTGCTCGGTAAACAAAGCCTCCACAATTTCCTCTGGGACATTTGCATTACGAAGACTGTCACGGCGATGCTGAACCTGGTAGCCATATGCATCAAACGCATCTTTATTCCATGGTGTCGGCAGTGGTGTTCCTTCAGACACCAGGTCTCTCCATTTTAATTTTGAAGGGTCTTTTAGGGCCGTGATATTTGGTTCCCAGGGCTCAACAGTCACCGGTTGCTGTTCATAAGCCACAGATGAGGTATAATACTCATCGGCAAGACCGGCGAGGTGATGCCCCATCTCATGAACCATAATATACTCCGAGAATTTGTTATCGGCACAGACAGTGGTATACAGATTGTATATTCCACCACCCCCGTAAGTTCTCTCATTTAGTATTATGACCATGAAATCGTAAGGCACAGCAGAAGCCACATTTCTTATAGTTTTATTGTCGAAGCTAAGCGCATAGCGTTCACTGTCAAAAGCACCATAATTTACAGATAAAGGAGATCTGCGGAAGACTCCAGGATGTGGTTTGTTTACGCCGCTTGTTTCTGACGGTGTCTCAACAGAGCGGATTACAATCTGATCTTTGTGTGAGGCAAAAGGCTCACAGGTAAGGAGATAGTCAGCCAACCGTTTTGAGTCATCACGGAATTTCCCCATCTCTTCATGACTGTAGCCATCGCCAAGAATAACAAAATCAACCCTTTCAGAGGGAGCTCCTGATCCATGAATGATATTAACCTTTTCAGTATGTTTAAGTAACGCCGGGTTAACACTATGAGCCCCGGGGTCAACTGTATAATGCCATATCTGCGCAAACCCGTTCATTGCATTACGCTTGCTTATAATAACATTCACCGGTTTCTTTGGCCATGGGAAGCGCATTGACTCACTGAAGGTACCCCATTGTGTGTCGGCCTCAGGAGTTGTCTGCCACTCTCCAAAAACAGAAGCGAAGCCCCTTGAATAGAGAAGTCTCCCGGAGGCAGCATCAGTTACTTCAAGCATGTAAGGCCCCCTTTGAAGAGGGTCAATGAGCTGTGTCAGACTACCCGACCAGATGCCGTCATTAAAAGCTGCGTCGTAAGAAAAATGATCTTCCTTTGCATTACCAGAATGATAGAGATCAAGCCTCATAGTCGCAAATCGAAACCAGTCGTGGTAATTGGGATTACCCTGATTAACTACAGATGTGTTCTCAATTGACTGATTATTTGCTTTTACTGCAGTGTTTTTAGGCTCTTCGGAACAGGAGACCAGCAAACACGGAATGATAAACAGTAGGATATTTTTCATCACATTAGCTATATATGTGCAAAGTAAAGGTTTTGGATAAAATTTTTTCAAAAAAAAAGCCCCGATTCAACGGGGCTTTAATTTTTAGTATCTCGGTTCACGATCCCTGTCGCGGAAATCACGACGCGGGCGGAAAGGTTTCTTCTCTGCCTTAGGCTCTGATCTCTTAACAATGATCTGACTTCCGTCAAGCTCAGAGTTGTTAAGTTTCTCGATAGCTTCGAAACCAGCACGGTCATCTGCCATCTCAACGAAACCATAGCGCTTTGAAAAGCCGGTTTCACGGTCCATAATAACTTTTGCGGAGATTACTTCTCCAAATTTGCTGAAAAGTTCGGTAAGGTCTTCGGCTTTAGTCACAGAACTCAGCTTAGCTACAAAAATGTTCATTTGAAAATTAATTAATGTTAATAAAAGGTTCTTTATCTGTCAATTAATAGAGTTTAGGAGTGGGATGCACATAAAAACAATTAGCTGACATGATTAATCTCTAGCAAAGATATGTAATTATTTATAAGAAATCCAAATTTATTAATTATTTGATAATTACGTGTCAGGAAGACACTTAGTGTATAGCTGCAGGGTTGATTTTTACACCGACCCAATCCTCCAGTTTTTGAATTACAAGATCCCTTTTTTCAGGAGGCAGATTCATTATTCTGGTGCCATGTGATCCGCCGGGATTGATAATTTTTAAGCAGCTTTTGTTGGATCCGGGATCTGCAGCCGATGCCGACCATGGATCATATTCTCCGTAAAGGAATATAAAATGACGGGCTTTTGTCTTGATATATTTATCCACGTCGTGGGCAAATTTGAAATCATAAGGAGGCAGGGCAACATTACACGGTGCAGAGAAAAGAAACTCCGGTTTGCCGTTGTCTGAAGCATACCTGAGAAGACCTTTGAACTTGTCAAACTGGTACCCATAATAACCTATCTGCGTGAGAGCCTGGTAAAAGAATGGCTCAAAATAGACAATCCCCTGATCTGTAAAATATGAGAAGTCACCTACTGTAGAAAGAAAGTCAAATATCTCCTGGTCTGTACCGCTGAGAGGAATTTTATCGCAGGAGTAGCCCCATTGCCAGAATGCAAACTCAAATTCAAGGACAGACATCTCAAATGCAACCTGGGGACTGCCAACCCTGCTAAATGTCCATTTCTTCTCCTCCGCGAGTTTCTGCATCATAGGAAAGAGAACATCAAATTTTTCAAGTGCAAGCTTTTGAAATTCGTACACCTTATTACGGCACTCCGGCGTACCATCATTTGCCAGGAATGAGGCCATTCTCGGGTCTTCAGGCCCAAAGTTAAGCGGGCCTACATAAGCCACTCTCACATCTGCATCTTTAGGGTAGTAAAAGCTGTGAAACATGACATTTTCGCCACCGTTGCTTATACCTGTTGTAATCCACTTTCCATGGAATACTGGTTTGAATAATTCTATAATATCGTGTTGATCAGTTGCCGATTGCCATGCAGTCAAATATTTCCAGTCCAAAGAATCGGGTATCGACTCATCAAAATAACGGTGTTCGATAATAATCTGGTTACAATGAAGCAGTTGTGCCAGTTCGGTTGTATAGTTTCTGTGGACACTGTATCCTTCTGTTACAACAACCACCGGAGCGTCAGGCCCGACATAACTCAGAAAGACCTGCTGGTGAAACTTCTTTCCTGACGGATTATTTTGATCCAAAGGCTGAGTTATGGCAAATTCCCATGCCTCGGAGAACATGGTATCGCACTTGATCTTTTCTGCCTTGGTTGCGGGGAGTGTTGCAATTCTGTCTTTCAGAGACATTTTTCTTACCCCGTAAGCGCTGTTGGCAATCAATGCCACAAAAAGCAGAAGACAATAAAGTTTTTTCATAATGAAGCAGATATTTAAGATAGATTTATTTACTGAGCCGGGCCGTCTTTGCTTTAAGCCACTTCTTCTCTTCAGTGCTTAGTCTGACGGAGAGTTTTTCAAAAACAACGGTATGATAATCATTAAGCCATTTGAGTTCAGCATCAGAGAGAATACTGACATCTACAAGTTTTGTGTCAATATAGCAGAGTGTCACTGTATCAAACTTAAGAAATGTTCCATACTCAGTCACTCTGTCCTCAACGCAAAGGACAAGGTTTTCAGTTCTGAAGCCATACTCACCTTCTCTGTAAACTGCGGGTTCATCAGAAGTCAGCATGCCTGGTGTAAGGAATGTGTTCAGGTCACCTGAGGCTCCGCTACCGATTGTCTGCGGCCCTTCATGCACGTTAAGGAAGAAACCCACGCCGTGACCGGTGCCGTGGCCGTAATTAAGACCGTGACTCCACAAAGCCTGGCGCGCAAGCATCTCTATCTGGTAGCCTCTTGTACCAAACGGGAAACATGCCATTGCCAGGTCAATTGTTCCCCTGAGTGCCAGTGTAAAGTCGGTTTTCATCCTGTTTGTTGGATTTCCCAGAGCAATGGTACGGGTGATATCAGTTGTCCCCCCAAAATATTGTCCACCTGAGTCAAGAAGAAAGATTCCGTTTTCTCCGATTTTTACATCTGTTTCCTTTGAAGGAGAGTAATGAGGTGAAGCAGCGTGATCATTAAAAGCAGCAATTGTTGTAAAGGAAGGACCGATACACCCCTCCTGTTCCATTCTTAACCTTTCAAGTTGTGCCGAAGCAGATAATTCAGTTATGTCTCCTGTTTTGACGTTTTCTTCCAGCCACATGAAAAATTTTGTCAGAGCAACACCATCTTTAACCATTACCTCCCTGATATTGCTGATCTCAGTGTTGTTTTTCACGGCCTTTAACCGTGTGACAATGCTTACGTCTTCCTTTTTCGGCATCCTTACCGGCATAGAATAATAGATTGCCGCTGAGGTTGTTGCAGGTGTGTAAAGAATAGTTTTACCGACATCGAGTGATTTAAGGACTGCGGTGAGTGTATCATAAGGTAAAAGAACCACTCCGTCGAGATCAAGGGCAGCCTTCATTCGCTGTGGTATCTTGTCTTCTCCGGCAAATAGTAATACCTGGTCATTACCGGCAAGGGCAAAAGATGTCAGCAACGGAGAGTTTTCAACATCTCCACCGCGAATATTCAGGAGCCACATTATATCATCAACGGAAGTCAAAAGCTGATAGTCAACCTGCTTCTCTCTCATTTTGTCATTTAAAAGGGCAATCTTTTCTTTTCGTGAGAGACCGGCATACTGTACAGGATGGTCAAATGCCATTGCATCCGGCATCGGAGGTCTGTCATTCCAAATGGGGGTCACAAGGTCGCTTCTTAAAGACAACAAAATCTTTTTCTCTGAAAGTTTTTCCTTCAGTAACCTGGCCTGTCCAAACGAGATAACCCTTCCGTCAACTCCCACCCTTGAAGCAGGTTTCATTGTGTCTGCAATCCAATCGATATACTCAGGCGTATGCGGTATTCTTAGCTTTACCAGGGTAAAACCGGTGCCTTCAAGTTGCTTCTCTGCCTGTATGAAGTAACGTGAGTCAGTCCATAATCCGGCAAACTTCTTTGTAATAACTACTGTCGCCGCCGATCCGGTAAAACCGGTAAGCCATTCTATAACCCTCCAGTATTCAGGAACATACTCGGAGAGATGAGGATCTGTTATCGGTATGATACAGGCGTCAAGCTTGCGTTTAACCATTGCTGAACGAAGCATTGCCAATCGGTCCTTGTAGATGCTCTTTGCCATTTCATTAATTTTAATGTGGTCTGCCTGTTATGAGACGGAAACAAATATAACAAAGATTAATTAGTGAAATCTGCGGTTGTTGCAGAACATATTAACTCCGTAAGGTTAAAATTGTCTAAATTTATGCCCTGCTCAGGTATTAATTTCAAAAAGTCAGTTTAATGATCAGGAGGGATAGACAGGGAAAGGCCAAAGGCTCAGTTGATGGTTGGATGAAGCTTGACAATGCTGCCAAGATATATCCTCCTGTTACACGGGGAGAACTTACCGGGGTCTTCAGGATCACTTCCATTCTGAATGCTCCTGTCAGGTTCAATGCACTGCAGCAGGCTGTTGATATGACTTTTAAATTATTTCCGTCTTTCAGCGTGGAATTATGTCCTGGCATTTTCTGGTATTACCTTGAATATAATGGTCAGAAACCTCGTCTTTTGCTTGATGAAGGACCTCAATGCCAGGCATTTCCAAGCAAAAGAAAAGGCGAGGTAATGTATCGTATCCTGGCACGTCATAACAGGATATCAGTTGAGTTTCTTCACATCATTACTGACGGCGGAGGTGCAATGATGTTTTTCAAAATGCTGCTTAACAACTATGGTAACATCGTTTCAGGAACAGATGAAACGAAGGTGCTTTTCCCCGGTTCGCTGATTTTAAACCCGGTAAACGACACCAGGGACCGGTTCAGGGAGCATTCAAAAAAGAGGTTTCCGCATCCGGTTAAACTGGCCGGGGCATGGCACCTCCCCTTCAGGCTTAATAACAAACCCCGGTTTAAAACCATGTCATTTTCATTACCTGCAGGCAGGCTTGCTGAAGAATCAAAAAAATGTAATACCACCGTCAGCGAATTTCTTGTGTCTGTGTATCTGGCCAGCCTTCAGGATCTGAGAGACAAACAAAAAAAGGGATCCCCTTTTCTCAGAGTACAGGTGCCCGTTGACCTGAGAAGGAGGTTTAATACGGAGACTGTAAGAAACTTTTCAGTTTTTGTAATGCCTGAACTGGATCTCAGAATGGGTCATTACTCCTTTAATGAGATAATACAGGAAGTTAAAGTAGCCATTGGCCTGATGGCAGATGACAAGAGACTTACAAAGATTATAAGCAGGAATGTGTCAAAGGAGAACAATCCGTTAATAAGAGTTATTCCCCTTTTTGTGAAGGGATTTTTTCTGAGAATGGCATACAACAGGTTAGGTATAAGCCAGTATTCTGGGGTTTTAACCAACATGGGAAGGATTGATTTAACGCCTGAAGGAGAGGAAATCCTTAATGGCATGTTTGTGGTTCCACCTCCTCCGCATCCCAGGATAAAGGTTTCATGCGGCGTTTCAACACTTGGAAATAATACAATAATTACTTTCGGATCTGTTGCTGATGACAATGCACTCGAAAGAACTTTCATTACTTATCTTACTGGCAGAAACATACCTGTCAGACTTTTAAATCTTAAATAAAAGAAGAGATGGCTATATGCAGTTTTTGCGGGATTGAGTATGATGACGACCTGCCTGTCTGTCCTCTCTGCAACGGAGAAGAAAAAAGGATACACCCTGTTTCTCCTGCAGATATACTCGACATGTCAAAAAGCGAGAATAAAAGGCAATTGTGGGAGTTGTCAATGGTACTCCTTTTCTCAGCAGTCATTATTGCATTCGCTGTTGATGCTGTATTCGGCAAAGGAATCAACTGGTCACTCTACGCGGATGTGTCATTACTTTATATCGCTTCCATATTGACATTAACTCACTTCAGCAGAAATAAATGGGTGATCAGCTCTTCACTTTTTGTGTTAACTGCCACACTTCTTTTAATTTTTGATATGTTGACAAAAAGCCATAGCTGGTTCCTGCCACTTGCGCTTCCAATAACGGTCTCACTTTTCCTGCTTGGTATGGCAGTCATTTTTCTTAACTCGCTTTCGAAGTACAGGGGACTGAATCTCATAGCCGTCATTTTCATTGCCTTGGCCCTCTTCACTGTCATAATCGAGATAACCGTTGATCTATACAATGATGGCATAGTAAAGCTCAGGTGGTCAGTAGCGGCCTCAGTATCGTTATCGCTGCTCGCTCTGATACTGGTGTTTATCCACTACAGGCTAAAAAAAGGAAGAACCCTGGATGGCCTCTTTCATGTCTGATCCTTCCCGTTTGAAAACGGTTTTATACCTTTGAAGTGCAAAATTTAAGATCAAAAAACAGTTATCGATGGAAAAACTTCTTGAGAGATTTCTGAGTTATGCCAGGGAGAATACGATGCCTGATGAAGAGTCAACCACATGTCCATCATCAGATAGGCAATTGAGGTTTGCCGGCAAACTTGCAGACGAACTGAAAAGGATCGGGCTGACAGAGGTAAGCCTCGATACAAATGGGTATGTCATGGCCTCTGTGCCGGCAAACGATGGCAGCAATAGCCCGGTAATAGGGTTTATTGCCCATATGGATACAAGCCCTGAAGCCCCTTCTGAAAATATAAGGCCCGTGGTACACAAAGATTATGATGGGGCAGACATTATTCTTGACTCAAAAACAAACGTTATACTCTCAGTTAACGATTTCCCTGAGCTTAAAAATTATAAAGGACAAACAATAATCACTTCAGACGGATCAACACTACTTGGTGCTGATGACAAGGCTGGGATAGCAGAAATTGTGACTGCTATGGAGAGGCTGATAGAACACCCTGAACTGCGTCATGGAAAAATACGAATTGCCTTCACCCCTGATGAAGAGATAGGTCGCGGGGCAGATAAGTTTGACGTTGCTGCCTTCGGAGCTGATTATGCCTACACGGTTGACGGCGGAGAGATAGGCGAGCTTGAATATGAAAATTTCAATGCTGCAGCAGCAGTAATAAAAATTTACGGACGGAACGTTCACCCTGGAACGGCCAAAGGGTCAATGATAAATTCTATCCGTTTGTCGCAGCGACTGAATTCGCTGCTCCCTGAAAATGAAAAGCCTGAATATACCTCTGATCATGAAGGTTTCTTCCATCTTTTCGATCTTAAAGGCAGTGTTGAGGAGACTACAATGAAATATATTATCAGGGATCATAATCATGAAAAGTTTCTGAGACGTAAGAAACAGATTGAAGAGGCAGCTGAAGTGGTAAGATCTGAGAATAAGGGAGCTTCAATAGATGTTGTAATTAAAGATCAGTATTACAACATGAAAGAGATAATAGAAAAACATTATTACATAGTTGAAAACGCCATCTCGGCATTCAACAAGGCAGGTGTAGAGCCAAAGATAATACCGGTAAGAGGAGGGACAGATGGATCACGGCTCTCTTTTATTGGGTTGCCCTGCCCTAACATTTTTACCGGTGGCCATAACTATCACGGAAGATTTGAATATGTGCCCCTTGAGTCAATGTCAAAGGCAGTAGATGTTATAATAGGTATTTCAACAGCAAGAGATAAATGAGAAAAACTTTAGCAGTTATAGCTGCAGTTGTTGCCATGGCAACAGGGTGCGGCAGCAATCATGGGGTTAAAAGTGCCGCTGAATCAATCAAGGCGGTTGACCTGAGGAAGATCACGATGGAAATAGGTGCCGACAGTCTCATGGGAAGGGCTCCCTTTTCCCAGGGAGAGGAGCGCACTGTAAGATACCTGTCGAAAGCCCTCACTATGATTGGATTCGAACCTGCCTTTAATGGCAGCTATTACCAGGAAGTTCCAATGATCCAGATTGCTTCACATGTTGAAGGTCCTGTAATATTCAATGTCAAAGGAAAACGTATGTTAATGAATGCTCCGGATGATATTGCCATAGTCTCTACAAGTGAACAGGAAGTGACAGACGCAGAGAAGATGCCTCTCATCTTCTGCGGATTCGGAATAGTTGCGCCGGAATATAACCGGGATGACTACAAATATGTTGACGTGAAAGGCAAATGCGCTGTCGTTTTTGTGAATGACCCCGGTCTCTATACCGGCGACACTGCTTTGTTTAAAGGGAAAACAATGACCTATTATGGCCGGTGGACATACAAATTCGAAGAGGCAGCCCGTCACGGAGCTGCTGCAGTGCTTATTATACATGAGACAATGGGTGCAGGATATGACTTCAGCATTCAGAGAAACAGCTCCGTATCTCCAAGATTATATATGGCATCTTCAGAGAATTCAGCTCCGCAGTGCCAGATTACAGGGTGGATAAATGACAAGCCGGCCGGTGAACTTTTTAATACTCTTGGATACGATGTCAACACTCTCCGGACGGAAGCATGCAAAAAAGGCTTCAGGGGATTTGATATGCATACCGTGATGAATGCCAAAATAATCAATCATCTCAGAAGAGACAAATCAAGGAATGTTGCCGGAATATTGCCTGGGAAGGAGAAAAAAGATGAAGCAATTGTAATTACTGCGCACTGGGATCACTTTGGCATTGGAGAAAAAGTGCAGGGTGACTCGATATATAACGGAACAGTTGATAATGGCACCTCAATTGCCTGGGCGCTTGAGATAGGCAAAGCCTTTTCATCATTGACACAAAGACAGGCAAGATCTGTTGTAATACTCTTCCCAACTGCAGAAGAAGAAGGGCTTCTCGGATCAGCTTATTTTACAGAGCATTCACCTGTTGCTATCAACAAAATTGCAGCCTGCTTCAATAATGATATGATGCTTCCGATGGGAAGGATGAAAGACATTATGGTAACAGGCTACGGCCAGTCAGAGCTTGAAGATATGCTGGCGAAAGTGGCAAAGGAACAGGACAGATATCTGTTGCCCGATCCTTACCCTGAGAGAGGAATGTATTTCAGGTCAGATCATTTCTCCTTTGCCAAAGCAGGAATACCCTCTCTGTTTGCAAGAGGCAACTGCGACAGTCGCGAAAAAGGAAAAGAATGGGCTGCTGAAAATGAAAAGGAATATCTGACCAAGAGGTATCATAAACCTGCCGATAACTACTATCCGGAAATGAATTTTGATGGAATATGCGAGGATGCAAAAGCTATTTTTGAGGTGGCATATGAGGTAGCCAACAGTGATAAGTTTCCTGAATGGAAGAAAAATTCGGAATTTGCCAGGGCAAGACGCTGATTAATAATTAAGGCTTCACCCCTGTTTTCAAGTGCATAAAGGATCATTTATTGGCAAGTACAAATGATAAACATTGCTTCCTGATGATTGCGATATACTGATTTACACCAATTGTTAAACCGAGATAAAGACTCCTCCCTTCGTTCGGAATGACCATTGTTTTGATGGAGTTATAGCGGGGAGGGTCAGGGAGGGCCGCCCAGCGGCCCTCCCTGACCCTCCCTTTTAATTTAAGAACTCGTCGTCATTCCGAACGAAACGCAGTGAAGTGAGGAATCTTCATCTATGAACTGGAATTGGAATTGAGCCATGATTGAATCTTCTCAGGATTTTTCTGCTTTATCCCAATTAACGAAGCTACGCGGTAAAACTATTCCCCGTAGGTGATACGGTATTGTAATCCCGAAAAACAAATATCATTTCAGGTAGTAATGGCAAAATTCAATATTTATCAGACATTTATGTTAAATTATTCACACTGTTATATTATTAACATTAAATGATTATATTTGTAGCAATTTTCGTGAAAATGAAAAGATTCGTAACTTATCATCTATAAAAATTGTCGTATGAGAGTCGGTGACATTTGTGAAGCAGTAAAGGGGAAGCTCATCTGTGGCGAGGATAAAACTGATGTTGACATTGAGTATGCTTTTGCTTCTGACCTTATGAGTGACGTTCTGACAGTTAAGTGTGATAGTCTCCTGTTAATAACAGGTCTTGCCAATCTTCAGACAATACGTACTGCAGAGATGTCAGATGCCTGTTGTATTCTTTTTGTCCGCAATAAAACCATAACTGATGAGATGAAACAGCTGGCCATAGAGAGTGGCATACCCCTCATTTCATGCAGCATAACAATGTTCAGGGCTGCCGGGGAGCTTTATAAAGCCGGTTTAAAACCTTTGTTCTGATATGTCAGTAATGAGCTTTGAATACAAGGTAGAGGGAGGCGATTTCACCAGGGCCGGATACGCATCGAGCCAGGTAAAAAAGATGCTTAAGCAGCTTGGCGTTGAAGCTGTCATCATCAAGCGCGTTGTTGTCTGTCTTTACGAAGCCGAAGTGAATATAGTTGCTCACGCTTATCATGGAGTCATTTATATTTCTCTCTCATCTGACAGCATTAACATGCGACTGGTTGATGAAGGTCCGGGTATACCTGACATTCCCCGTGCCATGCAGAAGGGTTTCTCAACTGCCTCTCATGAAGTAAGGGAGATGGGTTTTGGTGCCGGCATGGGATTGCCAAACATAAAAGACAACGCTGATATCTTCAATATAAACAGCGAAGTAGGAAAAGGAACTGTTCTGGAGATAACTATTAATCTTACTCACAAAGCAGCCTGATTGAAATGGAAAAACAGTTTTTTCATCATGCCCTTAAGATTGTTGAAGATGCGTGCATCGGCTGCTCTCTTTGCATGAGGGTCTGTCCCACTGAAGCACTTCGTATAAAAGATGGGAAAGCGCATCTCATTGAGGACCGTTGTGTTGACTGTGGTGAGTGTTACAGGAAGTGCCCCGTGCATGCTATCATCATTGAGCAGGATGATATTAACCGTATTTTTGAGTATAAACACCGGGTTGCCCTGGTGCCTGCAGTAATTCATGGTCAGTTTGAGAAAGAGGTCTCAATGAATGAGATAAGCACCATACTGAAAAGCATGGGGTTCACATGGATTTACGAGGCAGAGCATGGGGCAGGCGTACTTAAGCCCGCTATTGAAAAGCTTATTGCTGATCCGGATAGTCCGAAACCGCTTATTTCAACCTATTGCCCTGCGGTTGTAAGACTAATACAGGTGAAATTCCCTTCGCTCACAAAAAACTTTGCATACGTAAAGGCTCCCCTTGAGATGTCGGCGTATTATTGCAGACGGGTGCTGCGCGATATGGGATATCACAATTCAGAGATAGGCGTATTCTATGTGACACCATGTGCTGCAAAGATTGCTGCTGTCAAGGCACCTGTTGGCGATGAAAGCTCCCAGATAACAGGCGTGATAAACATGGATCTCCTCTTTAACCGTATAAGCAAAACCCTCAGGAACAAGGCCGAATATCTCTCTGCCGAACAGAGCGCAGTAACCCTCAGTCCCGCCTCAATGCTATGGAGCCTTACTAATGGTGAAGCTGTAAATATTAAAGGGAACTCTATGGCGATTGACGGCATGAACAACGTCATCGACTTTCTTGAAAAACTTGAAAACGACGAGATCACAAATGTTGATTTTCTTGAGTTAAGAGCATGCGATGAAGGGTGTGCCGGAGGAGTTCTGCTTTCATCAAACAGATTCCTTGTTGCTGAAAGACTGCGCAATAAGGCAAAGAACATTATAAGTGCCAATCCACGGTCAAAAGGCGACAGCACCCCTCCTATTGAGGCTTACTTTGATTACCTGATGGGCAAGGTTAAGATTATGGATGAAATCAAGCCCAGATCAATGTATAGTTTCTCTGACNATCTTGAAGAAGCAATGAAGATGATGCAGAAGTCGAGACACCTTATGTGCTTCCTTCCAGGGACTGATTGCGGGATGTGTGGTGCTCCGGGATGTCAGACACTTGCTGAAGATATAGCAAGGCACAGGGCAAACGTATCGGATTGCGTTTTCATAAGACAGACCATGGAAGAAAAAGGAAAGCTGCATCCTGACACATCAATCAGGATAATGAAAAAGATATGGGGCAATCAGAATTTTGAAAAAAACTGTTTTAAAAAAGGAGCTGAAAATGAAAGTAATTGATCTGGTAAATGAATTAGATCTCCAGGTCTTCTCAGGAAAAGAAGGGCTTGACAATGAGGTTTCATGCGGTTACACCTCAGATCTTTTAAGCGACGTGATGGGTCATGCCGAGGCAGGAAGCATCTGGGTAACCATACAAACTCATAAGAATGTTATGGCGATTGCCTCACTGAAAGATATGCCTGCTGTAATTATAACTTCAGGTGAGCGACCGGGAGAAGAGACTGTTGAACAAAGCAATAATGAAAATATTCCTGTGCTTGGCACCACAATGAGATCATTTGAAGTTAGCGGTAAAATCTATAACATTCTTGCAAAGAAATGAGACCCATCAGGGCAGATATACATATTCATTCGGTTTTATCGCCATGCGGCTCACTCGATATGAGTCCCGCTGCCATTATCTCAAAAGCCATTGAAAAAGGACTTGAGATGATTGCCATTTCAGACCATAATTCAACACTAAACTGCAATCTTGCCGTTGAACTGGGAAAAGAGGCAGGGCTAAGTGTTCTGAGAGGCGCCGAGGTGACTACAGCCGAAGAGGTTCATTGTCTGACCATTTTCCCCGATGAAAATACCGCCTCTGCCTTCCAGAAGTTTCTCAATGAGAAGATACAGCATATAAAAAATGTCCCCGGAAAATTTGGCTATCAGCTGGTTCTTGACAGGGATGAAAACATAATTGATGAGGTAGAATATTTCCTTCCTGCAGCACTCACAGCTTCAATAGATGAGGTAGAGAAAAAGGTGCATTCGCTGGGAGGCCTCTTTATACCGGCGCATATTGACAGACCCGCTTTCAGCCTCTACAGTCAGCTTGGCTTCATGCCTTCAGACCTGGCTGCCGATGCTGTTGAGGTTACCGGTAAACTTCCGGAGATTAAGTTCCCGGTGATACGTAACTCTGACTCTCACATAATTGATCAGGTGGGAAGAAGATATACAACGTACATGCTTAATGAGCCTACCTTTTCAGAGCTTGCAATGGCATTCAGAAGTGAAAACGGCAGGAGTGTAATATCCGTGACACCATGAAAGATATTGCCCTTCATATAATGGATATAACCCAGAACTCCGTAAGAGCCAATGCCACGGAGATCAGGATAACTGTTGAGGAACGCCCTTCAGAGAACATATTGTCAGTGATAATTACTGATAATGGATCAGGGATGAGTAAAGATGTTGTAAGGAGAGCAACAGACCCCTTCTATACATCAAGAACAACACGTAAAGTAGGTATGGGACTTCCGCTTTTAAAGATGAATGCAGAGATGTCTGGGGGCAGCCTTGAGATAATTTCAGAGCCGGGTAAAGGAACTGAAGTGAAAGCAACATTTGCCTATGATCATATTGACAGACCTCCTATGGGTGACCTTGGAGGTACAGTTGCACTGCTGATGTCAGGTAACCCCACGAGAGATTTCTTCTTTTACTATGCTTACGGCGATAAGGAATGGGATCTCAGCACCCATGATTTAAAGGATGCTCTGGGTGATACCCCTGTTAATGATCTTAAAGTAGTTAAATACCTGAAAGAGATGATAAATGAAAATATAAAGGAGCTGAGAGCTTGAATTTTTATAATGACAAATATTAGGAATTAAATGACTTATAGTATTTACTTTTGCCGATTAAACAGACACTATCAAATTAAAATTATAAATAAATAAAATCGTTATGGGAAAACTCAAATCACTTGCTGACCTTAAGAAGATTCAGGAAGAGGCAAGATCAAAGCTTGATCTGAGGGTTAAAGGAGACAATCCTGAGAACTATGTGCAGATTAAAGTGGCCATGGCTACCTGCGGAATAGCATCAGGCGCAAAGGAAATCATGGATTTCCTTGTTGAAGAACTTGATAAAAGGGGTATAGGGGCACTTGTAACTCAGACAGGATGTATGGGGTACTGCTATGCCGAGCCAACCATTGAAGTCACACTGCCCAACCAGGAGCCTGTTGTTTTTGGTTATGTTGACCTGAGGAAGGCTGATGAGATTATTGAAAAGTATATTAAAAATGGTGAACTGGTTGATGGTATTATACCTGTCAACTATGAAAAGGTTGACTAAAAACTAGGGAGGAACTGAATAATGTCAAAGTACAAAATGCACCTTCTTGTCTGTGGCGGAACGGGTTGTCGCGCCTCAGAGAGTGACCTCATTGTTGAGAATCTCAAAAAAGAGCTCGAGGAAAAAGGGCTTCAGAATGAGGTTCAGGTGATAATGACAGGTTGTTTCGGTTTTTGTGAAAAGGGACCTATTGTCAAGGTCATGCCTGACAATACTTTTTATACTCAGGTAAAGCCTGAGGATGCCCCAATCATTGTTGCCGAACATGTTATAAAAGGAAGAAAAGTTGCAAGGCTTCTTTACACTGACCCGACAAAGAAAGAACACGTAAGTGATTCAAAACACATGGGTTTCTACCGCAAACAGATCAGGATAGCTCTTCGTAACTGCGGTTTCATCAATCCTGAAAACATTGATGAGTATATCGCACGCGATGGTTACATGGCTCTTGGTAAAGCCCTGCAGGAGATGACTCCTGAACAGGTTATTGATGTGATCAAGAAATCAGGCCTGAGAGGCCGTGGCGGGGCAGGCTTTCCTACCGGTCTCAAATGGGAGATAGCATCAAAGAACAAGGCTGATCAGAAATATGTTGTTTGCAACGCCGATGAAGGAGACCCGGGAGCATTCATGGACCGCTCGGTTCTTGAAGGTGACCCTCATTCAGTTCTTGAAGCAATGGCCATTTGCGGTTATTCAATCGGAGCAACAAAAGGTCTTATATATATACGTGCCGAGTATCCGCTGGCAATCAAACGCCTTCAGGTAGCACTTAAACAGGCCCGTGAATACGGTGTCCTTGGCAAAGACATCTTTGGTTCAGGTTTCGATTTCGATATTGAAATGCGTTACGGTGCAGGCGCTTTCGTCTGTGGTGAAGAGACAGCTCTCATTCACTCAATGGAAGGCCAGCGCGGCGAGCCAACCAATAAGCCTCCATTCCCTGCAGAAAGCGGATTCCTTGGCAAACCTTCAAATGTTAACAACGTTGAGACCTTTGCCAATGTGCCCGTTATAATGCTCAAAGGCCCGGAGTGGTTCTCTTCAATAGGTACAGAAAAATCAAAAGGAACAAAGGTATTTGCTCTTGCAGGTAAGATAAACAATGTTGGTCTTATTGAAGTTCCTATGGGTACCACTCTTCGTGAAGTAATCTTTGAGATTGGCGGTGGCATCAAGAACGGAAAGAAATTCAAAGCTGTTCAGACCGGTGGCCCGTCAGGAGGATGCCTCACAGAGAAACATCTCGACCTTCCTATTGACTATGACAACCTTATTGCTGCAGGCTCAATGATGGGATCAGGTGGTATGATTGTTATGGATGAGGACGACTGCATGGTATCAATTGCCAAATTCTTTCTTGAATTTACCGTTGAAGAGTCATGCGGTAAATGCTCACCATGCCGTATAGGTAACAAGAGGCTTCATGAGCTTCTTAACCATATTACAAAAGGACATGGCACAATGGCAGATCTTGAAAGACTAAAAAACATGAGTCTTGTAATTAAAGACACTGCTCTCTGCGGTCTTGGCCAGACGTCACCGAACCCTGTTCTCTCTACAATGAACAACTTCTGGGATGAATATATAGCTCACGTTGTTGACAAGAGATGTCCTGCCGGACAGTGTCGCGACCTGATGCAGTACTCAATAAATGCAGAGAAGTGCGTTGGCTGTACAGCATGTGCGAGGGCTTGCCCGGTAGGTGCTATCACAGGTGAACGTAAAGAGCCTCACAGCATCAATACGGCAATTTGTATCAAGTGCGGGGCATGCTTTGAGAAGTGTAAATTCAATGCCGTTGTAATCAGCTAATCAATATTTTACGATGGAAACAGTAAAACTTACTATAGATAACAAACAAATCGAAGTTCAGAAGGGCACCACTATTCTTAAGGCAGCCCGTGAGATGGGTATTGATATTCCCACACTCTGCTATATGGAACTTCACGACATGAACATTGAGAACAAACCAGGCGGTTGCCGCATATGCGTAGTGGAGGTTCAGGGACGGCGTAATCTTGTTCCTGCATGCATTACAAAATGCGACGAAGGTATGGTTGTAAGAACTCACAATCCAAGAGTTCTGAACGCAAGGAGAATAGTTATGGAGTTCATTCTATCAGACCATCCGAAAGACTGTCTCACATGCGCCAAATCAGGTCAGTGCGATCTTCAGAACATGGCAATAAGACTTGGCATCAGGGATATACCTAACCAGGATATTTCTGAGATGTCAACATACCGTCTCGATACGTCTCCTTCAATCATAAGGGATCTCGACAAATGCATCATGTGCCGCAGGTGCGAAATGATGTGTAACGAAGTACAGACTGTTGGTGCACTCTCAGCATTCAAGAGAGGCTTTATGGCAGCTGTTGCTCCTGCATTTGAGCAGAACCTTGAGCAATCACCTTGTACTTACTGCGGCCAGTGTGTTGCGGTATGTCCTACAGGTGCGCTGACTGAGGTTGACAACACCCCACAGGTGCTTCGCGCTCTTGCTGATCCTTCAAAGACAGTTGTTGTTCAGACAGCTCCTGCAGTAAGGGCAGCCCTGGGCGAAGAATTTGGCATGGAACCCGGAACACTTGTTACAGGTAAGATGGTGGCCTCTCTCAGAGCTCTTGGCTTTGACTATGTTTTTGACACTGACTTTGCAGCTGACCTCACCATCATGGAAGAAGGTACAGAACTGCTCGGCAGGGTTAGCAAATTCCTCAAAGGCGACAAGGATGTGAAACTTCCAATACTTACATCATGCTGCCCGGGTTGGGTCAACTTTTTCGAGCATAATTTCCCTGAGCTTAAGGATGTTCCTTCAACAGCAAAATCACCTCAGCAGATGTTCGGCGCAATAGCCAAAACATACTTTGCTGATAAAATCAACATAAAAAGAGAAGACATGGTTGTTGTTTCAATAATGCCATGCCTTGCCAAGAAGTACGAGAGCCAGAGAGAAGAGTTCTCTGTAAACGGCAATCCCGATGTTGACTTCTCAATCTCAACACGTGAGCTTGCAGCTTTCATAAAACAGGCAAACATCGACTTTAATAATCTGCCTGACGAAGAGTTTGACAGACCTCTCGGTGAATCAACCGGTGCTGCCGTTATCTTCGGTAATACCGGTGGTGTAATTGAAGCTGCAGTACGTACCGCATATGAACTCTACACAGGTAAAAAACTTGAGAAAGTTGAATATGCACAGTTAAGGGGCATGGAGGGTGTACGTTCAGCAACAATTGATTTCAATGGTCTTCCTCTCAACATCGGTATCGCGCATGGTCTGAGCAACGCTCGCAAGCTGCTTGATGATGTCAAAGCCGGTAAATCTAACTTCCATGCAATAGAAGTCATGGCATGTCCGGGTGGTTGCATCGGTGGTGGCGGTCAGCCGCTGCATCATGGTGACTCTTCAATACTTAAAGCAAGAGCCAAAGCTATTTACCAGGAAGATGCAAACAAACCAATAAGGAAATCACATGAGAATCCTTATATCAAACAGCTCTATGAAGAGTTCCTTGGTGAGCCTAACAGTGAAAAGGCACATCATCTTCTTCATACACACTACTTTGACAAGAAAAAGAAAATTATTGTCAAACCGTAAGAGTGATTTAACTATTAAATAACAACGACATGTCAAGCATAAAGATAGAACTTAGAAAAGAGGATATCGATAAGATTCATGAGATCTGTGCGTCATTTAATAATGATCCGATAGAGCTCATCAATGTCCTTCACAAGAGCCAGGAGCATTTCGGGTATCTTCCAGCAGAAGTACAGGAAGTGATTGCTGAGCGTCTTAATGTATCCGTCGCCAAAGTATACGGAGTTGTAACCTTTTACTCTTTCTTCACCATGACACCTCATGGCAAGCACCCGATAAGTATCTGCATGGGTACTGCATGCTATGTGAGAGGTGCCGAGAAGGTTCTTGATGAGTTCAGGAAAGAACTTGGTATACAGGTTGGACAGACTACAGCCGATGGTAAATTCTCTCTCTCAAGCCTGCGCTGTGTTGGGGCCTGTGGCCTTGCACCGGTTGTTCTTGTTGGAGAAAAAACATATGGCAGGGTAGCCCCTGACGATGTTAAAAACATATTGAAAGAATATGAAGGATAGTCTACCTTCATAGTTTGGTTTTAGGAATTGACTGTAAACCGGGGAGGCAACTTCCCGGTTTTTTATGTCTGTTTGCTTTACCGGAGCAATAGTGAATAAATTTAACTGCGTCTCCGCCTGGCCGGAGGTTTTTGAATCTTTAGCGCGGGCTTTGGTTCCTTGTTTTTATCGCCTTTGTAACTCTTACTTTTTGACCAGAAGAAATAATCTTTTTGCTTTTTCTTTTCATCCACCCCATGCGCCACGAAGACTTTGTTTCCTGTATACGGATCAAAGCCCAGGTAAAACATCGCCGTAGAGAGTGTCATAGGAGTAGGAGTAAAATCCTGCACCTGTTCAGGTCTGAGACCAATGTCCCGGAGCTTTCCAGACAGTTTCTCCATTCTGGAATTGTCACATCCGGGATGAGCAGAGATAAAATAGGGTATTAACTCATATTTCAGTCCCTCGTGTTTCACAATTCCATCAAACCTGCTTTTTAGCTTAAGGAACAATGAAAAAGGGGTCTTGCGCATATGCCTGAGAACATCATCTTCAGTATGTTCAGGGGCTACTTTAAGCCGGCCGCTTGTGTGAGAGACAATCAGTTCTTTAAGATAGGCCTCCTCTGCCCTGCCTGCATACGGGTTCCACTCTTTGAAAAGGAGATCATATCTGACACCGCTGCCAATAAATGCCTTTTTAATATAAGATAGTGAGTTTACCTTTTTATATAATGAGGTGAGCTCTTCATGAGATGTTTCCAGGTTATTACATACCGAAGGCCATATGCATGACGGGCGGGAGCACTTTTCACATCGTGATTTATCGCGTCCGCTCATCCTGTACATGTTTGCTGATGGGCCTCCAAGGTCAGTCAGGTAACCACGAAAATCATCCATCCGGCTTATCCTCTCAACCTCTTTTAATACTGACTTTTCAGACCGGCTCACAACAAATTTACCCTGGTGTGCCGAAATGGCACAGAAACTACAGCCACCAAAGCAACCTCTGTGTATATTGACAGAAAATTTTATCATCTCCCAGGCAGGGATATTGTCCTTTTTGTTATAGCGCGGATGCGGCGCATAATTAAATGGAAGAGAATAGACACTGTCAGCCTCTTCTGTTGATGATGGCGGGAGAGGCGGGTTAACAACTAACGACATCTCACCATATGGTTCAATGAGTCTTACCTGCGAAAGCGAGTTACTTGTCTTTTCAAAAAGCACAAAATTCTCAGCATAAGCTTTCCTTGAGGCAGAAGCCACTTCCAGCGAATGAAGTGTTTTATCCTTTATCCCTTCCAGTTGAGGCACCTGGCCGGCAGGCATTAATACAGCCGTCTGTGGTAACGTCGTAACAGACTTAAACGGAGTACCCTCTTTAAGAATATTCAGCAACATCTTTAATGGTCTCTCAGCCATTCCGTACATGAGCATATCAGCGCCGCTGGAGACAAGGACAGAAGGTACCAGTTTGTTTTTCCAGTAATCGTAATGCACCAGGCGTCGCATTGAAGCTTCAATACCTCCTATAAGTACAGGCACTTCCGGAAAAAGTTTCTTTAAGGCCTGCGTATATACAACTGTGGGGTAATCTGGCCTGAAACCGGCTACACCTCCGGGAGAATATGCGTCATCGGAACGAAGCCTGCGGGCAGCAGTATAATGATTCACCATTGAGTCCATATTTCCGGCTGTAACCCCAAAGAAAAGTCGCGGTGCACCAAGCTTCTTAAAATCACGAAGGTCATCGCGCCAGTTTGGCTGAGGTACCACAGCAACTTTAAACCCTTCGGATTCGATTACGCGGGCTATTACGGCAGCGCCAAATGAAGGATGATCAATATATGCATCTCCTGTAAAAAGTATGACATCGGGCTGATCCCACCCAAGTTCCTTCATCTCTTTGACTGAAGAAGGGAGCCACACCTGATCTCTATGATTATCTGTTTTTTTCACTGCTCAAAAGTACTCAATAATGTATTCCTGTAAAACAACCAACTGACAATAATACCTGTCAGAATTTGCGGCGTGATTGTTGCTAATTGTAAATTGCAAAGTAATTTCAATTAATAAGAAATGAATATCACCACAATCATACAGCAGCATAAAAAGATCTGTCAGCTTATTAATCAGAAAAAGGTTAAACAGAGTCTTGATATTATTGAGAGCATGCTTGTATATGCCTCTTACGGAGGTTTCAGGGATGAATTTGAGGATAATAAAATGACATATCTCAACATCCTTAAATATACGATGGAAGGTGTTGATGATCCAGAGCGAAAGAGGATTTACAATAAGTTTCTTCAGGATATTCTTAAGCTAAGTGACAGGATCAAACAAGACATTTTGGCACGTTATTCAGGGTGGAACACCTACAGCGTAAGAAAAACTGAAGAGAGAGAGGAGTCGAAACGTGGCAGGACAATAATTCAGAGCATAGATGATCTTGCATTCAAATCAGAGCTTGACAGGCTGCTGGCTTCATCAGAGATTTCAGTATCTGATGATGAGACTGGCGCAACAGCCTCAAGAAAAAATCTTACAGGCAGCATTTTCAATCATCTCTGGCTGACTGATTATTATGGCGATGCTGAAGAGAACCTTATTGACATCATAAGACGTTCAGAGAAGTTTCAATGGTACGAAATTGCGACCTTTGTAAGTGCAATAACACTAAGCTCTTTCAGGATATGGGATTCGGGCAAAATAAAAAGCCTTGTCTCGTTTTACACTGATGAGAGACCAAATGTCTCAGAACGAGCCCTGACAGGCCTCATACTCAGTTTATATGCCTACGACAACAGACTTCATCTCTATCCTGACATCCTCGAAACACTCAGGGGGATGGCTTCAATGCCTGGTTTCAAGGAGAGGTGCCAGATGGTTGTTCTGCAGACAATCCGCTCAAGAGAGACAGAAAAACTAAGCCGGAGAATGAACGAGGAGATACTGCCGAAAGTAGTAAAGATGAAGCCAGATATCGAGGAGAAACTTGACCTTGATGCTTTGCTTGGAAAAGATACTGGTGAAGAGCGTAACCCCGACTGGTCTGATATGTTCAAAGAGTCTGAAGAGTTGTACAAAACAATGGAGGAGCTTGCCAATCTGCAGATGGAGGGTTCGGATGTATATATGTCGGCCTTCTCAGGACTGAAGAACTTTGATTTCTTCAGAGATTTCAGAAACTGGTTCATGCCTTTTTATCCTGATAATGAAGCCGTAGACACAATATTCGGAGATAAGATTCTTGGTCCTGGTATAAATGAGCTCGCCGAGGCATTGTTTAAAACACCTTTCATCTGCAACTCTGACAAGTACTCTCTGATACTAAATCTCAAAAACCTGCCCGATGCACAGAAAAGCATGATGCTAAAGGTATTCAGAATGGAACTTGATGGACTTGAACAGATGAAATACGAAAATGAGTTTACTGACCCTGAAGCT
>JGI20214J51650_10000254_pt1 | contig 34119 bp, 32 predicted proteins | sample WetSurMetagenome_FD_51650 | JGI IMG/M metagenome (IMG submission 51650)
TTTAACATCTCAAGTGTATCGACCATTCTTTCAACATCCTGGTTACCTCTTGAAGATCCCAGAAAAGTTCCCCCGGTAAGATGAATGTAATTGACCATAGGAGCCGTGAGCTCAATTACTGGATGATTATACGAGGGAATAAGTCCTTCATAGCCGAACTGTATCCCCAAAACCCTGCTGATCCCATACCTGTAGTAGAGTTCATTCACTAGACTGCGGATAACATTATTCAATCCCGGACACAGTCCGCCACATGTAACAATCCCGACTTTTGTTTTGGCAGGTTCAAAATAGATTGTTTCTCTCGGACCTGCTTTTTCGAAAGACACGGGCAGCTCGCCGGTCTCACTGCATTTCCTGAAATTGTCGAGTGAGACATCGTAAAGGATTCTTTCACTGTCGTCTACAAACTTATAGACAGGATTTTCGATCCGACGGGTATGTTTTAACGGAGATATCACACCTCTTTTACCCAGAGAGCTGACAACAAAATCCTCGTATTTCATCTGATTCAGATTAGTTCAATTATCAAAAAAAGCACGTCGAAAACATCCTTTATTCAAGGATGTCAAATTTAGAAAAAATTTGATCGATATTTAATGAATCGGAATCAGATTATCTGTTTGATCCTTCCAACAAGGCCATTCTCAAGCATTACTTTTATCCCATGAGGATGATTTGGCGAGGAAGTCAGTACTTCCTTTACTTTACCTTCGGTGAGCCGTCCGGTACGTTTATGCTCAGTTAATTCCACCCTGACATCGATGCCGGGCTTAATATCGGCCCTACGGGTTCCTTCCGTAAACTCCAGTTTTTTTAACATATCTTCGAAACAATCAGGTTCAGAAAAATTAGATCAGATTGCAATGATAAAAAATATTATTGCAGAAAAATGTAAAAATGATAAATGTTTTGATAAATGTATAATTTCGATAGATCAATATGATCCTTTTAACGTTGTCCGTAAATTTTAAAATTGAACTTTTCTTATTCTTCCGATATAATTATCAATCTGTTCCGGTAGTTCAAAGCCCACAATGATCATATCCACAGTCCCTAAACCAAGTACATATTTAACAGAAGCATCTATCTTTTCGGAGTCATCTTTGAAGCTGCCGTTCCCTATCAGTTTCATACCAATAACCCCTTTACCTGCTTTATGAAGTTTTTCAATTACAGGGATTACAATAGCGGCATCTTTATTATCCATTGCTTCGCCGAAGGGATTAACCCGAACATGTACTACATCTACCCATGGGCTTACTACAGCAGCTTCCATCGCTTCAAGCGAATGAATGGATACGCCATGAGCTTTTATAATTTTTTTGACTTTAAGTGATTCAAGAATGTCCATTTGTCTCTTTTGTTTATCGGTCCATCTGCCATCTGTCATGCTATGAATCTGAACCATATCGATATAATCGGTCTTAAGTTCTTTACGGAACCTGTCAACAACTATATCAGCATCGGGACGTTCTTTTTCNGGAATTCCACCAGGACCAACCCACATTTTGGTACTGAGGGTATAGGATTCCCTTGGNACACTCTTTAATGCNGCTGCTGTATAAGGATGAGTCCCATAACTATCTGCACAATCAAAAAAGCGGATTCCTTTTTCATATGCCTGGCGGATAATTGATTCAGCAACGCCGGCCCTTGTGATATTTGATGACCGGTTATACCCGATAAACCCGGTGCCCATTCCCAGCAGTGTAGTTTTTATTCCCGATCTACCAAGAGTAATTATCCTGAATGGATCAGCAAACGATGATGCTGGTTTATCCGGAAAACCAATAGATGTTTTCCCAAGTAGAACGGAGCCTGCACTGACTGCCAGTGTGGTCGTTACAAATTGCCTGCGGGTAATATTTCTTTTAGCCATGAGTGATTATAAATATGAATAACAAATGAACAAATTATTTTATTCAAAGTGATAATATTTTTGCCTTCCCAAAATTATTATTTCAAAACAGTAATCTTTACACATGATGGATTGTTGACATCATGAAAAATTCTCTGAGTGGCTTTTTGAAAATCACTCTCGGAACATTTGTAAATATCTACAAATTTCTGAGGGTTCCTGTCGACAAGAGGAAACCAGGAATTCTGAACCTGCACCATAATGCGATGTCCCTTTTTAAATGTATGTGCTATATCGGGTAACGAGTATTTTACTTCTGTAATCTTATCAGGGATAAAAGGTTCGGGTTTCTCAAAACTGTTACGATATTTTCCCCTGAAAACCTCACCTCTGACAAGCATCTGATATCCTCCNAGAGGAACTTTGATGTCAACCGACAAATCTGCTTTCGTGTCGGAAGGAAAAACATCAATTAGTTTAACTATGTAGTCAGCATCAGTACCGGTGGTAGAAACGAACAGATCTGCAGTAAGAGGACCGGTCAGGGTGATATCCTCAGTAAGGATATCCGTCTGATAGACCATAACATCGGGACGACGCGAAGCAAATCTTTGATCATCAGTCATATATTCAGCAGTACGATGAATATGGACAGCCTCAGAATAAGGAACAGGCTTCATGGGATCAGAAACATATTCATCAAAGCTGTCTTTGGCATCAGGAGGGGTAAATGACATAGCTCCTGATGGCTGAAAGTAGAGACTTTTTTCATCGGCATTTTTCGGAGGCCAGGTCTCAAAACTTCTCCACTCATTAGATCCTGTAACAAATATTGTGGCTTCTGGAAAATCGGACTTTCCTTCCCCTTTGAGATAGAAATCGAAGAAACTTTTTTCGAGAGTCTGAAATTTAATATTTGCATCNAGTCCCCAGTAAATATTTCCCAGNGAATTACTCTTTCCATAAGCCCATTGGCCATGTGACCAGGGACCCATTACCAGATAGTTTTTTAAAAGAGGTGAATTCTGTTTTTCAACAGCCGCATAAATATGTAATGCTCCATACAGATCTTCAGCATCGAACCATCCACCGACCGTCAACACTGCAGGAGTAACATTTTTAAGATACTGTTGAGGATCTCTTGATTTCCAGAATCCGTCATAATCGGGATGTGAAAAAGCATCATTCCAGAATTTGANGCTATCGCCAAGATATCTGGGGGAAATGTTTTTATCGGCACCAAGAGAAAGAAAAAATTCGTAGCTGTCGGGAACAGGCCATCTGAAAGATGGAAAACCCTGCCTTGTGGGTGAATGGTGAGGCATGCCATTACTGAAGTAAAAACTGAAACAATCGAGAAGGAAAAATGCTCCGTTATGATGAAAATCATCACCAAGAAACCAGGCTGTAACAGGAGCCTGTGGAGAAACTGCCTTAACAGAAGGATGAGCATTTATCAGTCCCATTGTGGAATAAAATCCGGGGTAAGAAATTCCAAAAATTCCAACATTCCCGTTATTGTTCCTGACGTTTTTGATAAGCCAGTCTACAGTATCCCAGGTATCAGTTGATTCATCAATATCCTTATTGCTTTTCTTCTCCGGAAGGATGGGACGAATATCTTCAAAGTTGCCTTCACTCATATATTTCCCCCTGACATCCTGAAAGACCATAATGTAATCATCGTCGGTGTATCTGGAATAGAGAAGCGTGTAATAATTAAAGCTTGCCGGTCCTCCGGGCTCAATATTATAAGGGGTACGGTTTAAAAGTATCGGATAAGATCCCGACTTGCTTTTTGGTGTATAGATTGAAGTAAATAACCTTACACCATCCCTCATTGTTATATATACTTCCTGTTTATCATATTTCTTTTTTAATGCCTCCATCGATTGTGAATAAGCAGAAGCGGAAGCAGCTGTTAAAATTATGAATATAGCCGCGATAGAAAGGCGATTTGATTTTGATTTCATTTTTTTATGGTTGTCCTTCTGATTTATGATTCTAAGCCCAGTCTGAAAATAAGATCCCCGGGATGTACCGGCCGTCCTTTACGGGTTGCCACTCCTGTTACTTTTGCCTTGATAATAAGCTTCATGTCGGGCAACCTGTAGATTTCCTGAACAAAAAGTATCCTNGCGTTTCCTTCTCTTTGAATAGNAACTGTGACNATAAATTCATCGCGGCTTCTGAGCGGATATTTGTAATCAATTTCCACTCTTGTTACAATAAGGTCAGTTCCCTCATCGTGAAGTTGAACAAAACTAACACCTCTGGAGATCAGGAACTGATGCCTTGCATGTTCGAGATAGTGCTGATAATTGGCATTATTTACAACCCCCTGCAGATCGCATTCATAATCTCTTACAACAAATTTGAGATTGTATGGAGCTTTGCTTTCAGTCATCATTTTGGAAACCGGCCGAAGAACTTTTTAAGACTCCCATGAAATTTATGAATGCTGTGAGGTTTGTAATGCATAAGAATACATTCTCCTGTAATAAATTTAATTCCTGAGTCTTTAAGTTCATCGAGAGCCTCTTTGCTGTCTGCCATTTGCTGAATCCAGATCTGTTTTATCCCTTTTTCTTTGGCATCGCGTATTACTGATGCTGTCTGATCCTTTTTTGTAAAGACGATTATGCTTTGAACCTCGGGGGGAAGCAGTTTTACACTTTGATAGGATTTTTCTCCCAATATTTCATCAGCNTTTGGGTTTACCGGAATAATTTTCATTCCCTTGTCTTTAAGTTCTTTAAAAGCAGTATAACCGAATTTTTTAGGGTTACGGGAAGCGCCAACCAATGCAATTGGCTGTGATTCAAGAAATTCATTAATTTGTTTTAAAGTTGTCATAGGTTCTGATTATTTTATGGTTCAACAGGGAAAAATAGTAAAATTAATTGAAAATGCCTAAGCTTTTGCCCCCCTTCCCCCCTAACTAATCTATATACACAACTTTTCATTCTAGCCTTTTAATACTCACCCCCTGACCTCTCTCTCTACTTCGTAAAGAGGGGGCAATTCATTGATATGATGAACTGTATATGGCATCCCCATGAAATCAGAAAGTAGTTTTACATTGTGGTTTCAGAATGGAATACCCCAATCTTAAATGGCATAATCTTAATCATCATATATGAAACTTTATCACCTGCACGCCCCTCTTTACGAAGTAGAGAGGGGATGAGGGTGAGTATGGAAGAGACCGAGGCAATTCGCAATTGAGGAGAAGTGTATAAAGATTAGCCCCCCTGAGGGGGCGGTAATACTGCATATAAGTAAGTATTCAATTAATGCCGCTGAATTAGTCCCCCTTTAGAGGGATCCCGCAAAGCTGGAGGGGGTGTCTCCAAACTTCTTCCCCTAAGTATAAAGACTTAAAAATAGTATAAAAAACCCAACTGATACTTATTTTTATTTACTTGGTATTGAGGTTTCATAAAACAAGTCAGAATGAAAAAGCCAGAAGACCGCACCGGGTATCTTTTTTCAAAGAGCTACTCAAATTATGTATTTATGTTACTATTCCTGTTATATATGTTCGATTATATCGACAGGATGGTGGTGACTTCAATGTTTACATCGATAGAGAGAGACTGGGGAATAAGCCATACTCAGAGTGGATTGCTTGTATCAGCGGTATATTGGGCGATAGTCATTCTGACTTTCCCAATTTCCATACTGGTTGACCGGTGGAGCAGAACAAAAACAATAGGAGTTATGGCGATTATGTGGAGTCTTGCCACCGCACTCTGCGCCCTGACAGGGAATTTTGTCCAGCTTTTTATGGCACGTATGCTGATTGGCGTAGGTGAGGCCGGATATGCACCGGGAGGCAGTGCAATGATATCGGGCTTATATCCGGTTGACAGAAGAGCGAGGATGATGGGTTTATGGAATGCTTCTATACCTCTCGGTTCAGCAATCGGAGTTCTTCTCGGCGGAATTATTGCTGCAAAACTCGGATGGAAACATGCCTTTGGAATTGTTGCAGTACCTGGTATGATAGTAGCTATTCTGTTTCTTTTTGTTAAAGACTATAAAACAGTCGATCTCTCTTTTTACGACAAAAACAGCAATAAGGTTAAGATGGAAAGTAAAGACATTATAAAAGAGTTTATCACAAAACCTTCAGTTCTGCTTACTTATCTTGGAATGGCAGCAGTTGTTTTTGTCACGACCTCCATGCTGACGTGGTTACCCACATATTTTGAAAAAATGAGAAATATACCTCAGGAGACGGCGGGGAAAATGGCGAGTTCAGTTATGGTACTCGCACTTATCGGAGCACCGCTGGGAGGATTTCTGACCGATCTATGGAGAAAATCAAAAGATAATGCACGGCTTATGTTTCCTGCTCTGTCAACATTGTTATCTGCAATCGTCCTGTTCGTTGCACTGACTCTGCTTAAAGGTACGGTCCAGTATGCTGCAATGCTTATTTTCGGTGTACTTGTGCTCGCATTTATTTCAGGAGCTGCTTCAGTTACCCAGGATGTTATTCATCCCGGGTTAAGGGCTACATCTTATGCAATTGCAGTTGTTGTTCAAAACCTTCTTGGTGCATCAACAGCGCCAATAGCCATGGGAAAGATCTATGATCTCACTAATATACAAACAGCATTATCAGTTCTGCCGTTTGTTTTGTTGGTCGGAGCTGTTTTATTCTGGGTAGGATCACGTTATTATGTCAAGGATCTTGGAAAAGTTGCAAGGATTTCCCTGGAAGCGGAATGATCTTATTTTTTCCTGGAAGTTGTGTAATGAACGAATTCCCTGAGTGATTCTTTAACTTCAGAATATGGATAAGAGTCAAGAATTGCCAGAGCTTTATCGCGGTACTGGTTCATTTTCAGTTCAGCATATTCTAAACCGCCCTGGTCCATTACAAAGGTTATCACTTCAGCTATTTCAGATCTTGTCTTTTTCTTCTTTTTAACAATATTAAGAATCTGTCTTTTTTTTGAGTTTGCAGATTGCTCAAGAGCGTGAATCAGAGGAAGAGTAATCTTCTTTTCTTTAATATCATTTCCAACAGATTTGCCGGTCAGGCCGGTTCCTTCATAGTCGAGAATATCATCACGGATCTGAAATGCGATTCCGATATTCTCCCCAAAGTCCTTCATGAGCTGTATAGTCTCAGTATCCTCAGTAACAGACCTGGCGCCTGTAGCAGTGCATGCGGAGAGCAATGCTGCTGTTTTACTTATTATGATCTTATAATAATCCTCTTCCTTAATATTCAGTTTTCTGGCTTTCTGAAGTTGTAAAAGCTCGCCTTCTGCCATCGATTTGACTGCTTCGGAGATGATTTCGAGCATATCATAGCGCGATTTTTCAACACAAATGTGCATTCCGGTCGAAAGAAGATAATCTCCGAGTAAAACAGCTATTTTAGAATTCCAGAGGGCATTGATTGAAAGAGATCCTCTCCTTTCATGAGCATCATCAACAACATCGTCGTGTACCAGTGATGCTGTATGAAGAAGTTCAATACATGTTGCAGCAATATATGTCGATTCAACTATTTCACCATTTAATTTTGCAGTGAGAAAAACCAGCAAGGGCCTCATCTGTTTGCCCTTACGACGGAGGATATAATTGAGTATGATATTCAGAAGAGGAATCTCACTTCGCATAGTCCTGCTAAAGTAGACTTCAAATTCAGCCATCTCATTAGCAACTGGTTTCTTTATTCCGGTGAGAGCAGACATAAAAATTAATTTCAGTCAAATATAATAAAATGAATAGCTCAAGATGTTGATTTGGGTAATTGTTATTTGATTCAGACTTATTTCGTTGCACCGTGAGTGAAACATTCATCATATTCACATATTTATATATATTTGCATTCTGAAATACAAAATAATGGAATTTAAAGAACTTAATCCTGAAAGTCTTGAGAGAGCTGCAGGGATGCTTAAAGCAATTGCACATCCTGTCCGGATAACAATTTTAGGTTGTCTTGAAGATGGGAAAAAAAGGACAGTAACGGAAATACATAAACAACTTGGAATAGAGCAGGCATCAGCTTCTCATCATCTTGGCATATTAAAAGATAAAGGAGTACTGGCCTCAAAACGGGAAGGGAAAAATACGTGGTATTATCTGAAACACAAAAACCTGAAAACAATTTTGGACTGTGTCAGTGGTTGCTGTCAGGAAAAATAGCCCTTATCGATCTAATCCTGAAGTAATCAGGAGAGATTCCTGAACATCCTCTTTTGAAATAGTACAATGGATATAACTCCGCAGGTTATTGATGAATCTGCAATATTGAAAACCGGCCTGAAAAAAACAAGGGCCTCATTGGGCCTGAATGGCGACCAGTGCGGCCAATGGGTATTTATTATAGGAAAATAGAACATATCCACAACTTTTCCATGAAGGAAGGATGAATAACCACCTCCATGAGGAAAAAGAACAGATACCTGGTTAAAACTTTCGCTGAATATCATCCCGTAGAATGCGCTGTCAATAAGATTTCCGATTGCTCCGGCCATTATAGCACTTACCGCCAGAATAAATCCAAAATGTGCCTTTTTCCTTATGAGGGATGCCAGAAAGAAGCCAATGCCAAAAATTGCCACGATCCGGAATATACTTAATATCAATTTCCCGGGTTTCCCTCCCATTTCCATCCCGAATGCCATTCCATTGTTCTCAATAAAATGCAGAATACCCCAGTTGCCAAAAAGGTGAATTTCCTGACCGATCTCCATATGAGTTTTAACCCAGATTTTAAGAATCTGATCGAGAATCAGGATAAGCACTATGAATATTACTGACTTTTTTCCTAATGACATATTACCTTTTTTAAATTTAGGGGTGCAAAATAGTAAAAATAGTGAATAAAAAATCCCGGAATTTGCCGGGATCTCCTATTATTTATTAAAATCCAAATGTTTATGGACAGGTTACATCAACCTTACCGGCATCCCAGCAATACCAGGTACCTAACAGATAATGCGAACTTTTAACTCTGCCATTATNGGCTGAAGTATTCCATTCTATATTCACATCTGAAAATTGTGCCATGCCAAAATCGTAATAATGAACTGTATAATAGGCATTTAAAGCAGATGTTGTTAATCCATAAGTTAAATAGCTGGTTTTAAACACATCGTTTTTAACATAGGTATATTTTACACTTCCGATAGCTGTAGCGGTCTTAGTCCAATCAATCTGAAGAAGAGCATCAGTAACCGTTGCACTCTGATAAAGGATCCATTGCCCACTGTTACCATCAAGTTTAGAAGTACCTTCAAACCATAGAAACTCTGCAAAACCTCCGGTCCCCTCGCGTGAAACATACATCTTCCACTGAACATCACTTGTACCTATCACTCCTGTAAGTCTTGCCTTATATGTTACAGNAGCTACAGACACATTGTAGCTCCACTGCCACGATTTAGTACCAATATTCACAGGAGTCTGCACCAGGGCAAGTTTATATGATGCAACTGGAATGGCAAGTGTTGTAGCGATAATAACATTCCATACTCCGGCAACTTCTGCAGCATATTCCCAGTTACTTGGGTTAACGCCTTTGGTTCCGGAAGTGAAATTGGAAAAATCTACTATCATCGATTCAGCAGGAGGCAGAGTCGGAGCTACTCCCTTATCTTTTTTACATCCGGAAAAAATCCCAGCGGAAAAGGCTAGAATAAGTACAACTGATAAAATCTTCTTCATATGATACGAGGTTAATTCTAAAAATAAACGAAAATTGCAGAAACAAATTGCAATTACATTGCAAAGATATAAAGACGAATCTAAAAATCGTATAATAAGGAATATAAGTTGTTTGATTTACCACAATGCATCGCAGCATAATTAAATTAAGCTGACGAATTTCAGAAACAAATAATTGCCCTGGTCGAAGAAAAACTAGAGTGTACCTAGATTATACAAATCATTTTTATATTTTTGACTTTGTTGGATTTTGTAGGGGAGAATCGATTTAATTCAGAGGAATTAGTATTAACTGAGCTATATTTATTGCTATGATCAGCTGTTCTCCCATGAAAAAAATAAGATATATAGCCACAGTACTTTTATTGCTATTTCTTTCTCCGGTGTTCTCCGGTGCAATCTCGGGAGCTGAGAAAGTCATTCTTTATCCTGAAGATACAATAAGGTTACAGCTAAAAGACNCAGTTAAGTCTACTGTAAATAACACAAAGTCTGTGGATAATGTTCCATCTGCTGATTCTGTTCTGGACCAGCAACGCATCTTTAAAGGCGAAGAATTAATTCGTGGAGAAAGGCTTTTCTTTGGTTTGGCTTATCTGAAAAATGAATCGGTTAATTGCGCAGGATGCCATAATACACGTGTTTCTGACACTTTAAACTGGAACCCTGATGCCCTCGAGATCTCAGAAAAATATCTCCATAAAAGTCCCCGCGATTTAAGCAGGGTATTGCTTAGGCCAATGGGGAACAAACTGGCACAGGCGCACAAAGGAATTCGACTCTCTCCTGAAGACATTGTCCTGATCAAAGCATATATGGATAAGTTTGTTGAAATAGGACTGAAACCCAACAAGCCGGTTATTACAAATCTGATATTATTCATAATCGCATCTTTCTTCTTCCTTTTTTCAATTACAGATCTTATTATCACCAAAAGAGTAAAAAGGCGGTGGATAAATTACCTTATCCTTACCATTACAGTTATCTTTATTACTTATACTCTTGTTGTAAATTCTCTTAAAATAGGGAGATCCCAGGATTATTCTCCGGCTCAGCCTGTAAAATTTTCACATGTAGTTCATGCCGGACAGAATGCTACGGATTGCATTTATTGCCATAGCTCAGCTCCATACAGTAAAACAGCAGGAATACCATCTTTAAATGTATGCATGAATTGCCATTTAATAGTCCGCAACGGAACAAGGTCAGGAACATTTGAGATATCCAAAATTATCAGTCACTACGAAAATCAAAAACCTCTTGAGTGGATTAAAGTCCATAATCTTCCCGACCATGTGTTCTTCAGCCATGCCCAGCATGTTACCGCCGGAAAAGTAGATTGTTCCGAATGTCATGGCAATGTAAAAGAAATGGATCAGATCCGGCAGGTATCGGATCTTTCGATGGGATGGTGTATCAACTGCCACAGGACCAGGAAAATAGATTTTCATGATAATAAGTTTTATTCACAATACAGAGAGCTGGCCGAAAAAATGAAAAAAAGAGGAACGGATAGTGTAACCGTGAGTAAGATCGGAGGCACTGAGTGTATGAAATGCCATTACTAATTACAGGATATTGGAAAAGTACGGGTTTATGAAAAAGGATGGAAAGAATAATCTGAAGGAAATTAAGAGCAATTCTCCTGAGAAGGACGAAAATCTCAATGGGAGTATTCTTGAACCGGTATTAGGGTTATTTGAAGGCGATTTTGTAAAACATGGTACTTCAAGGAGAGATTTTCTAAAAGTTTTAGGATTCAGCTTTGGCTCGGCTGCAATAATGGCCAGTTGTAAAAGACCGGTTCAGAAGGCGCTGCCATATATTATTCAACCTCCTGAAATTACACCAGGAAAGTCGCTGTATTATGCAACNGGATTTTACGATGGACATGAATATGCAGGAATACTGGTAAAAACAAGGGATGGCCGTCCGATTAAAATTGAGGGAAATTCACTATCTCCCTTTAATGGTGAAGGGACCACGGCAAGGGTACAGGCATCAGTATTAAGTCTCTATGATGACTCACGCCTGAAGTCTCCTGCAGTGCTTAACAAAAAAGAAAAATGGGAGACCATTGATGAACAGATCATTTCTGAGCTGGGGCGGATCAATTCAAAAGAGGGGGAGATAGTTTTGCTTACTTCCAGCATAATATCTCCGTCAACTGTCAGCTTAATTGAGGATTTTGGAAGAGGATTTAAAAACTTCAAATGGGTACAATATGATGCCATTTCCTATTCTGCTATTCTCGAAGCAAATCTGAAATGCTTTGGGAAACCTGTTATACCTGATTATCATTTTGCTAATGCATCAATGGTAGTCTCTGTTAATGCAGATTTTCTTGGCACGTGGCTTGCTCCGGTGCATTTTATCCCCGGTTATGTTTCACGAAGAAAACCGGATAATGGAGAAAAAGGCATGCTCCGCCATATTCAGTATGAATCAGGAATGACCNTGACTGGAGCTAATGCCGATCTAAGGAAGAAGATTAAGCCCTCTGAAGAGAAAGCATTGCTTACAGATCTGCATAATAAGATAGCTGAGAAAACTGGTGGGACCAAACTCAGCGATCTGAAATTCAGGGAGGACCTTACAGAACTTGCTGATAATCTGATTGGATCAAAAGGCAGATCCATGGTTATTTCAGGAACCAACAGGACTGAGATACAGGTAATTGTGAATGCAATAAACACGCTACTTGGCAATTATTCCAATTGCATTGATCTCGATCGGAACCTCAACATTGTTTCAGGCGTTGATAGCAGAATGGAGGAACTTGTAATTGATTTAAGTTCAGGGAAGGTCAAAGCCCTTCTGATGTATAATGTCAATCCTCTGTATGACTGGCCCGATTCATCTAAGTTTTTTACCGGGATAAAGAATACAGAGCTGACAGTGAATATGGCGGCTGTCCTTAATGACACAGTTGGTAAAGCGACATATGAATGTCCTGTAAATCACTATCTTGAATCGTGGGATGATAGTGAAATTATTCCAGGGTATTTATCCCTGAGCCAGCCATGTATAAATCCAGTATTTAACACGAGATCGTTTCAGGATTCATTATTAAAATGGTCGGGTAGTAAAATCACGTACCATGATTATATAAAAAGCCGTTGGGAGAAAGAGTATTTTCCTCAATCAAAGACGAGCGACTTCACACTCTTCTGGAACAGGTCATTGGGTAGTGGAGTATACCTTGGGCCTGTTCGACAGGCTACGACTTATTCATTTAACAGGGAAGCAATAAAAGAGATCGTTAATTTGCCGGAAGAGAATATCGCCGGCTCGATGGAAGTTGTGATTTCCGAGAGTGTATCGCTTGGAACGGGGATGCACTCAAATAATCCATGGCTGATGGAGCTTCCCGACCCTGTTTCAAAGCAATGCTGGGAAAATGTGGCGGCTATTTCCGTGAGTGATGCAGAAAGAATGACAATTGAAACAGGTGATCTGCTTAAACTGTCGGAAGGATTGGTGTTACCTGCCTTTATCCAACCTGGCCAGGCTGAGGGAACCATTTCTGTTGCCCTGGGTTANGGTCATAAGAATTCAGGTCCAGTATGTACAGATATAGGCGTAAACATGTATCCGTTCGTCGCGATGGACAAAGGCACACGTGTTTATGGATTTTCGGTGGCTAAACTTGAAAAAACAAACAGGAAAAGCCAGCTGGCACTTACTCAGGTTCACTCTTCAATGGAAGAAAGAGCCATAGTACGGGAAACCACCTTAAGTGAATACAGGAAAGATCCTGCATCGGGAAATGAGTTTCATAAAGAATTTGAATCAACACATCAAACCCTTTATCCCGAAGTAAAGTATGATGGTTTTCACTGGGGTCTGTCGATAGATTTAAACGCATGCGTCGGATGTAATTCATGTGTGATAGCATGTCAGGCTGAGAATAACGTTCCTGTTGTTGGGAAGGATCAGGTCATTCGCAGAAGGATCATGCACTGGATAAAAATTGACAGGTATTATTCTGAGACAATAAATGATCCCAAAGTTTATTTCCAACCGCTTGCATGTCAGCACTGTGATAATGCTCCGTGTGAAAATGTTTGTCCGGTTTCTGCAACTACCCACAGCAGCGAAGGATTGAACCAGATGACCTACAACAGGTGTCTCGGAACCAAATACTGCATCAATAACTGTCCCTATAAAGTAAGAAGATTTAACTGGTACAGATATACCAACAATAAAGCGTTTGATTTTAATACTGCATCAGATCTTGGTAAGATGGTTTTAAATCCCGATGTGACTGTCAGAGAAAGAGGTGTTGTGGAAAAATGTTCTTTCTGTGTTCAGAGGATACAGGAAAAGAAACTGCAGGCAAAGCTTGAAAACCGTGTTCTTAAGGATAATGAAATCAAGACAGCCTGNATGCAGGCTTGTCCGGCGGGAGCTATTGTATTCGGTAATCTGAATGATAAGAACAGCAAAATTTCAGAATTATTCAGCAATCCAAGATGTTATCATCTGCTTGAAGAATTGCATACGTTGCCAAATACAGGATATCTGACGAAAGTCAGGAATGATGGGGAACAAAAAACTTAAATATTGAGTACCTGACAAATGTATAACAGGAAAATCAGAGGTCCGCTGATCGAAGGGAACAAATCGCTTGGTCAGATTACGCAGGAGATAGCTTCCCCGATGGAAGTTAAACAGGGGCTATGGTGGTATATTGCCTTCTTTATTTCTTCATTGGCTGCTGTATTTGGTTGTTATGCAATCTATATTACAGTATATAAAGGAATTGGAACATGGGGTGTAAACAATTCCGTGGCCTGGGGATGGGAGATTGTAAATTTCGTATGGTGGATAGGAATCGGACATGCAGGCACAGCATTCTCTATATTCCTGCTTATTCTCCGGCAGAAGTGGAGGACTTCGATAAACAGGGCAGCTGAAGCTATGACTGTTTTTGCTGTTATGTGTGCGGCTTTATTTCCTGCTTTGCATATGGGCCGGGTGTGGGATGCTTTTTATATATTTCCATATCCGAATACCCGTGGTCCGCTATGGGTGAATTTCAACTCACCGCTGTTCTGGGATTTTTCTGCAATAACCGCTTATCTTCTGATATCAGCATCATTCTGGTATCTTGGAATGTTACCCGATCTGGGAACAATCCGCGACAAGACTGCGTCGAAGATAAAAAAAGCTGTATATGGGTTGTTCAGCATGGGCTGGACAGGCTCAAGCCGTCAATGGATAAGGTTTGAATCGCTGAGTTTTATTCTGGGTGGTATTGCTGCAGTGCTGGTGGTCTCGGTTCATTCAATAGTATCAACTGATTTTGCCGTTGGAATAGAACCTGGCTGGCACACAACAATCTTCCCGCCGTTCTTTGTGGTTGGCGCAATTTTCTCGGGTTTTGCAATGGTAATGACATTAATGGTACTTATCAGAAAGATATACAAGCTGACTGATTATGTAACTGATAACCATATGGATGCAATTGCCAGGATACTCGTTTTCATTTCTCTTATAATGGGAACGGCATACGTAACAGAGCTGTTCATATCGTGGTATTCGGGCAATCAGTATGATATGTTTACGATGTTCAGAAACAGGGTAACTGGAGATTATACTATACAATTCTGGGGAATGATTGTCTGTAATGCATTGATCCCACAGCTTTTCTGGTTCAGGAAAATCAGGAGAAACTGGATCGGATTGCTTTCGATCTCGCTCATTATTAATATTGGAATGTGGCTCGAAAGATATAATATAGTCATTACATCATTAAGTAAAGATTACCTGCCTTCAAACTGGGTGTCTTATTCACCTACAATTATAGATATTGGTGTCTTTGTCGGAACAATTGGATTGTTTGGAACAGGAGTGTTGCTTTTCATGCGCTATATTCCGATGATGGCTATCAGTGAACTAAAGAGTGTGGCAAATATCGGGACTAAAAAAGAGGATTAAGCTGCTACGTTATGAACAGAACTTATAAAATAGGGATTTTCGACGACGAAGGGAAGTTTATTTCCGCTATCAGGACGTTAAAAGAGCAGAAATTTGAGATATTCGATGTTTTTACACCATATCCGGTTCATGAAGTATTTCATTTGCTAAAACGCAAATCGAGGCTGCCTACTGCGGCATATTTCTTCGGTCTGTTCGGTATTGTTGCAACACTCGGCTTTTTATATTTTACTTCTGTTGTGAACTGGCCGCTTATTTATGGGGGTAAACCCTTCAATTCATTCCCCTCATTTATTGTCGTTACAATTGTTGTCACGATTCTGACCGTTACCCTGGCCAGCCTGGCTCTCTTCTCTGCAAGGTCAAAACTATTTCCCGGCCGCGACAATACTATCTTTGACTTAAGGGCAACTGATAATAAATTTGTAATAGTAGTTGATACAAATCCGACTGATATGGCTGCTGCAATGAGAGTAGGGGATATAATGAATGAGTATGGGGCATCGGAGGTAATTGATAAAGAATTTGAAAATGTACAGGCATGATAAATAAGTATTCTCAGAAAAAGGTTTTAAAAAGAGTCCTGCTGCTTTTACTGGTTGCGAATCTGTTTGCCTGTAACCGCGACAGGAACAATCCGGGATGGGATTATTTTCCTGATATGTTCTATTCTACGGCTTATGAGACATATTCTAAAAATCCCAATTTTGACGACGGGATGACAATGAGAACACCTGTACCCGGAACAATTCCACGCGATTTTACTCCGTTTGAGTATACAAATGATCCTGAGTCGAGAATTAAAGCAGGTAAAGAGCTTGTAAACCCCTTTATCCTTACACCCGAAGCTATTTCAAGAGGGAAAATAGTATATACAACATTTTGTCTAGGTTGTCATGGTAATACAGGCGCGGGCGACGGTCGACTTTTCACCAGTGGCCTGTACACACTTAAACCGCTTTCACTGGTTGGAGAAAACGCTGCAAAGCTAAGGGATGGAGAAATATATCACACCATTACCCTGGGTATTCGTTCTATGGGTGCACATGGATCGCAGATAAGACCTGATGACAGGTGGGCGCTGGTTCTGTATATCAGAAATCTTCAGGAGGAAGGAAAAGAAACAATTAATACTCCAAAATAAAATCCCAATGAAGGAGCAAGTAACTGTATCCAGGAATTTTAAGATTATAACGCTGCTAATGGCAGCAGTCGGAGCCGTTACATTCATAATGGGGCTTATTACAGACCACCAGACGACATGGGCAAGTTATCTGATAGTGAACTATTACTTCTTCTCTCTTGCAATGGGAGGGGCTTTCTTTTTCGTTATTCAGAGCATTTCACAATCGGGTTGGTCATCTGCATTTAAAAGGGTTTCAGAAGCAATGATGGNGTATGTCCCCTATGCAGCTGTTTTCTTTCTCCTGCTCGGGTTCGGGATGAACGATCTTTACCAGTGGACACATAAAGATGTTGTGGCACTTGACAGCGTTGTCCATCACAAATCGGTTTATCTTAATACACCATTCTTTATTGCCAGGCTGATACTCTATTTTGTTCTCTGGATAATTTTTATCAGAAAGCTCAGGCAGATTTCCCTGAAGGAAGATGCTGCTGATCCTGCAAATACTGAAGCTATAATGTTTTTATTTGGCAAAAGCGAACTGTATTCGAAGATATTCATCTTTATCCTTGCTATCACATTTTCTCTTTCCGCAATAGACTGGATTATGTCTGTTGACGTGAAATGGTACAGTACCATTTTTGCACTGAAAAATCTGGTTGCGGCATTTTTGCACGGGGTTTCCATTTTGACCCTGATTGTTTTCATTCTATACAAAAGAGGATATTTTCCTTTTTTTAATGAATATCATATGCATGATTTTGCCAGATATATATTCATGCTATCAATAGTATGGGGATATTTCTGGTTTGCACAGTTCATGATAATATGGTATGGAAATATTCCGGAAGAAACCATCTACTACAGTGTAAGATGGCGCGAAGGATGGCAGACATTGTTCTTCCTTGAGATCGGACTGAACTGGTTTATTCCGTTTATGCTCCTTCTTCCTGTTAAAACCAGCAGGAATATGACAGTAATTACAATTGTAATAATATTCCTGATTATTGGTCAGTATATCGATCTTTTTGTACAGGTTATTCCCGGAACGACCGGCGCACTCAAATTCAGCTGGATCTCGGCAGGAACTTTTCTCGGATACGCTGGCTTATTTTCACTTGTAGTAGCAAGCTCTCTTAGTAAAGCAAATTTAATCCCCAAAAACCATCCATATCTGGAAGAGAGTCTGAATCATAAGTTCTGACTATATATAAGTATTAAACGACTCTGAAAGAGTTTGATATGAATAGCCCCAGTGCAACCCTAATTTTTTATTATATCTCTATTCAAGTCAATTGCATAAAGAGAGAAGGAGATCCCGCTTCAGCGGGAGAGGGATCTCCTTCTTACAGCTGGAACTTATTAAAAAAGATGTGAATAAATGGAGTATTCACCCAATTATCCTGTCCGCTATCAGCAGAATCAGTATCAGCAAAAAGTACGAATCGAGTAATATTGAATACTTTTTACCCGGTTTAACCTCGGCATCCGGTTTGAGTAAGGCTGAGAATTTCCAGATTAAGATTGCCGATCCTGCCAGAAGAATGCCAACAATGACTCCGGTCGTGATAATCTCAAAATATCCAAGGAAAACTGCTGCGATTACGGAGGTTACGACCCATGTAAATGTAAGCCTGTTGATCTGTTGCCGGCTAAAAACATTTGTAAGCGTCGGAATTCCTGCCATGTTATACTCATCACCGTATTTTAGGACCAGTAACCAGAAGTGAGGTATCTGACCGGTAAAAAACAAGAATTCAAGGAAAATAATTGGCTTGTCCCAGATACTTCCCCCGGCTGCCAGCCATCCGATAAGTGGAGGCAGAGCGCCGGTTAAGGCTCCCGGAACAACTGCAAAGGCTGTTATTCTCTTGGAATAGGTGTAAACTATATTATACCATAGGATAGTGAACAATCCTGTCAGAGCAGCCAGAATGTTGCCCGAATAAAAGACCAGAAGAGTTCCCGCAACCAGACAGCATAAAAAAAAGACGACGGCATGTATTATGTTAATTCTGCCCGCAGGTAGCGGACGATCGTGAGTCCGGTTCATCTTCCTGTCGAGTCCTGTCTCCTGTATCTGGTTCATGGTTGAGGCAGAAACAGCCATTAACAGTATGCCAAAACTGGTAAGGAACAGATTGGCTGAAAAATGAGAATCGAACATAAAAAATCCTGTAAATCCCGTGAGACATACAGGCAGCATAATAGTCAATTTACTGAGTTGCAGATAATCACGTAATCTGTTTCCGTAATTACTTTTCATTAAGGGATTTAAAATATTCAATTATTTTTGCAATGTCAGCATCACTGATTTTGCCTTTATAACTCTGCATCAATCCTTTGGGATATCCTTTAACGATATCGGCATTAGGATCAATGATGGACCTCTTTATATATTCTTCGTCTGCTGTAATAGTAACTTCAGCCCCGTTTCTGGTAACAACTTCCTGCTTTCCAAACAAATTCAGATAGGTAGGTCCTACTATTTTAGAGCCATCAGTAGAATGGCATGCCATGCATCCCTGGAATTTCATTATAGTCAGACCCTGATCACCTGCTGTTGAGCCGGAAGATGCTTTTGCCAGGGTTGCAGTATCACCATACCAGGCAGTAAACTTTTCTTTCGACAACACTTTGACAGTTGATCTCATATACGAGTGTCTTAAGCCACAGTATTCGGCGCAGTAGAGATCGAAGTCACCCTCTCTCTCAGGTATAAACCACATAATTTTTTCTCTTCCGGGGACTATATCTGATTTTATTCTGTAAGCAGGAATAAACAGGCTGTGAATGACATCCACAGAAATAAGATTTATTTTAACCGGGGTGTTCACAGGAACTACCAGGTCGGTGCTTTCCTTTCCGTTTTCATATAGAAACGAAAAACTCCACATCCTGGCAGTAGTTGTTATTGTCATTGCATTACTGGGAGGTTTGCTCATGGGTTTCCATCCTTCCCAGCCATAATAGAACATCATCAGGGCCAGCAATATGGGAATAACTGTCCAGGTGATCTCCAGCCAGGTCTTACCTTCGTTCTGAACAGCAGTTTTATGTTTTTTCTTGTTATACCTGAAAACGAAATAGAGCATAATGACAGTAAGCCCTATCAAAAGAAATAATGAAATACCTGCAATAGAGTAAAATGCAGTATTGAAAGTAGATACATAATTTGAAGCGTCAATTCCTGTGGTTGAATACATACTTGTTATCTGTATAGGTAGTCCAGAAAGGTTATTATAATTACTGCAGCCAAGATCAAAGTAACCGCTATGACAGCAAACGAAAACATCTTATTCTCGAACTTCAGATGCATGAAGAATCGCAATACGAAAGATGATTTTACCGCAGCTATCAGAAGTGCAAGGATTACAGTCAAAGTTCCAAGGTAGATCTGTGTAATGGCAACCGAGGTAAGCGTTAATATTATTAATAACGCCAGGATATAGAGGAAGGTCCTGTAAGGAATAATATGATTTTTTTCATTCTCCATTAAGGTTTCATATTAGGTAATGAGATAAAACAGGGGAAAGAGAAAGATCCAGATGAGGTCAACAAGATGCCAGTACAATCCACTGTTTTCAAGTAAAACGAAATTGTTGTAAGTGATCTTATNCTTGTAAATCTTCACTGTGATAACAGCTATAAAAACCAATCCTATAATTATGTGCAATGCATGAAGACCGGTCATAAAAAAGTAAAGACCGTAAAACAGAACGTCTCCCTGACCACGTAATGCCAGAACGGCTGACCCGGGATAAATATGTTCTTTAAGATGTTCGCCCCATTCAAAGTATTTGTTCACGAGGAATGCCAGCCCTAGTAAAATTGTAGTCAGAAGCAGGAGGAGAGCCAGCTTTTTGTTTTTTAACTGAATGGCAGTAATAGACATAGCTATTGTTGTACTGCTGATAAGAAGGATAATAGTATTAACTGTACCGATTACTACTTTCAGTTCATGTGCAGCCTGATGAAATGCTTCGGCATTCCTGAAACGGTAAATGGAATAAACGATGAAAAGCCCTCCAAAAAGCAGCATTTCAGTAAAGAGGAAAAACCACATCCCGGTTTTTGATGCAAGGTCGTCACGGTGTATTTCAGGAGTAGTGCTCATTTATAATCGTATGGTCCTTTCGTAATTACAGGGATCTCGCTAAAATTCTCAACAGGAGGGGGAGAAGGTACTGTCCATTCCAGTGTCTTTCCACCCCAGGGATCAGCCGGAGCTTTAATTCCATTTTTAAGGGAAGCAAATAAGTTAATTATAATTATTGCCAGACCTGAATACAGTACCCATGACCCCATTGTTGAGATAATGTTACCTGCATGGAAAACTTCATCATAGTCATAATATCTTCTTGGCATTCCTTTAAACCCAAGGTAAAACATTGGTCCGTAAAGGGTTATGAACCCAATAAAAAACAGAACCAAACCTATATTGGCCCATCGTGTATCGTACATCTTTCCGGTGATCTTTGGGTACCAGTAGTGCATGGCTCCAAAAAAGGCAAAGCCGGTTCCTCCAAAAACAATAAAATGGAAATGGGCAACAACAAAATGGGTATTATGTAAATGTACATTGGCTGCAAGGGAACCAAGGATCAGACCCGAGAATCCACCGATCATAAACACGAAGATAAATGCAATTGCCCAGTAGAAAGGAGTCTGCAAATCAAGAGATCCCTGGTGCATAGTAGATATCCAGTTAAATACTTTAATGGCGCTTGGAATGGCTACAAGGAAGGTAAGCAGGGAAAATGTATAGAGGGCGGTGCCGCTCATCCCCGATGTAAACATGTGATGGCCCCACACAAAATAGCCAACAAAAGCGATTGCCATGGCTGAAACAACCATGAACCTATACCCGAATATTGTTTTATGAGAGAAAGTGGTTATAATCTCAGAAATAGCGCCCATGGCAGGCAGAATCATAATATACACGGCCGGATGACTGTAAGTCCAGAATAAATGCTGATAAAGAAGAGGATCTCCNCCAAGAGTAGGGTCAAAGAATCCTATATGAAGAGTTCTTTCAGCAACTATCATAAGCAATGTTATACCGATAATAGGGGTTGCAAGTAATTGAACCCATCCTGTTGCATAAAGTGTCCATGGGAACAATGGCATTTTCAACCAGGTCATACCCGGTGCGCGCATCCTGTGCATTGTTACCAGGAAATTCAGACCGGTGAGGATTGATGAAAACCCCAGGACAAAGGCACCAAAAACTGCCGGAAGCATGTTGCCTGTGGTTCGGAAACTGTAAGGAGCATAGAAGGTCCAACCGGTATCCGGAGGTCCCTGCCCGGCAAATTGTGAGATCAANACCAGCGATACTCCAGTAACATAAAGGTACCACGAGAGCAGATTGATCCGCGGGAATGCCACATCTTTTGCCCCGATCATTATTGGTAAAAGGAAGTTACCAAAAACGGCCGGTAACCCCGGAATAACGACCGCAAAGATCATTACTATCCCGTGCAGGGTAAAAAACGCATTATAAGTCTGCGCAGTCATAAGCGTTTTCCCGGGTGCAATCAGCTCAAACTTCATTAATAACCCCAGGGTTGCTCCAACTACAAAAAATGAGAGAATAGAGAACAGATATAATAATCCTATTCTCTTATGATCTGTCGAGAATATCCAGGAAAAGATTCCTTTATATTTCCCTTTATNTTCCAGGAAACTGGGCTCAGTAATTTCAGGCTGAATACTCATTTATTTGATTTGGTATTAAACTTAATACGTGTAAATGCCAGGATCAGAAATATTATTACAACGATAAATGAAATAACAATTGCTGAGACCCGTGTTACATTAAAAACAAACTGGTTACCTTTGCTGTCGTAGCCATAACAAACTGCAAGAAGCCTGTTGATACTTGGTCCGATCTTTCCGTCGGCTGCTTCAACCATTGTTATTTTAATATCGAACGGCAGAAAATCAATCCCCCGGAGATAACGGATTATCTTGCCATCGGCAGCCAGAGCAATAAGGCCGGTAGGATGAACAAACTGGTCGTTTACTTTTTGGTAGTTGAACCCTACTGATTTGGTTAAGCGGGCTAAATTGGCACTGTCAGAAACAAAGAAAAGCCAGTTCTTTCCTTCTTCTTTTTTCTCCATCGTGCTCAGGTAGCTAGCTTTCTTGTCAATGCCAAGCCTGATTCCTTCAGTTGGATCAAAACTGACAGTAATAACCTCATAGTCCTTACCAAGCTTCAGATCCACGCCATCAATAAATTTAGAAACTCCCCACATCAGAGGGCTGCATGTTCCTGCACACTGAAAATAAACCAGGTTAAGAATAGTGGGTTTAGTGATAATATTCTTCAAAAGGACTGTGTCACCTGACTCATTAACAAGTTTTACACCCAGATCAACATATTGTCCCTGTTTTTCCTCGAAACCAACCTGCATCTGCTGATCGAAGAGGGGAGTCTGAGAGTAGGAGTTAAGACCTGTCAGACAAATAATCAAGAAAATAAAGGTTTTAGATAGATTCATTTTTCCCGGTTTTTTTTTCTTCCGAATATATACCAAAGATCATTAGAGAACCTCCAAGAAGTGAGATATCTTTCAAAAGAGCAATAATTGTAGCTGTTTTGTCTGCATCTATGTAAAGATGAGGAATGTGAATTGTGACAATAAAAATAAACAGCAATACTGCAAGCATTAATGTAGAAAACTTCACGAGAACTTTTGTAATGATACTTATACTTGCAGCTATTAACATTATACCGGTCAGTATAATTGTATATGCCCCTAAGGGGACAAATGAAGTAAGCATTCCAAGATAATAATTAAGCATCAGGAAATGATTTATTCCAAAGAGTGCAAATGGAAGCGCAAACAGAATTCTTCCGATAGTTGTAAGTTTTTTCATGTTACTTCTTTTTTAGTCGGATTATCGGTTTGGTATAGCTTTTTAACTTCTATAAATGTATGAATTTTTTTTTGTCAAGGTCTTAATTTGATAAAAATCATAAGCTTTCACCGGTTTTGTCGGATGTATATTGAACAAATAAAAGCCATGAATGTTATTTAATAAAAAACATAATATGGAAAGAAGAAAATTTTTCAAGGCAGTTGGGTTGATGACTGCGGCTGCCTATCTGGGTCAAAAAGTATTGGCAAATGATCAGGGAACTGTCAAACCTACAGCGATTGAAGGTGTTCCTCCAGCTGAATTTCCACCGCTGCCATTTACATACAATGCCCTGGAGCCTTATATTGATGCCAGGACAATGGAAATACATTATGATAAACATCACCGTACCTATTACACAAATTTTATAAATGCAGTAAAGGGAACTCCTCTGGAAGGAAAACCTCTTGGTGAAATTTTTGCATCAATGTCAAAACAAACCGATGCAATACGAAATAATGGCGGAGGTTATTATAACCATCTTTTTTTCTGGAATAATCTCGCTGCAGGAACCAATGGCCCATCTGCTGAACTATCGGCAGCTATTGCAAAAACATTTGGTTCGCTTGATAAGCTAAAAGAATTATTTAATAATGCTGCAAAAGCAAGATTTGGAAGTGGCTGGGCGTGGCTTTATTTAGGAACCGATAAAAATCTGGCCGTTGCAAGTTCACCAAATCAGGATAACCCGCTTATGGACATATCACCGGTGAAGGGAACNCCATTATTAGCACTTGATGTCTGGGAACATGCATATTATCTGAAGTATCAGAATAAAAGAGCCGATTATGCTGACGCATTCTGGAATGTTATCAATTGGGATGAGGTAAACAGGAGGTATAAGGAGGGTCAGTGAATTTTAAGTAAGAACATTTGAACAAAAGAATTAAGAATGCAGAAGTATATTCAAATTCTTACTTCAGAATTCGATTGTTCCTTGTTCTGAATTCGAAAAATCCCTTAAGGACAGAGCAATGATTCTGCTATGCAGGAACTACGAGCAAGAAATTAGGTATACAAAAACCTTTTAATCTTCATTGTCGCCGTCTTTTGAAATGGCATAGGCTGGAGCACAACTTTCTGGATCTGACTGAACTTATTAACCTGTGAATTAACATATTCCTGTAATTCACCGAGCATCTCATCAACCTTATCTTCTACCTGGCGGGTCATATCCTGCTTTAGGATCTGGTATTTCTTTTCCAGTTCTTCCATGTTTATATGAACCAGAGCCACCAGTTTACCTTTTTGCTGGACAACCAGCGATTCCACAACAAACCTGAAATTATTGATAATTGATTCAATTTCTTCAGGATAGATATTTTCACCACTGGCGCCTACTATCATATTTTTTAATCTTCCCTTTATGTAAAGATTATTGTTCCGGTCAAGTGATCCCAGGTCGCCGGTTTTAAACCAGCCGTCGGGTGTCAGAACCTCTCTGGTCATTTCAGGTTCTTTATAATAGCCTTTCATAACTGTCGGGCCTTTTGCCCAGATTTCTCCTTCTCCTGTTTTCTTATCAGGATTGTGAATTATCAGTTCAATATCTTCAATTGCAGGACCGGTAGATTCAAATACCGATTTCTGGGGATTAGCTCCGGCAAGAAGCGGAGCAGTTTCTGTCAGCCCATAACCTATGGCGTAGGGGAATTTTGCTTCACGAAGAAATTTCTCAACTGTCTTGTTGAGTTTGGCACCGCCAATACCAAAAAATTTCAGCTCCCCACCAAATGTTTTTACCAGCTTTTTACCAGCTGCAGCATTCAATATTTTTCTGAAGAAAGGGACCTTGTAAAGAAGCCGGAGAANCAGCTTCTCTCTGAATGCGGGCATTATTTTGTTGAAATAGATTTTTTCCATTATCAGAGGAACTGTCAGCATCATGGTTGGCTTTACTTCAGCCATAGCAGGAAGAAGAACAGTAGGTGTAGGTGGTTTTCTCAGATAATACACACACGAACCTCCCAGCATGGGGAGAATAAGACCNAGAGTATTTTCATATGTATGCGACAGAGGTAAAACAGACAAAAAACGATCAGTCTCATCAATTGGCTGAATCACCATGCCTTTCATGGCATTGAATGTGATATTCCTGTGAGTAAGCATAACTCCTTTTGAACGACCTGTTGTACCTGAAGTATAAATGATTGATGCAAGATCTTCTTCTTCAACCATATAATTATTAACAGGAAGGGCAAAAGGATCAAATTTGACGGAATTTTTTTCAGAAACGATTGAGGAAAAATCCTCAATAAGGATTGTTGTTTTGAGATGATCAGACTTAAATCCTTCAATCCGTGATAATAATGAACTTGATATGAGGAGCGCCTTTGCTCCCGAGTGATCAAGAACATTAGCAACCTCCTTAGGTGAAAAATCAGGGAGAATCGGAACAACCACAGCGCCCATGAAAGTAATTGAGAAATAAGCGACTGCCCAGTTTGGCATATTTAAACTCAGAATTGCTACTTTGTCGCCAGGAATAATATCCTTCTTTTCGAGATAAGCAATTAAAGCCTGAATCTCTTTATTTGCTGATTCATAAGTCTTTGGATCTTCCCCTACAAAAGCATATGCATTATGCTTCCCAAACTTCCTTAATGTCTCATTAAACATCGCAGGGAAAGTCAGCCTGATATTATTTTTATCCATTATCCCCTATTCTTAAGCCGATTATAAACGGCAAAGGTACGGAATTAATGCTTTCGATGTTTAAATCATGTAATTTATTCACCGAAATGAGCAAATCGCCGATATAACTTTAAACCTTTTATCAGGCAGAATGGTTAATATTGCATATTAATTTCAAGTGTTAAAATATGAGCCCTTTAATAAGAGTAACAAAGGAATTCCCTTTTGAAATGGCGCATGTACTATGGAACTACGACGGTCCATGCAAAAATGTTCATGGTCATTCATATCGACTTTTTGTTACAATTTCCGGAACACCTTCAACCGATCAGGATAATCCAAAAAACGGGATGGTGATAGACTTTAGTGACCTTAAAAGCATTATAAAAAAACAGATTGTCAATGTATTTGATCACGCTGTGGTACTCAGCAATAAAATCAATAAGGGAAAAGCAGAGTTGTTTAATGAGATGTTTGGTAACACNGTATTTGTTGATTATCAGCCGACATGTGAAAACCTCGTTGCTGATTTTGCCGGACGGATTACCCCTTACCTTCCTTCCGGCGTTAAATTGTATAGCCTTAAACTCTACGAAACTGCAACATCTTACGCAGAATGGTACGCTGGTGATAATCTGTAGGGACGTTGCATGCAACGTCCCTACGACGGCAGATAATATGTAGAGACGTTGCGATAATATGTAGAGACGTTACGATAATATGTAGAGACGTTGCATGCAACGTCTCTACAACGACAATATAAATAATTAAAAATACGGATATGTCTGATACTTCTAAAAAACTCTTTCTTCTTGATGCGTATGCGCTTATATTTCGTGCTTATTATGCCTTCATTAAAAACCCCAGGGTTACTTCAAAAGGATTAAATACCTCGGCTATATTCGGATTCCTTCTTGCGCTTGAAGAAGTGCTCCAGAAACAGAAACCGACTCATATTGCTGTTGTTTTTGATACCCCTACCCCGACATTCAGACATGAGATGTTTAAGGAATATAAGGCTCACCGCGATGCAACTCCGGAGGATATTATAAAGGCGGTTCCCTATATTAAAAGACTTATTGAGGCTTATAAAATTCCTGTAATAGATTATCCCGGCTTTGAAGCAGACGATGTAATTGGTACTCTGGCCAGGAAAGCATCTGAGCATGGGTTTACGACATATATGATGACCCCTGACAAAGATTATGCCCAGCTTGTCTCCGACAATGTGTATATGTTTAAACCTTCGAGAAGTGGGAATGAATCAATCTTATGGGGTGTTGAGGATATACAAAAAGAATTCAGCGTTAAGCGTCCCGAGCAGGTAATTGATATTCTTGCCCTGATGGGTGATTCGGCAGATAATATCCCCGGAGCGCCGGGAGTGGGCCCGAAAACCGCAATGAAACTGATTTCGGAATACGGGAGCATTGAAGAGCTATTCAAAAATACCGATAAGCTGAAAGGAAAACTGAAGGAGATCATTGAAAATAACAGGAAACAGATTGAAATGTCGAAGATACTGGCTACCATCGAACAACATGTACCAGTTGAATTGAATGAAACCGCTCTTGAACTTGAGGTTCCTGATCCTGTTAAATTAAAAGCTCTTTTTGATGAACTTGAATTCAAGACAAAAGGAGACCAGATCCTTGCAGCAATCGATAAGTCTGAAAAACCACGACAGCCGCAGCAGTTGTTTACTCCCACTTCTGACTCAACCCAGGGTTCGCTCTTCGGAGATGAAGCAATTTCACCGGCAACCGTTAAAACATCAATAGAAAGTGTTGAACATACTTATGTNCATCTTTCGGACAGGGAGCAGATAAGAGATTTTGTAAAAAAGATCAATACGCTCAAAGAATTCTGTTTTGACAGCGAAACCACAAGCATAAATCCACTCGATGCCGAGCTTGTTGCTCTCACGTTTTCGTGGGAGAAAGGAAAAGGATACCTTATTCATTTTCCTGAGTCGCAAAAAGAGACAAAAGAGATTCTGGAGATCGTCAGACCTGTCTTTGAAAATCCGGATACATTGAAAATTGGACAGAACATGAAATTTGATATTCAGGTTCTGGCAAATTACGGCATTGAAGTAAGAGGCCAACTGTTTGATACAATGATAGCGCATTATCTTCTCGAGCCCGATATGAGGCATAATATGAACCTGTTGTCGGAATCCTATCTGGGATATAGTCCTGTTCATATTGAATCTCTTATTGGAGAGAAAGGGAATAATCAGAAAAACATGAGGTCGGTACCTGTTGATAAGCTGATGGACTACGCAGTCGAAGATGCAGACGTGACTTATCAGCTAAAAGGGGTTTTTGAGCCAAGAATCAGAACAGAAGGACTGGGAGATCTGGCAGATAAGATTGAAATGCCTCTTATTAATGTACTTGCCACGATGGAAAGAAACGGAGTGATACTCGATCTGGAAGACCTGAAATTCATTACCATAAATCTCAGAGAGGATATTATCTCACTTGAAAAAGAGATATATGCAATGGCCGGAACGGAGTTTAATATTTCCTCTCCAAAGCAGCTTGGAGATATTCTTTTTGTCAGACTTAAGCTTGATGATAATGCACGGGTCTCAAAAACCAAACAATTTATTACAAATGAAGAGATCCTGCAGAGGCTGACAAACAAGCATCCTATAATCGAGAAAGTTTTAGAATACAGAGGATTAAAGAAGTTGTTGTCGACATACGTTGAGGCGCTTCCTCTGTTAGTGGATAAAAAAACTGGCAGGATTCATACATCTTTCAATCAGGCTGTAGCTTCAACCGGCAGGCTAAGCTCTAATAATCCTAACCTGCAGAATATTCCGGTTAAGGATGCCAGGGGCAGGGAAATAAGGAAGGCTTTTGTTCCTGAAAAAGGGCATATCTTCTTTTCCGCTGACTACTCTCAGATTGAGCTTAGACTAATGGCTCACCTGAGCCGGGATAAGAGCATGATAGCTGATTTTCTTTCGGGCAATGATATCCACGCCGCTACAGCTGCAAAGATTTTTGGTGTTGATATCAATGATGTTACGAGGGAAATGCGAAGCCGTGCTAAAACAGCAAATTTTGGAATCATTTATGGGATCTCTTCCTTTGGACTTTCTGAACGGCTTACGATTGGCAGAAAAGAGGCTAAGGAGCTGATTGATGGCTATTTCAATTCCTATCCGGGGGTCAAGATTTATATGGATGAGAGCATTAATAAAGCCAGGGATGCAGGATTCGTAACTACTATGTTTGGACGCAAACGTTATCTGCGGGATATTCATTCGCGAAATCAGGTAGTTCGGGGAAATGCTGAGAGGAATGCTATAAATGCGCCAATTCAGGGTAGTGCTGCCGACATCATTAAAATTGCCATGATCAGGATATTTAACAGGATGAAATCGGAAAAATATTTATCAAAAATGATCCTACAGGTTCATGACGAACTTATTTTTGAGGTGGAAAAATCGGAACTGGAAAAACTGAAAGAAATGGTCCTTTTTGAAATGTCTAATGCTGTTAAGCTGGATATTCCGTTGAAAGTTGACTGGGGAACCGGGAATAACTGGTTTGAAGCACATTGACCTCTGACTCTTCAGCTCATCAACTCTCTTAATGAGAGCTTTTAGACCCCCCAACCCCCCCAAGGGGGGGCTAAAAGAGTGGAAGGATTTCAAAGTCCCCCCCTGGGGGGTCCCGATAGCTATCGGGATAGGGGGTAAAATGAAGGCAGGAGGCAAAAAAGTTGGAGTAATAAGTTTTTTTATGGAAGTAAAGGTATTATTCTTTGGTGTTCTTTCTGAAGTGGCAGGTACTTCGTTTAAGAACTATATTGGTGTCAAATCGGTAAATGATCTTAAGCTCAGGATCATCGACGACTTCCCTGAAATTGTACATTACAACTATCGAATTTCTGTCAACAATGAGATAACCGATAATAACCTTATTCTGGAACCCGGTGACGAGATAGCTTTAATGCCTCCATTTGCCGGGGGGTAATTTGTTAAAATGATGAAAAGCAATTATCTGACAATCGGACCAATATCGCCAGAGACAATCTCAAAACTCATCGAAAAAATGAACTGTAAAACAGATTGTGGCGGGCACTCTATATTCCTTGGACAAGTGAGGGCTGATGAAATTGAAGGCAAAAAGGTTAAGGCAATAGAGTATTCGGCTTACATTGAGCTGGTTAATGTTGAGGCGGAAAAGATCATTAATAAAATCCTGTCAGAACATGTAGATGTAAAGTCAGCAGATATAATTCATTCTACCGGAATTGTCAAAGCCGGCGAAATATCTTTGTTGGTTTTAGTATCAGCCATTCACAGGCATCAGGCAATGCTGGCCTGCAGCATGGCAGTTGAGCTGATCAAAGAGAACCTGCCTGTATGGAAGAAAGAGATTTTTGAGGACGAGTCTCATCTATGGAAATAAGTACATCATTTTTTTTGGTAACCAGAATAGAACCTGCAGTGCCTTTAAGAATGGAGCTGTATTCTTCTTTATTGTTCAGAATATCACGGGCTTTCGAAATCTGCTCATCATTTTTAATTGTATATTCAATTGCACCGCTCTCGTAAAAATACCGGCTTATAATTTCATCTTCAATAAGATCAGTTATCTCGGGTCTGAANATCTTTAAATCCTGTTCAAGACTATGAGTGATATCTTTCTCCAGATCATTGAACAGATCTTTGTGAATATCATAGTATTTTTCTTTTTTGGCATTGGTTATCAGTTCATTGAATGATTCTTCGGTACCGGTTTTATAATTGAATTTACGGTTGAGAAGATAAGTTTTAAAATCATCATAATCCTGGTCAGTAAATTTAAATTGTTCAGGTGATTTAATTTCAGAGTGATTCCAGTAGTAACTTGTAGCAAAATCGAAAATTAAATTTCTGGCATACAATTCGGAAGACATCTGGCTAAGAGATTCAGGCAAACTTTCAATATCGGGGGTTATTCCTCCACCGTCTTTAACAATTCTTCCATTTTTAGTTTTGAATTCTGATATGAGCGAATCGGGTATGATTCCAACACTCCCATCTTCATTAGGGTGTGAGAAATCCCTCGCCTGTATGCACCGTCCGCTGGGTATATAATACCTGGCGGTGGTTACTTTAAGCTGCGTATTATAACTTAGCGGACGTGTGATTTGAACCAGGCCCTTACCATACGATCGCTGACCAATTATTACTCCCCTGTCGAGATCCTGGATTGCTCCGGCAACTATTTCTGAGGCTGAGGCGGACCCCCGGTTGATTAAAATAGCCAGAGGTATTTTATCATCCACAGGTTGTTTTGTTGTTTTAAAGTCTTCATCAAATTGTTTCACCTTGCCTTTTGTTGACACCACCTCATTTCCCTCTTTGATGAAAAGATTAACTATTTCGACAGCTTCAGTCAGCAACCCACCCGGATTTCCCCTCAAATCGAGAATGATTTGTTGTGCATTTTTATTTTTCAATGCGATCAGAGCGCCTTTTACATCTTCAATACAGTTCTGAGTGAAAGAGGTAAACCTTATATATCCGGTTTTTGAATCTATCATGCCAAAATAAGGAACAGAAGGCATCACAATCTTCTCCCTTTTCAGAGAAAAGTCAGTTTCTATCCCATTTCTGTCGATAGTTATTTTGATCTCTGTTCCTGGATTTCCTTTAAGTTTTTCGCTCACTTTATCGGTTGGTAATCCCTTGAGAGANGTCCCGTCCACCTTTTTTAACAGGTCCCCCGGCTTTATTCCTGCTTTATCGGCCGGAAATCCTTTATAGACTTCGCTGATAACAACATAATCACCTGAATTTCTTACCAATGAACCTATACCTCCATATTTCCCNGTGGTCAGTATTGCAAATTCATCAGCCTCTGCTTCGGGAAAATATACTGTATAAGGATCGAGAGTTTTAAGCATATTATCCATCCCTGCTTTGATCAATTTGTCGGGATCAATCTCATCAACATAGAAAGTATTCAGCTCTCTGAAGAGAGAGAAAAAAATGTCGAGATTCTTGGCAATTCTGAAGTCTCTTGTCTCCTGATTGACCAGGAATCCTGTACTGATTCCGACAACAAGTATAAGGGAAACGATAACAATAAATTTCCCGGAACGTATCTTTTTCATAACATAAGTGCTTAATTAAGATGGCAAAAATAGAAAGAAAAACCGGTAAGCCTTTTGATAAGCAAATAATTAAGACATTTTTAACATAGTTGGAAGTCCGAAGCCGTAAGACAGAAGTCAGAAGTTATATGTTATATTATTCTTCAGGCTTCCGACTTCGGTCTTCTGTCTTCCGACTTGTAAGAATTATAAGTTTGCCAATCATCTCCTTAATCGATTTTTCAGTAGTTAAATAATCAGGAATTACTTTTCCCCTGAGGATAACAACAAATGCCAACTGAATGTTTTGAGCGATGAGATGATCGTAAAGAGTAATTTTGTTTTTTCTGTAAGCTTCGCGCATTCTTCTTTTGATGAGGTTTCTGGTTACGGCCAGTCTGAAACTTCTTTTTGATACGCTGAAAGCAACCTGTGCCGGACCGGAAGAGGGAAGCTGACTAACGGTCCATACTACCTTAAAGAGTGAATTGTAAAAAATGTTACCCTCCTCAAACAGTGTCCCAATGATTTTCCTGCTGCATAGTCTTTCTGACTTGTTAAATGTCTCCCTGATGGTATTCATTTTATATATCCGGATATTTCAGTCCTGATTTTGTTTGTTCGGGATATTATATGGTATGGGTAGGGACGTTGCATGCAACGTCCCTACAATATCATGTGACCGTATAGAAACTATTTTAAGTTTCTATTGTATTCTTTAAGAAAATCATCAAGAGCCATTGTCATTGAGGGGGCTTTGGGATTGGGAGCATTTATGTCGAGCCTCAGGCCTTCACTTTCAACTGCGCAGGCAGTAGTCGGACCGAATGCNGCAATTTTAATATCACCCTGAATGAAACCCGGGAAATTTTCTTTCAACGATTTAATTCCTGAAGGACTGTAAAAAACAAGGATATCATAATCGAACTCCTTTAAATTGGAAAAATCGGTACTTATTGTTTTATAAAGGGTTCCAATCGCATATTTAATATTGTTTTTATCGAGCGATTCCGGGATTTCAGCATTATGAGGCTCAGAAAGAGGGACGAAGAAATTATCTTCACGGTGTTTGATAATAACGTCGATGAGATCCTGGAACTTGGCTTTACCGTGAAATATTTTACGTTTACGGTATACAATATATTTCTGAAGGTAAAAAGCAACGTTCTCGGTAATACAGAAGTACTTCATCGTATCAGGAACAACAGTACGTAACTCGGTGCAAATCCTGAAAAAATGATCTATTCCGGTTTTGCTTGTAAAGATGACAGCAGTGAAGTCAAGGATATTGATTTTTTGCTGACGGAAATCTTTAGATGAAACACCCTCAACCTGATTAAACGGCTTGAAATCAACCTTTAGATTATATTTCCTTGCCAGTTCGAAATATGGAGATTTCGGATTCAGAGGTTCTGGCTGCGATACTAAAATCTTCTTTATTTTCAACTCTTTACGGTTTAAGTTCAACTATCAAAGTAACCCAAGCCAATCAAACGAGACCTGTAAAATATCTTACTACTATCAAAACAGGCAGAATTTCCAGCGCACAAAGGTATAAAATCAAATAGAATATTGAAATATTCCTGTTTAGAAAAATTATCAGGAGCCGGATTATCCTTATCAGATACATTATTCCTAGCACGATNATACCTGATTTGATAAGCACAGTTCCTGAAAGTATTCTTGTATAGGTCATAAGTACAATAATTATGAACAGGAANAAAGCTCCGAATCTGTATGACTGGTATATTCCCAGCAGGTATTGTCTGAATATTTCGTGTTGTCCGCTTGCAGCACCGGTGAGTACACAAACAATATGCCT
>JGI20214J51650_10000255_pt1 | contig 34013 bp, 21 predicted proteins | sample WetSurMetagenome_FD_51650 | JGI IMG/M metagenome (IMG submission 51650)
TCCTTCCCGACCTCGTCAAGGACTTCGCGCAAGGTAACGAACTCCCCCGCACGGGTTGACATGGCAACCGGCTTGCCGGCACGCAGAAGGTTGACGAGTTGGACGAGAATAATCCGCAGATCGTCCCGTTCACGGCCAAGGGCCTGGGCGCCCGCGAGAACTCGTTCCACGTAGCCGTGATGATCGGCGCCCCAAATGTCAATCACGGTGTCAAAGCCACGTTCGAACTTGTCTCGGTGGTAGGCCAGGTCGGCAGCGAAATAGGTGCTGATCCCATTTGAGCGAATCACCACCCGGTCCTTTTCATCACCGAAGGCAGTGCTCTTGAACCACTTGGCAGAATCACTCTCGTAGACGTAGCCGCGGGCCGCCAGCGCGTCAATCGTACCTAGAAGAGCATCGCTGTCATGAAGGGACTGTTCGCTGAACCATTGGTCGAAGTGCACTCCAAAGCGATCCAGATCATCCCTGATGCCGTTGAGTATTTGCGACGCGGCGAAGCGCGTGAATACAGGCAGGACTTGCTCCAGCGGACTTTTCTGATATCCGGTTCCTTCCTTTTCGACAAACTCGCGCGCCAGATCGAGCATGTAGTCGCCCTGGTAATGGCCTTCAGGAAATGCGACGTTCTCTCCCAGGCTTTGCCGGTATCGGTAGAAGAGGCTTCTCCCCAGGGTATCCATTTGATTTCCGGCGTCGTTGATGTAGTACTCTCGCTCCACCTGATAGCCGCATGCAGTCAGAATGTTGGCAAGCACATCCCCCGTAGCGGCGCCCCTTCCGTGGCCAATGTGCAAGGGACCGGTGGGATTGGCGCTGACAAATTCGACCTGAACCCTTTTCCCCTTGCCAAGGTCTTGCACGCCATAAGCCGTTGGGGCACTGAAGATTTCCCGAAGAATCTCATGCCAGGCAGAGGGCCTAATGAAGAAGTTGATGAATCCCGGTCCGGCGATTTCCGTCCGCTCGATGATCCGGTCGGGATCCTTGATATTGCCCACGATCAATGCCGCTATGTCGCGCGGGCTTCGCCGCAATTGACGAGTCAAGCTGAAAGCAACATTGGTTGCGTAATCGCCGTGCTGCGGCAGATTGGGAATGTCGAGTTCAATCGCAAAAAACCCCGGCGGACTCTCGGCCACCGCCGGCAGCAGAGGCGAGATGGCATCCGAAAGCATTTCCATGAGCCGGTTTCGAACAAGGGCCATAGCCAGTAAAACCTCCTTCGTTAATGATGAGTGGTGCCTGTTTATATCTCAGCACCGCCCAGCGATGCAAGCGTATCCTTGTAGATTCGCTAAGTTAAGCAGGTTTCTTGAACGGTGGACTCAAAGATATTCTCCAACCCAGCCATTTCCATGGAAGCGAGTGCCGATGACTCCCTATGCAAGCCGGTCGAAATATGTTAGGCGATTCCCGAAGGAATGGGAAGAAGATCTTTGAGAGCCCGGAATTAAGAGGAAGGAGGAACATGTCATTGGGGTATTTCTTAACGGTCATCGGGCTGATTTGCTTTCTTGAAGGCCTGCCTTACTTTGCCTTCCCGAAGCAGCTCAAGGCCTGGCTCGAAAAGCTCATTCTCATGCCCTCTGCTCGTCTCCGTATGATGGGCGGGGCCTTGATGGTCGCCGGGCTTCTGCTGGTCTATTGGGGTCGCCGGCATGGAGGGTAGCGGAGAGCTCAAATACGACCTCGACGATTACCATTACGATCTCCCTGAAGCCCTGATCGCTCAGGAGCCTCAGGAAAAGCGAGAAGCTTGCCGGCTGCTGCTGTTGCGGCGTTCATCAAAGACGCTGGAACACCGCCGGTTTGATGAGATCAGCGCTATCCTGCAGCCGGGCGATGTCCTGGTCCTCAATGACACGCGGGTTGTTCCGGCCCGCCTGCGGGGGACAAAAGCGACCGGCGGCAAGATCGAGCTCCTCCTTTTGGAGCCCTTCAAACCCGAACCTGACGGCGACGGAGCGGTTTATTCCTGTTTGGTGAAGGCGGCCAAACCCCCGCATCCGCGCAGCCTGATCACCCTGAGGGACGGCCTTCAGGCAGAGGTTCTCACCGCACCAGAAGAGGGCAGGGCGCAAGTCCGCTTTCTGACCTCGGAACCTCTCTTAAAGCTCTTGGAACGCGCAGGAGAAATTCCCCTGCCGCCCTATATCCATCGCAACGGCACAAGCCCCTTGTGCGATGACCGGACCTCTTATCAAACCGTCTATGCCCGTGAACCGGGATCGGTGGCCGCCCCTACCGCCGGCCTGCACTTCAGCATCGATCTTCTGCGGGAATTGGAGGCGCGTGGGGTGGAGATCGTCAGGGTGACCCTCCATGTCGGTTATGGCACGTTCGCTCCCATGCGGGTAAAGGACATCCGGCACCATGCCATGCATCCCGAGTACGCTGAAATCAGCCGCGATTCGGCCGAACGGATTGCTCGGGCAAAAACGAAAGGCAGACGCATCGTAGCGGTCGGCACGACATCGGTTCGCATCCTGGAATGGGCTGCCCGCGGAGAATCTGGGGTTGAACCCTTTTCCGGCACCTGCGATCTTTATATCTATCCGGGTTTTCGATTCCGGATTGTAGACGCCATGATCACCAACTTCCATTTGCCGAAATCGAGTTTGCTGCTGTTGGTTTCCGCATTGGCGGGCCGGGAGACGATTCTTCACGGGTACCGCGAAGCAGTGCGGGAGAACTACCGGTTCTTCAGTTATGGCGATGCCATGCTGATCTTATAAAGGATGCCTCCATTGGTTTTTGAGATTCTCGCGCGTGATCCCGGATGCGAGGCGCGGCGCGGTCGCCTGGCGACTGGCCATGGGCCGATCGAGACGCCGGTGTTTATGCCCGTAGGCACTCAGGGGTCGGTTAAAGGCCTTTCTCCGGATGAACTGGAAGCCCTAGGGGCCCGGATAATCCTGGGAAACACCTACCATCTCCATATGCGACCTGGGGCGGAACGGATTGCCCGTCTTGGCGGCCTGCACGCATTCATGCACTGGCCTCGGTCAATCCTGACGGACAGCGGCGGTTTTCAGGTGTTCAGCCTGGCCCGAATCAATAAAATCGAAGAGGAGGGGGTGGTCTTTCAATCGCACCTGGATGGCTCCCGGCATCTGCTCAGCCCCGAAATCGCGGTGAATATTCAGATGCAGCTGAATTCGGATATCGCGATGGTATTTGATGAATGCAATTCCTACCCGGTGTCGTATGCCTATGCGCACGAGTCTATGCAGCGCAGCGTGCGCTGGGCGGAACGCTCCAAAGCGGCCCACGATCTGCCCGCCCAGGCCCTTTTCGGAATTGTTCAGGGGAGTGTTTTCCTCGATCTTAGAAAGTCTTGCCTCGACCAACTGGCGGCCATCGGTTTCGATGGCTACGCCTTGGGGAGTCTCTCCGTGGGTGAACCCAAGGAGGAGATGCTGGCCGTTTTAGAGACCATGACCCCACTGCTGCCTGTTTCCAGTCCTCGCTACCTCATGGGCGTCGGCACCCCTGAGGATATCGTGGAGGGGGTGCGGTTGGGGGTGGACATGTTCGATTGCGTGATGCCCACGCGTAATGCCCGCAACGGGATGCTCTTCACCTCCCGGGGGAGCATCCAGATTAAGAACAGTGCTTATGCAGATGATGCCACCCCCATTGAAACGGGATGCTCCTGCTACACCTGTCAGCGCTTTTCCCGAGCCTACCTGCGCCACCTTTTCATGGCGCGGGAACTCCTTGCCTATCGCCTGAATACCCTCCATAACCTGCACTATTACCTCAACCTCATGGCAGCCATACGTCAGGCCATTGAACATGGCCGCTTCGAAGCCTGGCGCAAAGCCTTCTACGGAGAGCGCTCCCGGGGGGCATGGGGGTAGGTCCCTGGAATCATTAAGGACAAGAGGAAAATTCTTACCACGAAGAGCACGAAGACCTTTCTTCGTTTCTTCGTGCTCTTCGTGGTTGGAAACAGAGTCGAAACAAACGCCAGTTGCTTTTAAACGGCAGCCTGGCGTTTGGTTCCTGCTCTGGAGTCGAGGCCCAGTCCGGCGCGCTTGGTCTCGATGTGATTGATNATCAGCGCGGCCGCTTTCTCGGGGTCGGGTTCCACGGCGAAGGTGGCTCCGACCACGCCTTTGAGGCCGTCGGTGAGCAACTTCACAATGTTGATGCTGCCCGTCACCGGAGGCATCGGGCCAAGGTGGGTGAAGACCCCTGAGGCAACGAAGTAGCACCCGATGGTTGCCGCCTTTTCCGAATACCACTCGGGAGCCGAACCCGCCACGGGGAGATCGCTGATGTCGCAGCCAAGCGTGTTTGCCAGGGCCGAGAGCAGAACCAGAATGCGCACGTTGTCTACGCAACTTCCAACGTGAAGCACCGGGGGGATGCCGAGCGCGCCGCAGACTTCTTTCAACCCCGGACCCGCCTTCTCCAGAGCCTCGAGCGTCTTGAAGCCGGCTCGGGCATGGGCCACCGAGACGCATCCGGTGTCCACCACCAGGATGTCTTTGGCGATGAGCTCCGCGGTCAGGTTCACGTGGCCGAAATCCTGCTTGATGCGAGGATTGTTGCAGCCGACCACCCCGACTGCACCCCGGATCTTGCCCGCCTTGATCGCCTCAACGAGGGGGCCGGCGGATCCGCCAAGGGCCGCCAGCACTGCTTCGACACTCATCCCGCAGATGACCTCCTGCGGCTCTACCGGAATGAAAACTCGCTTGCGGTCCCGGTTGGCGTAATTCTCGACCGCCATTCTAACCAGGGTTTCGGCTCTTTCATGAGCATTTTCCGGGGTAAACTCGTGGTGCTCCATGCCCGGAAACCTGGCTTTGTCGGAAGTCGATATCATCTTGGTGTGGTAACAGGCGGCAACGTCACTGATGGCGGGCATGATGCACTGATAGTCCACAATCATCATCTCCACCGCCCCGGTAACCAGCACCAGTTCCGTAGACAGGTGATTTCCGGCCATGGGCACGCCGTGGCGCATCATGAGCTCGTTCCCGGTGCAGCACACCCCCGTCAGATTGATGCCTTTGGCTCCTTTCTGCTCCGCCAGTTTGACCATCTCTGGGTGCTGGCAGGCGGCCACCAGGGTTTCTGAAACCACCGGGTTGTGGCCGTGTACGATGATATTCACTTGATCCTGTTTCAATACTCCCACGTTGACGGTGCTCTTTGCGGGCTGGGGGGTACCGAAGAGGATGTCGCTCACTTCGGTGGCAATCATGGAGCCGCCCCAGCCGTCCGATAGAGCGTTGCGCAGTCCGTGCAGGAGGATGCTTACCCAGTCATTGTCCACCCCCATGTGGGTGCGATGCATCATCTCCGAGGTCTCGCGGTCGATGCCGCGCGGGGTGATGCCAAGCTTTTTCCAGAGTTCCCGCCGCTGTTTGGGCGCGCGACGGACGAAGGTCAGGCATTCCTTCTTCGAGCCGTAATCATCGAACATCGCGTCGGCCAATTCTGCGGCAATGGCCAAATCACCCTTGCCGTCGCTCTGAATGCCATATTCTTCCGCAACCCGCCGGAGTTTTGAGGGATCCTTTATGGCATAACCGGGCGCTTTTCCTTGGGCCACTTTGCTGAGCACCTCGACCAGGTCGCGGCCGTGATCGGAATGGCTGGCAGCCCCCGCGGCGATCATGCGGCCCAGGTTGCGGGCGACCATGATGTCGGCGTCGGCCCCGCATACTCCCTTCTGGGGGCCCTCTCCGAAGGGGTCGATGCGGCAGGGCCCCATCATGCAGATGCGGCAGGATAGGCCCATCTCGCAGAAGCCGCAGTGGGGTTGCTGCGCTTGATAGCGGTCCCAGACGGTTTCGACCTGGTCTCGGGAGGCCTTTTCCAATAGCAGTTGGGTTTCAGGGACAATACTGTATCGAGAGTAGTCCTTTTGGTAGCTCATAAAATCCTCCTTTTATTGAACTCGGCCTATCTTCTCGGGCCGAGCGTTGCGGCAGTCGCGCGTTTGGCCTGCACGAGAAGCTCAAAACCGGGGGCAGGGGGGCGCATGGCAGCTTCCATGGCGGTCAGCATACGGGCCGTCACCCGTTCGGTTTCTCGACGAAAGGCTGCGGTGGGCTCTTCGAAGGTGAGCGCTCCCACCATACAGGTCTCCACGCATGCCGGAACCAGCCCCTGTTCCCGACGCTGCAGGCAGTTGTCGCACTTCACCGCGACCGTCTTTCCCGGCGGTGCGGCGAAATCCCGATGATATCGAATCACCCCGAAGGGACAGGCCATGGCGCACGAGGCGCAGTTGATGCAGAGGTCCGGGTCGATGAGGACCGTATTAGTGGATGTGTCGCGCCTGATGGCGCCGGCCAAACAGGCAAGCATGCAGGGCGCCGGATCGCAATGCCGACAGCGATTGGGGAAGCCTTCCCCGGCGGGGCCCGCTCCGACGTGTACCCGAGGCTGCGGCCGCGGTTCCTCAAGCGTGGCCCGGAAAAGACTCTTTGCTCGCGAGTGCGCGACGGCGCATGCCGGCATACACTGCATGCAGCCCACACAGCGTTCGGGATGTACTAAAACGGTTTTCATAATGACACCTCCGCTTTGACCGTTATGGTCGATACCAATATTTGAACCTCGAAGGCACGAAGGAAACACAAGACTTGACCACGAGCGACGGTCCAGCAGTCCCCTCACCCCCCGCCCCTGATCACTAGGCACCAGCCACCAGCCAATAATCAGACTGCCCTTCGCAATGGAGCAAGGCTGGCAAAGTTGAAGCCGGGATCCAGAAGTCGCTCGCGATCTTTGTCTACGGGAACACGCCCGGCGATGGCATTCATCAGGACCCCGCCCTGTTCCACGCGACCGACCAAGGCAGCCCCTACGAGATATTGCCGGCGGAACACCAGTTTGCGGTAGGTCTGTCGCCCGGGGTCGTGAAAAGCAAGTACTTCGTACTCGGAGGTAGCGGGGGGATTGACCAGGCCGGCGGTCAGGACGTCGCGGTCGAAAATGCGGATGACGTTGCGGCTGAGGCTCCCCCGGAAACTGACCGGTCGCCCTGCCATATTCATTCCGGCGATGCGGCCCATCTCCACGGCAACCGGCCAGATGGCATTCACCCAGCGCTCACCGCGTGCAAGGTCGAAATGCTCCGCCACGTCTCCTGCAGCATAAACCGCTTCAACGTTGGTTCGCAGGTGGTCATCCACGACAATTCCGGCATCGATGCGCACGTGGTCCTGCCCGAGAAATTTGACGGAGGGCCAAACACCCTTGCCCACCACCACCATCTCGCAAGCGAGGGACTCGCCGCTGCTCAGCACGGCACGAGCGACCCGTCCGTGACGGTCACTCTCAATGGCCGAGACCTCGATACCCACTTGAACGGTAAGACCGTGGCGTTCCAGTTCGGACTGGATGATCGCTCCCGCTTCCGCGTCGACCTGCATGGCGAGCGGGTGGTGGGAGCGGATCAACATGGTGACCGCCAGACCTCGTTGGAGAAGTCCGTATGCCGCTTTAAAACCGACGAGACCGCCGCCGAGCACCAATGCATGCCGCGTGCTCTCGATGGCTCCCAAAATCCGGCGCACATCCTCGGCCTTGCGCAGGGTGAAGACGCCCCGGCTGTTGGCGCCGTCGACGCCAAGCCGCCTGGGATCAGCGCCTGAGGCAATGAGAAGCCGATCAAAAGGGACTCTGGCGCCGCGATCGGTTTGCACGGCGCGTCCACCCCAGTCGATGGCGACTGCCTCATGGCCGGTCAAGGCCTCGGCCCGCAATTGCTCATAGTAGTCTGGGGCGCGCAGAGGCAATTGGGAGAATTCGGCGGCTCCAGCGAGCACTTGGCTGATCATCGGGCGGCTGTAGGGTATGAGTTCCTCGCGCGCGATCACCGTGATGACAGCGGCTGCATCCAGGGAGCGAATGGCTTCCGCCGCGCTCGTCCCCGCGATGCCATTGCCGATAATGACATGTCGCAGCATAGTCCAAACCTCCTGTTGCTGGATCGAGATGGCACACACCAAAAACAATCAATAGGAAGGGACCTTTGACGATGGGACCGGTTGAAAGGAAAAGAACGGTGCTTCTCAAGGAGTCCAGCGTTTCAGAGGGGTGCAGTCCACTCCAGCTATCACGGCCCGACACGATTCTTTTATACCGGTGTGAAAAGAAAGAAAAGCCCATGTTTTTCCGCAGCACCGCTCGGAACAGCGGGAGCAATCGTGTTGCCCTTGTAAATTCATAGGTTTTCGATTATGTAACAGCTCAGCTGAATTGCCATCTTGGTTTCATCCGGTGCAAGTCGGCGTTTTGAAACGGAGTGCCGTTTCTCAGACCGTGAAGCAGGGAGAAGGTTTTCTGAACGTGCCGGCTTCCTTCATAAAGTCCCGGCCAGGCCATGGGACACACACTCCGCAGGTTGCAGTTGAAGGGCTCAAAACTTCATTTAGGAGCTGAAAAGATGCAGTTTATCGACTTGGTTTTCCAGCAGCAGCGAATTCGGGACAAGCTCGACGCGAATATCAACGCGGTCTTCAAACACGGCCAGTACATCATGGGACCCGAGGTTCGGGAACTGGAAAAGCGCCTGGGTGCCTACGTCGGCACGAAGCATGCCGTTGCCTGCAGTTCCGGCACGGATGCACTGCTCCTGGCTTTGATGGCCTATGAGGTGGGGCCTGGAGACGCCATCTTCACAACCCCCTTCACGTTCATCTCAACGGCCGAGGTGATCAGCTTGATCGGCGCGACCCCGGTCTTTGTGGACATTGATCCAGGGACCTATAACATCAGTCCAAAAGACTTGGAGCGGGCTGTTTCAGCGGTCGAGAAGAATGATCCGGCGATCCACGCTCTGCCTGTCCGGAGCTCCTCGTCCAAGGAAGCTCATCCTCCCTTGACTCCCAAAGGGGTCATCGCGGTAGATCTTTACGGCTTGCCTGCCGACTATGAGCAAATCAATGCCATCGCACGGCAGCACGGGATGTTTGTCATACAGGATGCAGCCCAGTCTTTCGGTGGTGAATCCAGGGGGGGAGGCAGGGCCGGGGCGCTTGCGGACATCGGCTGCACCTCTTTTTTCCCGGCCAAGCCTCTGGGTTGTTATGGCGATGGCGGAATGTGTTTCACTGATGATGGCGTGCTGGCCGAGGTTATGCGGTCCATCAGTTTGCACGGTAAAGGAAACGACAAGTACGAGAATATTCGAGTAGGCATCAACGGCCGGTTGGATACCCTGCAGGCCGCCATACTGCTTGCCAAGTTTGAGATCTTTCCCGAGGAAATCGAGCTCCGCCAGAGTGTCGCTCAGTCGTACACGGGTTTGCTCTCTGCTTCTTCTCTCACTGCGCCTCGCATACCGGATGGGTATCGATCGGCATGGGCGCAATACTCCCTCATGGTCAAGGAGGGGGAGCAGCGATCGACGGTTCAGAACCGGCTGAAGGAAGCCGGCATACCCACGGCCGTTTATTATCCCAAGCCGCTTCATCTGCAGACGGCGTTTCAAACGTTGGGCTACAAGACGGGGGACTTCCCGGCGAGTGAAGACTGTGCAAAGCGAATTTTCAGTCTGCCCATGCATCCGTATTTGAAAAACGAGGAAATAGCTTTTATCGCACAGCATCTCATCAGCATCTCGGAATAAATTGGAGAGTTAAAGGGAATTATCCAGAGGGAAGGAATAATGAGCAATCAGCCATATGTTGGCGTCATCGGCGCCGGGTACTGGGGGAAAAATCTCGTCCGGGTTTATCATGAACTGGGGGTCTTGAAGCTTATCTGTGACAGCAACGAGGTGCTTCTCGAGAAGTTCAGGGTGCAGCATCCCGGAGTTGAAACCTGTTTGGCTTTCAATGACCTGCTCCAGGACGAAGACATCAGAGCGGTGGCGATCGCTACCCCGGCCGAGACGCATTTTTCGCTGGCTCGTGAAGCGCTGCTTGCCGGAAAGCATGTCTACGTGGAGAAGCCCCTCGTCCTCGATGAAAGCGAAGCGGAAGCGCTTATCGCTCTGGCCGAAGAGCAAAACCTGATTCTGATGGTGGGTCACCTTCTCCAGTATCATCCCGTGTTTCATTGTTTAAAAGAGCTGGCATCCAGTGGCGAGTTGGGCCGCATCAACTATATCTACTCACACCGCCTGAACCTTGGAAAGATCCGGCGGGAAGAGAACATCCTATGGTCCTTTGCCCCCCATGATATCTCCATGATTCTGTCTCTTGCCGGTGAGGAACCCGAAAGCGTCATCGCTACCGGCGGCAACTACCTGCATCGTAAAATTGCCGATGTGACCACCACCCACTTGGAATTCCCTTCCGGCCTGAGGGCTCACATTTTTGTTTCCTGGCTGCATCCCTTTAAAGAACAGAAGCTGGTCGTCGTGGGCAACCGCAAAATGGCGGTCTTCGATGACACGCAACCCTGGGAAGAAAAGCTGCTGCTCTATCCTCACCAGATCCGGTGGGAGAATTATATGCCGGTACCCACCAAGGGAGAGCCGGAGCGGGTGGAAGTGCCGACGAGCGAACCCTTGCGTATGGAGTGTGAACACTTTCTGCACTGCGTCAAAACCGGCGAAAAGCCTCGCACCGACGGCGCGGAAGGGCTTCGGGTGCTGAAAATCCTGAATGCCGGCCAACAATCACTGGACCAGCTGGGAAGCAAAATCTGCCTGCCGTTTTCAGCTCAAAAGCAGCCCGCCCCTTACTTTCTGCACCCAACGGCGGTGGTTGATGATAAGACGAGTGTCGGGGCGGGAACGAAAATCTGGCATTTTTCTCACATCCTGAACGGGTCTTCCATCGGCGAACGGTGCAACATCGGTCAGAACGTGGTCATCGGCCCCGACGTCAGCATCGGCAACGGGTGCAAAATCCAGAACAACGTTTCCGTCTATAAGGGCGTCACCCTGGAGGACGATGTCTTTTGCGGGCCATCCATGGTTTTCACCAATGTTCACAATCCTCGCTCCGCCATACGGCGCATGGATGAACTGCGCACCACCCTGGTAAAGAAGGGCGCCACCCTGGGGGCCAATTGCACTATTGTCTGTGGCCACAATATCGGGCGGTACGCCTTTGTCGGGGCCGGCGCCGTGGTGACCAAAAATGTGCCTGATTATGCCGTCGTGGCAGGCAACCCGGCCCGCCGGATCGGGTGGATGTGTGAGTGCGGGACAAGGTTGGCGGAGAATCTTGCGTGTGATGCTTGCGGAAAAACTTATCAAGAACGAGTTAATGGTTTGCATGAAATATGAAACGGCATGATTAACCGGACACAGATGAGCTTGCCCTTCTGAGCGCTCCCCTCATCACCTTGCCCCTGGCTCTGGCCCCGTGCTCATCAAGCACGGATTGGTCGGCATAGGGAGGAGCCGTATGGAAGTCCAAGGTGATGGCTGTTCCGTCATAAAGACTCAGTCGAGAGGATCGCTGAACGAACGCCATTTCCTCCGGGAAGTGCCCCCTTAGCCGGGGATCCTGCCGGTGAGTTTCGGAAGCTGGACCTTCTCGGTACTGACGATTCCAGTGATGAGCCCAGCAAGAGTGCTCAAAATCGCTGTTTCGTTTCCTTTTAGGTATCCAGCCAGAGGCCTTCTCCAGGCGGTTCTCACCCTTTTGATGTTTTATGATATGAAAAAAATAGAATAGTGAATTTGACACGAAAATATAAAACAACATGATAAGACACATTAAAAATGCCACGATGCTCTGTGCATCGGTATTCTTTTTACTCATTCCTGTCAGATCGTCTTTTGCAGGTGTTTTGGAGATCATCCCTGAACAACAAACTTATACATTAGGACAAGAAGTGAGTCTTATTGTTTCTCCTGTAGGCACTTATCATAAATATAAATTCTTCGCAAAATACGAAGCGAACGAATGGAATGTGATAAGTGATTGGAGCGATAATCGAACAATCACATTTACCTTTAAATCTCCCGGAAAATATGCGTTTCAGGCAAACGTTACGGACAGTTCACAAAAGGAATCGTCGTTATGGTTGGGTATGTTTATTATCAAAGGAAATCCTGCTCATGGGTTGGACAAATTGTCATCAGATGAACTATATGATATTTTTGGTATGACCAAGCACGCTGACGAGAAGTATGATTATATTTGTGATTGGGTCACTCACAATAGCTATAATGCAGGCATGTATGATAACGATGGCATCCCCATGCTACCATACTCCGGATCGGAGGGGCAACCGTCTGGATCACAGTATTCTCCTGAATATATAGCTCGTTATTCATTACTCGAGCTTTGTAATTTTTTAAAAACATCTGACAAGAGTTACTTACTTAAATCTATGAAGTATATTGATTGGCTGGTGAATAATCTGACAACTAACAATGATGCGAATTTTTGGACGTATAATTTTGCCTTGAGGACAAGGTTGCCGTATATATTGGAAGCGGGGTGGCCTTCAGCTTTAGCTCAGGGATTTGGGTTGGCTGTTCTTGGAAAAGTTTACAGCATAACAAAAGATCCTTACTATTATCAGAAAGCACTTGGAGTCCTAAAAGGTTTTGAAGTTCCCGTTGAAAACGGCGGCATTCGAAGAGATGTCGGAGGTGGTTTCTGGTATGAAGAATACCCAACCTCAAGCCCAAGTTTTGTCCTCAACGGTTTTCTTGTTTCCCTGATAAGTTTACACGATTTTTTCTTAAATACGAACAATGAAAGAGCAAAATATCTTTTTGAAATGGGATTGAAAGCACTCAAAGCCAATCTTAATGACTACGAAGTTGTTAAGGACGACGTTGTCTGGACCGCGTATGATTTGGCAGAGTCCGGGAATACCGTTCTTCTGAGATTTCTAAAAAAGGACCCGACTCCGCTCCTGATCAGCAAGATTTCTGTGTTCGACAGCGAGAATAAAATATTGGCTTTTATAAAGGTGGGAGGATTGAGTGATATAGATCGTGGTTCTTCTTTTATATGGTTTGATCCTGTTCACCAAAAATGGGGTGAGCCGGAAAAAGATGAAGCAGGCGTAACATATCGTGATGCGAATCATTATAAGAACACTGAATACGAACAGGCTCCATTTACTATTTTGCTCCCAAAGGACTTTGAACTGTTTAGAATTGAAATAGACTATAGGAATATGGGTGAGGAAGCAAGCATTGAAGTGTTCGTTGGAAACAAGTATAAGGCAGTTGCGACAATTCCCGGCAATTGTCGCGCACAGCATTGGAGTAAAGTAGCCTTCGTTGTTGAGGATGACATGTTGTCTGCCATGCGAAGGAACAAAGCTAAAGCCGTCGATTATCGATATCATGATGCGAATATATATTTGTTAAATCAGATCTATAATATTACTAAAGATAATAGGTATTTATCAACTGTAACAAAAGCATTGCCGGCATTAAAGCTTGTTCCGTCGAGTTCGCGCCGCACACAGAAAACATTATTAATAGAAGCCAGTGACGCAATTCTCGGAAGAGACCGCGATATCCTTTTGCGAATATGGGGGGAGGAATGGAGGCAAGGCTTTGTGCCGGTAAACGACCATACCTTTATTTGTTGTCCCTCGTTGACCCAGAATAGGACCGACGGAAGATGGATGTTGCTATTTATAGCCGACGAGGGTGCCGGACAAGAGCTTCGAAGCTTGGTCTCCGATAACGGAATGGACTGGAAAACACTAGACGAGCCGTTAAAAATACAGGATGTTAATGGTGTTGTTTCCATAGATGTGTTAACCGATGACAAAGGAAACAAGGATTCTATTTTTATGTCCGACGGTAAGCAAGTGATATCATATGAGATGAATGGTCGAAACCTAACAAATAGGAAGATAGTAATTACCTCTGAATATGTTGGATCTGAATATGAACTAATAAATATAGCTATAAGTTCAATTGCTAATTATAATATTCTTGTGTATCAATCATATGATCAGGATAAATACCTACACACTAATATAGCGTTTTCTAATAAGTCTAGTCCGTGGTACAAGCTGGCGTCAAATCCTATTTATGTTGATTGGAACAGCATCGAACAGCAATACACGCTTAGGAAAACATTTGTATCAGGTGACTATATGTATCTGTATTACAAAGCGTCTGAAAATGGGGTTATGAAAAAATTAGAAATAGATGAGCTTATGAAATATATACGTTTGACTGAAAAGATGTACTAAAACATATTGTCACTGTGGTATCAGCAACTCAATATATAAGGAATGCTTCCTAGTAATAGCTAAATGGAGGCGTGAATATCTAATATTCTGAAAATAAAGTGTGTGATAGCTCATCCAGAAAATGTGTCGATAGTATCTTTCTATTCTTTCTGTCAGGAAATAGAATAAATACCTCCATTGTCGATGCATTATGAACATGAGAAGGATGTCCTATTTGTATATGGCATGTTCAATGGCAGATTAGCCAGTAGTACAGGCCTGTCGGAATGAGAAGTAAACGAGTCTGTGGGTTGTCGAGACATGGGATTTGCGCAAGGGAACCCCAGACTTTTATGTTTCCGAAAGCAAGTCTCAAGGCGTAACCGTTTTGAATACTGAGCGAAGACTTCCGCGGGCGAATCCCTTTTGCTATACAACCGGAGAGGTTCCGCACACGCGGGACTTTGCGGGTGGCGCGGGACGGTTTGCAGTTGGTTGCCATCAGTCTTGCCATCTCCGATCAATACGGTGTGCACCCCCTGGGGGCATCAGAGCCTGCACCTTCGTCAACAAATCAATGCGCACCGACTTGGGACGGTCTCTCATTCACATGCACACAAAGGGGAGAGCGACCCGGCAACGTTCCGCAAACGTTGTGTCGTTGGCCAGCATCAAGGGATTTTGGGTGAGGGACATCAAGAGAGTTCTGCCAACGGGGAGGAAGTATGTTTCAAAATGTTCCCCGGCGTTCTTGAGGCATCGGGAAAGCTACTTTTCCCGACTCGCGGAGTAGGTGTCACCACACGGCTTTCGTGCAGGTCCGAGCAGTAGTGTGCTATCGTTTGCTACAATCCCGCAGATGAAAGCTGCAAGAGTATGAGGCGTTGGACTGGACGTTTTCTCAACTCGAGCTTGAGCCTCCTCAGTGCGGTCAAAATCGCTGTAATGGTCTTTTTGTAATCTTCGGGCAGGTTCCTTGGTGCCTGGCTTTGATCATAATCTGACACAATGTTCATCGGATGCCCCGTGCTTATCTAGGCTGCACAAAAAAAGTCTCCGGCGCGGAATTGAAGATTGACGATTTCCAAGTGATGTGATATTCTGATTTCTTAATAATTTACGGTTATTTTTGCTAATGACAATAATCCTTAATTCTTGACTTTGACGAACTAGAGGACCTCAGTCCGATACAGAACGATAACTGTATGTCGATTCCCTCAAGTAATAGCGTTATCCATCACTGATATGTTCAACGAACCCCTTTCGCTTATCTTTCGACACCGCCGGATGCTGGCCGTTGTATGTGCTAACGAGCTCAAAGCGCGCCATGCCGGCACTCTTCTCGGGATCGTCTGGCTCTTTGTGTATCCAGCACTTTTTCTAGCCACCTACGCGACGGTGTACATGCTCGTTCTCAAGGTAAGACTTGCGATGTTCACTGGTCCAGAGTACCTGATGCTGATGTTCACCGGGCTTGTTCCCTTTCTCAACTTCGCTGAGTGTCTCTCTGCGGGTACCGTGTCGGTTTCCTCTAATCCCCAGCTCATGAAGAACACGCTTTTCCCCGTCGCTTTGCTCCCCTTGAAGATCGTCGTTTGCGGGCAGGTGGTTCAGGTTGTCGGATTCGCCATGTTGAGTGTCTTTCTGGCCGCTTCCGGCAAACTCGGGGTCAACTATGTCTGGGTTTTCGTCATCTGGACCTTTCAAATCATGATTTCAGTCGGCATTGTCTGGATTCTGGCGGCCGTCAATGTCTTTTTCAGGGACTTGGGCCAGATCATGGGCCTCGTCATCCTTCTCCTGATGATGGTCAGCCCCATAGGGTATACGGAAGAGATGATTCCGGCGGCGCTCCGGTCCATCCTGACGCTTAACCCGCTCTATTACATCATCCTCTGCTATCAGCGGGTGATGCTTTTCAATCAGTCTCCTCCTCCGCAGCTTATCTGGCCCTTTGTCTGTGCGTCAACGGTCATCTTTTTCGCCGGCTATAAAGTGTTTGCCACCCTGAAACGGGCTTTTGTTGAGAATGTCTGATCCGATCTTAGAAGTTCAAGGTGTGTCGAGGGTTTTCCGAATCTATTCGAGTCCGAAGGAACGGCTCTTGGCGGCGTTCCACCTCGACTTCATCCGCAAGCCCAGGTTCCGAGAGTTGTGGGCGCTGCGGGAAATCAACCTCACGGTGCTGCCAGGTGACCGACTGGGGATCCTGGGGCGAAACGGCGCCGGCAAGAGCACGCTTCTCAAGATCGTATGCGGGAATCTCCAGCCTACCGAGGGGAGCGTCCGCGTGCGCGGCAAGATTCAAGCCCTCCTTGAACTCGGCACCGGGTTCCATCCGGACTTTTCGGGTAGAGAAAACGTCTCGGCGTTCCTGGCCTATCAGGGCATCACCGGGAAAGAAGCCAGGAGCAGGGCCGAGGAAGCCTGCGAATTCAGTGAGCTTGAGGACTTTCTGGACCTGCCGGTGAAGACCTATTCTTCCGGCATGTATGCGCGCCTCGCCTTCTCGGCAGCAACTGCCATCGACCCGGAGGTGCTCATTATTGATGAGGTGCTGGGGGCAGGAGACGCGTATTTTGCCGGTAAATGCCTCGAAAGGATGAAGCAACTTACGAGCAGGGGTGCGACGGTGCTTTTTGTATCGCATGACCTCGCAAGTGTTCAGCTGCTTTGTGACCGTGCCATTTGGGTGGACACTGGAAGGATCGTCGCTCAAGGTGACTGTCTTGAAATCTCACGCCGCTATTTGGCTGAAGTCCGGCGGGAGGAGGAGGAGCGCCTGCGCGCGGTCAACCGTAAGCTGCGCAAACGATCCATCGGCTCCCTTCAAAGGTCCGAGGAACTCCACGAACCCCTGCTTTTCCATTTCGTCGTCGACTCCGCTCACCCTCTTGAGGAACACATCATTTTTCGGCTGACGCTGAAGGAAGACAGCGAGTCTCTTCGCGAGATCATCGTCGGTGACGCCATGGACAATGAGCCCTCAAGGGGGACCTTTGTTTACGACGAACCCGGGCTGATGGACTGGTCGGCGCCGCGGTCGCAGGGAGGCCGCCGTGCAAGAGCCTACCGCAACTGTGGCGGGCGCTACACACATGCTCCGTTTCAGTTTGCCGTGCCTGTCGGGAAGGTTGGGGAGGTTGCTTCCCTGTGCCTGGAAGTGGAGTATCTGGACTCAAGCCAGGAACCAGTCCACGTGGAAGTCCATGATGGTGACGATTATTTTCGCATGGGAACACTCTCCACGAATGGAGGGGGCCAGGTCAAAGTTGACAGTTTCACCGTACCCATCAGACTAGGGCGTGAGGCAACGGAGGTTCCACCTCCATCGCAGGAAGTCGAAGATAAGGAGGCGGCGGATGGTTCCGATGTCTGGACCATACCATCGGGAGAGGGCTACGGGAGCGCGGAGGGACGCATCACCGCGTTTCGCCTCCTTGATGAGAAAGGAAAGCCCCGGCAGCAGTTCGAAATCCGTACCCGGATGATAGCCCACATCGAATACGTCTTCCTCCGTCCAGTCCCCAAACCGGTTTTCACCATATGCATCTATCGGGCCGACGGGACTTGCGTCTCTCAGGTCTTTTGTTCGGTGAACGACCTATGGCGGCAGGACTGTCCCATGTCCGGCTGGCTGGAGGCGGTGTTCGACCCGCTTCTCCTTGGCAGAGGCCATTACTCTGTATCCGTTGCCATCTTTCATCACCTCGACCTGGCCGACCCCAGAGAACCACCCACTTATCATCTGCTTGACCGTTTTTTCCGGTTTCAGGTGGTGCAACCACCGGGTGTGAATGTCGAATTGGGCGCTCTGCTGCTTCCCGTCTCCTGGGTGGAGGGGCACGTTACGAGCAGTGTTTCCACAGACCGAGCAAAGTAAAGGGAGGGCATGGGCACATCCGATTCATATACAGCTTCAAGCGCCTACTTTGAGCAGAAGAACCACTGGACGCAGGACCTGAATCCTTTCACCAGGAACCTCATGCGAAAGGCTCTTGAGGTGGTGCCATCCGGAGTTGAGAGCATCCTGGATATCGGCTGCGGCGCGGGCGAATTCTGCAGGATGGCCGCCGCGAAAGGTTTCACCACCTTCGGTCTGGACCTTTCATTTGCGGCGCTCCAGCGGGCCATGGGCTTCCCCCGGCTGAAAGGGTGCCTGCCCTCACTTCCTTTTTCGGACGCATCTTTCGACTTGGTTACGGCCTTGGATGTTATCGAACACCTACCGATAGTCGACTACCAGACCAGTCTGGCAGAAATATTCCGAGTCTCGCGTAGTTGGGTGCTCCTCATCGTTCCCCACGCCGAGGATTTGAGCTTCTTCAGACACCACTGCGCCGTATGCGGCAACGAATTTCACGAGAACCTCCATCTGCGGAGTATTAACTTTGAAGGCCTTTGCCGTGATGTCGCGAAAGTCGGTGGTGCAGCTGAGCAGTTGTTCTTTGGCGAGGAGAATTGGGGCTATTTTGATTTTTTGGGCGCGCGCGCGAGGAGCGCAGTTGCTGGAAAGTGGCCCGAATGGGATCTTGCCATGTGCCCGCGGTGCGCAGTTGGTGAACGCGGTCCGATGCCTGCCGGTCTTCAATCTCTACTGAAGGGATTCGAGGCGGGCCTTCATCAGGAGTTCCAGGTTCACCCGGGTTACTGGCGACGCAACCGGGCGACGGAGATGGGGGTCTTGTTTCTTAAGCAAGGGGCGACCGGCAGACCCGGAACGAAGCTCAGACAACGGCTTGTGAGGGAGAACACGGCCCAGGGACCGTGTCGTGACCGGGGGCCGGAGGCAACGGACCTCAACAGGGGACAAGAGGTGGAGGGCCTTGCCCAAACCCGGTTCTCAGCGAACCTATCCAGCGGTAAGAGAAGAATCTGCCTTTATTCTGACAGTTCCGATCAGGCCGGGTTGTCGCATTCAGTCAATTTGACAGCATGGCCGCGCAGTCTCATCTGCTGTGCCTCGGAGCTGCAGACTCTCCCGCGACCGATCAATTATGCGGGCTTCTCTTACCTCTACCATGAAGACCAGCAGTGGGGTGAGGTGGTCCGCGTAGGGAATCGATGGGCTCGCCTCTTTCGACCGGACATGCCCGGTGGGCATGCGTCCTTTATTCTCTCGGGGAGTGCTCTGTTCGAAGGAGGATTTGAGATCGAGGTTTTCGACGAAAATCCGGGCAATTTCTCAGTGGAGATTTACGACGAGGGATCATGCCGTTATGTTCCTGTCGGCACTTTCGACTTGACCGGCAGCAAGGAGTGGAAGGCGCAAACTTTCCCGGTTCCGTCGGTGCTCCCAAGCCGCTGGGGATATCTTTGCCATCTCCTTCCACGGCGGCCATCGGGGAACGTGCCCATCGCCAGCCTGGGGGTTGGCAGGGCAAAGACCATTGCCGCTCCGTTGTTGGTTGCCGATAGGGGCTTTGGTTGGCACATCGAGGGGATCGATTACCCGTCCGGCCTGTTTCAGGGTGAGCATCTCGTCGCGCTCCTCGGAGAGCACGACCTTTCCCTGAGGGCCGTGACATTGGAACGGGACGGAGACGTGCCCCTCATCCTTCAAGGTGCCTTTGAATGGCGCAGGGGGACCCCCCTGTTGTTGGCATTGGGAGTATTTGATGTGCTCCCAGTCGTTCTTCCCGATGAGGAACGAGGTGCAACAGAGCGGGCACTGTTTCTGGCCCTGAAGGGACTCTCGGATCAAGAGGGCTCCAGAAGGCGGAGAGCGGAAGAACAAACATCTGTCGCCCTCGATGCGATTTCACGACGCCTCGCCGACCTTGAGAAGGGGAGCACCGGTGCGACAAGGGCTGAGATGAGGACGGCCCTGGAAGCTACCCGTTCGGAGGTGGGCGCAGCCCTTGTGTCACTCCGCTCCGAGGGTGAACAGCGGAAGGCAAAGATGAGGACGGCTTTGGATGCCATCAGCTCCGAGTTGGAGCAAGTGAAGGATGAAGTGATGACTGCGGTGAAGGCCCTTCGCTCCGCAGTCGGGGAAGTGAAGGCTCAGGTAAGAAGGGTTTCTGTTGAACAGGGCGAGAAGCGTGTGCCGGTTGAACTTTCGGCTGAATTGAAGGGAGCAATTGCTCGGCTTTCCGGGAAGAAGGTTTTTCATGGTCCCTCCAATCTGGGGGGCGGGCCCTTCCGTTTGGCTGCGGCCCAACGTGCATTCGGCGTGCAGGCGGAAAGCATTTGCTACCCGTCCCCTCTGTACCGATACGCAACCGACAGGAATTTCGAAGCCCCCGATGCTCTGAGCCGACTTTCCCAGGAACAACTCGAACGCTATGCCGATCGGTACGACATTTTTCACTTCTATTTTGGCACCTCTTTAAACGGTCTTTACCTCGACGATGTTGCGTTGCTCAAAAAGCGCGGCAAGAAAGTAGTCTTTTATTTCTGTGGCTGCGATATCAAAGATCCTCGGATCATTCGCGCAAAGTACTCGATCTCCGGTTGCGCACACTGCCTGCCTCAACTGTGCAACCCCAACCGGATTGAAGCGCTCAGATTGGCCAGCGAGCTCGCCGATCTGGTCTACGTGTCGACGCCGGACCTCCATGAATATATCGGTGACTCCAGGTTGCTGGTCCAACCGATCGATGTATCCGCTCTGAGGAAGCAAGCGGGGGCAGAGTTGGGCGACAGAAAAGCGCACAGTTCGTTTATCGTGGCACATTCGCCGACCAGTCGGGCACTCAAGGGTACGCGTTTTGTTCTTGAAGCATCCGAACGCCTCAAAAGCCAGGGACTCGACCTGGAATTGCGACTCATCGAAGGGATGAGCTATCAGAGGGCCCTGCAGGAATATTCGAGCGCCGACTTGGCCGTTGATCAACTCCTCTTCGGTGCGTACGGTCAGGTAGCCGTTGAAATGATGGCTTTGGGGGTTCCCGTTGTCTGTTATATCAGGGAAGACATCCTTCCTCTGTACCCGGAACCTCCGCCCATCATCGTTGCAAACCCGCACAATCTGGCGGAGACCCTTGAGTATTACTACCATCATCCCGAGGAACTGGAGCCCTACCGCTCACAGGGGCCGGGATACGCAGTGCGGTGCCATGATACCGGCGTGGTTGCCGGTCAGACGATTCTGGACTACGCGAGCCTCTACGAACCTGATGGCCGGGCGTCCTCCCCCCCGAGAGTGGTTCCCCGTCCCAAGCGGCCGCGAGTGGTGATGCTCTGCGACGATTACCTGGTCGACAGGAGAATCATCCGGGAGGCACTTTCGCTTACTTCCAGGGGCTGGGATCCGGTCGTTGTGGCGTTCAATGCCGGCCGGGTCGAGAAAGCCTATTGGGAGGAGGGAGTCTCCGTGGTCCATATCCGCGAGGACTCGAATGTCCCGCTTGTAAAATACTACCTTGGCGAAGACTCACCAGCTGCGACACCGAGCTTTGCGAATTTCCGCGGGGGACGCTGGGTCTGGACGAAACTCATCCAGGCGGGACGCTGGGCTAAGAGCCGAGCTCTCGTCCCGACGAGTCTCGGGAGGCGACACTTGAAATGGGCTGCGTTGGTGCTTGCCTCGCCAATCCTGGCGGTAATCGCGCCTTTCTGGTGGTTGAAAAGGCGCAAGGCTGAGCGGGAGGTCGCGAGGTTGGAGCATCACGAGGTTCTCAAGAGTTATGTGCGATCACAGATCGCCGAGTCTGCCGTCGCAACGGTAATGTATTATGAGCCCGATCTGATCGTTGCGCATGATCTTCCCATGCTTGCCCCGGCAGCCCTTGCGGCGGAAATGCTGGCGGTACCCCTGGTCTACGATTCCCACGAACTGTACACGGAGATCCATACTCTCAGTTCCGAAGTGTCTGCCAGGTTGAAAATAATGGAGTCCGATCTGATCCGGAAGCCGAAGGTTGTCTTCACCGTGAACGAATTCATCGCCGCAGAGCTAGCGACGGCCTACCATGTTCCAGAACCACGCGTGCTCTATAATTGCACCAATCTGCCGCAGGGCTGGTCGCCTCCCTATGACAGCCTGCGCCGGGAACTGAGACTGGGGAAGGAGAAGAAGATCGTCCTTTTTCACGGGTGGTTCAGTTCCGGCCGGAACTTGGAAAACTTGGTTGAAGCCTTCGCCTTGCTGCCAAAGGAATACATCCTGGTGCTCCTTGGCTTTGGGGATTATGGAGCTGCACTGCTCAAACGGGCCAACGCTGCGGGCTTGGCGGACCAGGTTTTCATGCTCGATGCGGTACCTCAAACCGAGGTCCTCTATTATGTCGCGAGTTCGGACCTGGGAGTCATCCCTTATGCCCCTATCGACCGTAACAGCTACTTCTGCTCGCCCAACAAGCTTTTCGACTTCCTTCTCTGTCAGGTGCCGGTTTTGGGATACGACTCGCCCTTTCTCGCAAAGACCCTTGCCGGGCAGGCAGTTGGGGTGAACCGGAAACTGGACACTCCGCAGGCCTTTCGTGAGGGAATCCTCGAAGCTCTCGAGCCGGAAAAATATGCCTCAATGAAAGCACGGTTGGTGGAAATCGGGCCGCGCTACGACTGGATGATTGAAGGCGAAAAGTTCGCTAACGTTATTGAGGAAGTGGTGTCCAAAGTCCAGTGAACGCACGCTCGGGATTTGTCTGTATATTCGGGCGTGGCTGCCGGGAAAAGTATCCCTTGATCCTCTGTTGGGGTATGCGATAGTTCGAAGCGCCAGAGATGGGGCTAAACCGAATCTGTTTTTCAACTGCCGACGGAAAGCCTTTGTATGTTAGGAGGTGAACGGGTATGCACAAGACGCTCAACTTTGCAGTCGTGGGGTGCGGCTACTGGGGACCCAACTTGATCCGGAATCTGAGTTCCCTTCAACATTGCGTGGTCAAGCAGGTCTGTGACTTCGATCAGGCTCGGCTTCTGCGCACCCAACGTCTTTATCCCTGGATCGAAACCTGTTCAAATTTTGAAGATGTCCTGAACAACAGGGAAGTTGATGCCGTTGTCATTGCCACACCCGTTAGCTCCCACTTTGAGTTAGCCAGGAAAAGCCTCCTCGCGGGCAAGCACACCTACATCGAAAAGCCAATGGCTTCATCGGTGGCTCAGTGCGAAGAGCTTGTCGACTTGTCAACTAAAACGGGGTTGGTTCTCATGGTCGGCCATACATTTATTTACAGTGCGGCGGTGAGGAAAATAAAAGAGATCATCGACAGCGGGGATGTCGGGGACATTCTTTACATCAGTGCTCAGCGTCTGAATCTTGGCTTGTTCCAAAAAGACATCAATGTTGCTTGGGATCTTGCACCACACGATATATCCATCATTCTGTACCTCATGGGAGAGGACCCGACGAGTGTAAATTGCCAGGGAAAGCCTCACGTGACGCCGAACATTGAAGATGTTACCAACATGTCGCTGTGTTTTTCCAAGGATCGTTTTGCCATGATTCACAGCAGTTGGCTGGATCCAAACAAGATCAGGCGAATGACCATTGTGGGGAGCATGCGGATGGTTTTGTACGATGACACGGAGCCGCTTGAAAAGCTAAAAATATATGACAAGCGTGTTGAAATACCGCCTCTCTACGACACATTTGCTGAATTCAATTACTCTTATCATTATGGCGATATGTACGCTCCATATCTCCATCATGTCGAACCCCTCAAGGTGCAGTGTGAACATTTGCTGGAATGCATAAGGTCTGGGACCACACCTCAAACGAGTGGGCGGGAGGGGTTACGAGTGGTGCACATTCTCGAGGCCGCCGCAAAATCCTTGAAAGAGGGTGGAGCGCAAATGGAGATTGCCTGACAGAGCCAAAGCCCGCCAGATATTTAAAAGCGTGAAGAAGGGTAAAATGGGTGAGTTTACATGAAGATGATTGCGGCTGATGTTAAGCTCGGCAGTGATGTCAAGATCTACGACTTTGTCAACCTTTATGGGTGCGAAATTGGAGACAACTCCAAAATCGGTACCTTTGTGGAGGTTCAGAAGGGAGCAAGGATTGGCAGAAATTGCAAAATTTCAAGCCATACCTTCATCTGTGAGGGTGTCACCATTGAGGATGATGTCTTCATCGGCCACAACGTAACCTTCATCAACGATACGTATCCCCGTGCTACCACCTTGGCAGGGGAGCTCCAAACCGAGTCGGATTGGCCGTGTGTCCCGACTCTGGTCAAAAAGGCTGCTTCCATTGGGTCGAGTGTCACCCTGCTGGCTGGTATCACGGTGGGAGAGAATGCTATCGTCGGGGCTGGCAGTGTAGTCACCAGGGATGTCCCACCGAATACTATTGTCGCCGGCAATCCTGCCAGAGTCCTCAGAGCCTGTGACGATACGGGGTCTCGCAAGACCTGATTCCCCGGTTGGTGAGTGCTTTTATTTATGACGACGTTGATGGAGTGAAGGAAGATCAAGATGCACATCCCATTTGTCGACCTGAGGGCGCAGTACCAGACCATAAAGAGTGAGATCGATATTGCCATGCAGGAAGTCCTAGACGCCTGTGCCTTTGCCGGAGGGCCTTTTGTCGAGGCCTTCGAAGCGGATTTTGCCCGATTCTGCGGCAGTGGGTTTGCTGTGGGGGTGAGCAATGGCACGGAAGCTCTCTGGCTCGCTCTCCATGCCCTCGGTATCGGGCCTGGCGATGAAGTGATAACCGTGCCGAATACCTTTATTGCCACCGCAGAAGCCATATCTTTTTGTGGAGCCAAGCCAGTCTTCGTGGACATTGATGAAAAGACTTATGCGATGGACCCCGCCCTTCTTGTACCCGCGATTACCCCTCGGACCAAGGCGGTCATTCCGGTGCACCTGTTCGGCCAGATGGCCGACATGGACCCGATCTTTGAAGTATCCGAAAAGCATGGATTGCTTGTAATCGAAGATGCAAGCCAGGCCCAAGGGGCGGAATACAAAGGCAAGCGCGCAGGTTCGCTGGGGATTGCCGGTTGCTTCAGTTTCTACCCGAGCAAGAACCTTGGCGCCTTTGGAGAGGCCGGAGCGGTGGTGACCAGCGATGGGGAATTGGCCGCCAAACTGCGGTTGTTGCGTGACCACGGTCAGGCTACCCGATATCAGCATCGGGTAATCGGCTGGAATGGACGTATGGATGGGCTGCAGGGGGCGATACTGAAAGTGAAATTGAAGCATCTCTCAGCGTGGAACGAGTCTCGCCTCAGGAATGCGCTTCTCTACGACAGTCTACTCGAAGGTGTTAACGAGATTGTCGCCCCGGCGACGAATAAAGATACGAGGCACGTTTTTCATATCTATGCGGTCCGTACCAGCAAGCGGGATGCTTTATTGAAATATCTGCAACAAAATTCAGTCAGTTGCGGTATTCATTACCCTGTGCCGATCCACTTGCAGCAAGCGTATGCCTTTTTGGGGCTTGAGCGGGAGGCCTTCCCGGTAGCTGAGAGGTGTGCCGAAGAACTCCTGTCTCTTCCAATGTTTCCTGAGCTGACCGAACCACAGATCCGGTTTGCGGCGGGCCTGATTGGAGATTTCTTTGCCGGTCCGGTTTAACATCTCCGGTCCCGTAGTCAGCCTGTCGTCGACGGGTCTGTGAAACCTGAAGCCTCCACCCTGTCTTGAATAGGCATATCAGTGTTCATGAGAAGCATATATCACCAGGCGCGAAAATTTGGAGGCTTACCTTATCAGAGTGGTGGCAAGATCGCCTGGCATCAAAACTCCCTGGAAAGGACTCTGCAATGTGTGGGATCGTTGGCGTCGTAAGTCCTCGTCCTAGAACGACATATTCTGAAGCACTCAAAGCCTTATCCCACCGGGGACCTGACGGAGAGGGTGAATATTTCTCGACGGACCGTTCGGTTTGGCTCGGACACCGCCGACTCGCCATTATCGACCCGGAGGGTGGCAAACAACCGCTTTGCAATGAAGATGGTACGGTCTGGATTATATTCAATGGTTGTATCTATAACTATCTGGAACTGGCTCAGAGTTTACGTCAGAAAGGGCATCGCCTCAGGACTTATTGCGATACTGAAGTCATCGTGCATGCTTATGAAGAATATGGCGAAGAGTGCGTTCAGCATTTTGTCGGGATGTTTGCGTTCGCCATTTGGGACGAACGAAGAAAGGTCTTGTTTTGCGCTCGTGATCGTATCGGCATCAAGCCATTCTACTTCTACAGTGATCCAGATACCTTTGCTTTTGCCTCTGAGATCAAGGCGCTGTTGGCGATGGGATTGCTTCGTCCCGAGGTTTGTCCTGAGGCTCTACAGGAATATCTGGTTTTTCAGGCCTCGTTGGGAGACAAGACCCTGTTTCGAAAAATCCACCGTTTGCTTCCCGGCCATTCCTTGACCGTGGATGCTCGAGGTCAGATCATTTCCCAGAGTCAATACTGGGACCTATGTTTTAAAACTGATTTTGACCACACTGAGGAATATTTTGTCGATCGCTTGCGGATGAAGCTTCACGATGCGGTTAGGATCCGCTTGCGCTCGGATGTTGCCCTGGGCGCACACCTCTCCGGAGGGGTGGATTCGAGCACCGTGGTTTGCTTGGCCACCGACATCAACACTACCGACGAACCCTTGAAGAGTTTTTCGGGAGGTTTTCGCGAGGGTTCCGCCTTCGATGAAAGTGCCTACGCGCGGCTTGTTGCGGCTCAAAAAGGCTGTGAACACTTTGAAATTTGGCCCACGGCGCAGGACTTTTGCGACAACCTGTCACGGATCATCTTCTTCATGGATGAACCCGCTGCCGGACCGGGAGTATTCCCCCAGTTTATGGTCTCCAAACTGGCGTCCGAGCAGGTAAAAGTGGTTTTGGGCGGGCAGGGGGGTGATGAGATATTTGCCGGCTACGCGCGCTACCTTATCGCTTATCTCGAAGAATGCTTGAAAGGCGCGATTGAAGAAACCGAAAATACGGCGCTTTATGCTGCGACCTTGTCTTCTATCATCCCTAGCCTGTCCATGTTGCAGCAATACGTCCCCATGCTGCGATATTTTTGGGCGGACGGCTTATTCAAATCCCAGGAGAGCCGATATTTTCGCTTAATGGACCGCTCGGAGGGTGTAAAGGAGATTTATCAACCCGACATGTTTATTCATGAGTCTGCCGTTCGTGAGCAATTCAACCGGCTTTTCCACGCATCAGACGCGGCGTCGTTCTTAAACAGAATGCTTTACTTTGACCTTAAGGTTCATTTGCCCGCCCTTTTGCATGTGGAAGACCGCACTAGTATGGCCTGGGCTCTCGAATCGAGGGTGCCGCTCCTGGATCATCGGATCGTTGAGTTTATGGCCTCGGTCCCTCCGGTGATCAAGTTCAAAGAAGGCCAGCCCAAGCATCTCTTTCGCCAGGCCATCAAGAATATTGTTCCGCCAGAAATTCTGGAAAGAAAAGACAAGATGGGCTTTCCGGTTCCGCTCCACCTTTGGTTAAAAAATGGTTTGAAGGGCTTCGTGAAAGATGTCCTGTTGGATACCCGCGCGAAAGAGCGGGGCATATTCGACACAAGAGCGCTCGAGTCGGCCATTGACCAGGAAAAGAGCTTCGGTCGCGTGGTCTGGGGGGCCCTGTGCATCGAACTCTGGTTCAAGACGTTTATCGATCAATAACTTGTTCCATAAAGGTTTATTTATCGCTATTTCCGGGAGGCAATCCGATCAATGACATCGCTGCTCGCTTTCGTGCGTAGTTGAATATGTGCGGTATTGCCGGCCTAATCTTTGATGCGCCGATCGCGATGAATCACGATGTCGGGCGTCGCCTCTCCGGTCCGTTAAGCCACCGGGGGCCGGACGATCATGGCTGGTGCGCCCTCACCGGTCAAGGCGTGCTGCTGGATCGGTGCGTTGCAGGAGAGATCAGCTCGGAAGCTGTGCTTGTGCACCGCAGGCTTTCGATTCTCGACCTGACCGAAGCCGGCAGGCAGCCGATGGGTACCCGTGATGGGCGATATTTCGTCGTCTACAATGGCGAAATCTATAATTTCCTGGAACTCAGAAGCGAACTCGAGAGCGTTGGTTGCCGTTTCCATTCTCGTTCCGACACCGAGGTATTGCTCAACGGCTACGCGCAATGGGGGTTGGACGTTCTGCACCGCCTGACGGGCATGTTTGCCTTTGCCATCCTCGATGTGGCCGAACGCAAACTTTTGCTCTCTCGTGACTTCTTCGGCATCAAACCCCTATACTACACCTTCTGGCGGGACGGCTTCGCCTTTGCCTCGGAACTCAAGCCCCTGCTGAATCTCCCGGGAGTCAGTCGGAGTGTGAATCCCCGGCGTCTCTATGAATATTTGCGCTCGGGGCTCACGGATCAGGGGGGCGAAACGCTTTTCACGGGGATTTATCAACTTCCCACCGCGCATTACCTTGAGCTGTCCATCGACCGACCTCGTGCCATTCCGCGACCAAAGCGCTACTGGGAAATCGATTTGAGCAATCGATGTGAGCTTTCGTTTGCGAAAGCGGCGGAGCACTTAAGGGACCTCTTTTTGGACAGTGTCCGGCTGCATCTGCGCAGTGACGTCCCGGTCGGGGCAGCCCTCTCGGGAGGAATCGACTCCTCATCTATTGTTATGGCCATGCGCCGTCTCAGCCCCGATCAGGACATCCATACCTTCAGCTATATGGCCGATGATCCGGCGCTCAATGAGGAGCGCTGGGTGGACATTATCGGCGCCAATGCTCGGACGGTGGTTCACAAAGTCACCTCGGAACCCGAGCAACTGGTTGCCGACCTGGAACATCTGGTGGATCTCCAGGGAGAGCCATTTGCGAGCACCAGCATCTACAGTCAACAAAGGGTGTTTCAGGCGGCTCGGGCGGCCGGGATCAAGGTCATGCTCGATGGCCAGGGCGCCGATGAACTGTTGGGGGGCTATGATGTGTATGCTGCCGTTCGTTTAGCTTCGCTTCTCCGTCGACAGAAATGGCAGGAAGCGCTGCTCTTCTGGCATAAAGCCTCCAAGCTTCCCAAGAAGACCAAACTTTGGCAACTGCTTGGTCAGTTTCTGTTTCCGCCTCCGGTCCAGGCCGGTTTGCGCCATCTTGTGGGGCGGGAATTGTGGCCGGCCTGGATGAACCGATCCTGGTTCGATGAGCGGGGGGTGGAGGGGCAGGTGCACTCCCATAACCGGGAGGACCTGCGCGAAGCGCTGCAGCGGACTCTGGCACAGTCCAGCCTGCCCATGCTGCTGCGCTATGAAGACCGCAACTCGATGGCATGCTCAATCGAAAGTCGCGTGCCATTTTTGACCCCACAGTTGGCGGGCTTCGTGCTTTCCCTTCCGGAAGAATACATTATTGCCCCGAATGGGACCTCCAAGGCGGTATTCCGGGAGGCAATGCGAGGGATTGTGCCCGATGCCATCCTCAACAGGAGCGATAAGATTGGTTTCGAGACCCCGGAGAAACGGTGGTTGTGCAGCAGTCTTCACACTTGGGTGGATCGAGTTCTCAATAGTGAAGAAACGGCCCGCATCAAAGCCCTCGATGCGCCTGCGCTCAAAAAGGACTGGCAGGCTGTGCTCAGCGGGAGGAAGCGCTTTGACAGCCGCGTCTGGCGCTGGGTCAACCTTGCGGTGTGGACCCGGCTGAATGGAGTGCATTTTGACTAAAATCGTCCATCTCACCTCCGTCCACCCGCCATTCGACGTGAGGATCTTTTACAAGGAATGTCTGAGCCTGGCTGAGGCGGGCTATGAAGTCGTATTGATTGCTCCGCACCAACGGGATGATTGGGCGAAGGGCGTAACGATCCGTGCCGTACCCAAACCACGAAGCCAGTTCGAGCGGATGACCAGGACGGTTCTTCGAGTGTTGCGGCAGGCGATCAACGAAGACGGGCGAATCTACCATTTCCACGATCCGGAACTGATCCCTTTGGGAATGATCCTCAAATTTCTTGGCAAGCAGGTCGTATACGACGTCCATGAAAACGTACCGGAAGACATTCTGACGAAAGACTATATCCCGCCCTGTTGGCGTAAATGGGTTGCCGTGATGGCCGGCACGGTCGAACACCTGGGATCGAAATGGTTCGACGGCGTCGTTGCCGTAACCCCCAACATATGCCGTCGCTTCCCCCGAGACAAGACCGAACTCATCCGCAATTTTCCGATTGCCGAGGAGCTGATGCCATCGTCGCACAACGCTTATGGTAATCGTCCTCCTTTCTTGATTTATGCGGGGCGCATCAGCATGGATCGAGGCATCAGTGAGATGGTCGAGGCCATGGGACTGCTTCCGGAGAGCTTGGGAGCAAAGCTGTTGCTCGCCGGAGTGTTTACTCCCGAGGGTTTATATGATCATGTTTTAGGGATGCACGGAGCTGAGCGGATCGAATTCCGGGGTTTGCTCTCCAGGAGTGATCTTCGAAACCTTCTTGGGCAGGCGCGGATCGGCCTTGCTCTGCTCCGTCCCGGCCCAAATCAGTCGCATTCTTACCCCAACAAGCTCTTTGAATACATGGCTGCTGGGCTTCCCGTTGTTGCCTCCAACTTTCCTTTGTGGAAGGAATTTGTTGAAGAGACCGGCTGCGGCTTGCTGGTCGACCCGCTCAATCCGCGAGCCATTGCCGAGGCCATCGAGTGGCTCCTGGAGCATCCTGAAGAAGCTGCTGCGATGGGGCGGAAAGGCATGCAGGCGGTCTCTTCGGAGTTCAATTGGGGGAAGGAAGCGAAGAAGCTATGCCAATTTTACCAAAGACTCCTGGGCGCATAGGATGAGAACGACATGTGTGGCATAGCGGGCTCGTTCTCCCCGAGAAGGTCTACAAAGGCCGAAGCGATCGTCCGGAGCATCACGGCGAGCCAGCACCGTCGCGGTCCCGATCATCAGGCCATCGAATGCATCCGGGGCGGCCAAACTCAGGTGGTGATGGGACACAATCGCTTGAGCATCATCGATCTGACCAGCCTGGCCAACCAGCCGATGTGGGACGGCGACCACCGCTACTGCCTGGTCTACAACGGAGAGATTTACAATTACCTTGAACTGAGGGCGGAACTCTCCGCTTTGGGTCATCGGTTTTTCAGTCGGAGCGACAGTGAGGTGATCATCGAAGCCTTCAAGGAATGGGGCTTGGATGCCCTGGACCGATTCAACGGGATGTTTGCCTTCGCCTTGTACGACTCCGAAAAAGAAACGATGTGGCTGGTCAGGGACCGCTTTGGAGTCAAGCCGCTGTACTATTACTCCGATGAGGACACCGTCCTTTTCGCTTCGACGGGAAGAGTAATTGCTGAATTTGAAGGACTCGAACCGGATCTCGACTATGCCGCGCGGGGCTTGGTTTACAGCATCTATGATGATGATACCGAGTTATCCCAATACCGGGGTCTGAAAGCGCTTCGTCCCGGCCACTGCCTGCAACTTCGACCGATGCCTTCAGGAAGGCCGGCGGTGAGACTTCACTCCTATTACGATCTTGAGTCACGGGTGCGCCGACTCCGGGAAGCAGTGGTCGACCAATCACCCTCGGAACTGACGCAAATGGTAACGGAGCGACTGAGAGATGCGGTCGCGATCCGTCTGCGTTCCGATGTGTCGATGGGGATTTCCTTGAGCGGCGGTTTGGATTCCGCCGCCCTGGCCGGGCTGTTGGCTCGACGTCATCACGATATCACCGGTTTTACCTTTGGCCATCCCGAGGAACCGGCTTCGGAAGGTCCTTTGGTGCAGGAAATGAGCGAGAGAACCAAAATCGGGGTTCACTTCGTGTGGCCCCAACCGGCCGAGTTCATCGATGCCTTTTGGGAGGCACTGGACGCTCAAGATGCCCCTTTCCCGGGACCGAGCATTGTGGCCCAGTATCTGGTGTTCAAGGCGGCTTCGGCTCACGGGGTCAAGGTGCTCCTCGGAGGGCAGGGGGGCGATGAGCTGTTCATGGGGTATCGCAAGTTCCAGCTGTTCCACTTTCTTGAATTGGCCGGCAAGAAGCGCTATCTTGACGCCATCGAGACCGCCGTTGGAATACTTTCCGTCCTTCTGGCGGAGTACTACAAGATCCTGGATTATCTGGGTCATCTGGAGCGTTATCGGGGGGGGCGACGCCGGAAGGGGGCGCTCAGATTCCCTGACCCATCTCCCTTGACGATCGGCTACGATCCGGCCCAACCCCTTTGGGAGCGACAGCTACAGGACGTGACTCGCTATAGCCTGCCGACCCTTCTGCGCTATGAAGACCGGAATTCGATGGGAAACAGTGTGGAGAGCCGCTTGCCATTTCTCGACTATCGTCTTGTGGAGCTGGCGTTGGCCCTGCCGACCGCTCTGAAGATCCGCCGAGGTTACGGCAAATGGATCGTTCGGCAGGCAACCACGGGGATGGTTCTTGACCGGATACGCCTGGCACGCTACAAACGGCCTTTCGATGTAAGGTTGAGAAGTTGGATTGAGCAGGGTCTGGGAGAGTCCATTCGGGTTCGGTTGCGTGGAACTGCCGCAAAAACTCGGGACTTCCTGTCACCGGGTACCGACATCAGCCAGGCCTGGTCCGATGCGCAATTGGTCGAGCGTTCGCCGGCGCTGGCAGAGGCCGTTACCTTAATCTGGTTGGGAGAGCGCATGCAATGAAGATCAAAATCGTGACCATCGTCGGCGCGAGGCCCCAATTCATCAAGGCGGCGGCAGTGTCGCGAGCGATTCGTTCCTTGGAAGATGTCCGGGAAATACTGGTCCATACCGGGCAACATTATGACGACAATATGTCTGATGTCTTTTTCAGGGAATTGGACATATCCGAGCCGGACTATCATCTGGGGATCGGTTCGGGGTCTCATGGGTTGCAAACGGGACGCATGCTGGAAGCGATCGAAGAGGTGTTGATTGCCGAACACCCCCATGCCGTGCTTGTTTACGGGGATACCAACTCGACCCTGGCGGGAGCCCTTGCGGCTGCGAAGCTCAACATTCTGAATGCGCATGTGGAAGCAGGTCTGCGTTCGTATAATCGCCGTATGCCCGAAGAGACGAATCGGGTGGTAGCCGATCATGTGGCCGATCTGCTTTTCGCACCCACGGAGACGGCGAAGCGGAATTTACTCTCGGAAGGGGTTGGGGAAGCTGCCATCCATCTGGTTGGCGATGTTATGTATGACGCCGCGCTTTACTACGGCTCCAAGGCGCAACGGCAGAGCAATATTCTGAGGAGCTTGGAGATCAAACCCAAGGAGTATACCCTGGCAACTGTGCATCGCGCCGAAAACACGGATGACTCGACTCGTCTTCGCACACTTTTTGAGGGGCTTATGAGGGTTTCCCGGGATGTTCCGATAGTCCTTCCCTTGCATCCGCGCACTCGGCAAGCGCTGGAGCGAGAGGGAATGCTCTCCCGCGTTGCCCGCTGTATGACGCTTATTGACCCGCTCGGTTATCTGGATATGGTAATGCTCGAAAGGAACGCCAAACTGGTGGTCACGGACTCCGGCGGCGTGCAAAAGGAAGCCTTTTTCTATCAGGTCCCTTGCGTGACCCTGCGTGGAGAAACCGAATGGGTGGAACTGATCGAACTCGGGTGGAACCGCCTGGCCCCTCCGGTAAGCGCAGCTTCCATAGCGAATGCCGTGAGCGATGCCTTGGGAAGGCTTCCGTCCCTGTCGGGGAACCCCTACGGCGATGGCCACAGTGCTGAAAAGATTGTTCAAACCTTGATTCGGGCTTTCAGCTCTGCCGTCGTCATTCCCGCTGGAAGCATGCGGGAGTGACGGCTGATTATATGCATGGCTGAAGATCGACGCTAATCGGTAAAGGTGTTGTCCTTTTGTCGCATAAGATTACAGGGGAGCTTCAAAGAGCGATGAACATACAATGGCCGGATGGCAAACAATTCGCCTTTACCGCGTTCGATGATACCGACTGCGCTACATTGGGAAATGTCAGCGAAGTGTACCGCCTGCTTGCCGATCTTGGTCTTCGTACCACAAAATCGGTTTGGCCGCTTGCAGGAGAGCATGAAAGCAGTTATCGGGGACAGACCTGTGAGGA
>JGI20214J51650_10000256_pt1 | contig 34011 bp, 27 predicted proteins | sample WetSurMetagenome_FD_51650 | JGI IMG/M metagenome (IMG submission 51650)
CCCACTCCATCAATAGGAACCAAATATAACTCTGGTTTAATAAAGGGTATGTGGCGCACTGACGATAAATTCATAATGATACTTGACATAGATAAAGTATTCTCCACAGAGGAGATCATTGATTTTAAAGAACAGCTGTCACAGGCTGAGAATGGTATTGATAATGGCTAACAGCTAGCATTAAGAAACCATATTTTTTATATATTATATTACCGGTATCGGGAAAGGTGAATACCTACGGATGAATGATTGTGTCCCGGAGCACGCCGGTGCAAGTATATAACAGAAACTTTAAAAAGGGGGAGCATTCCAGATTGGATACTCCCCCTTGTTAACTAAACCTGCAATCTACACTATGGGGTCAAAACATAAGAATATATTATGCGATAAAGCTTTTGTGTTTATTCTTCATCATAATAAGTATATGCATAATCTTCCTCCCAGCCGTCTCCTGCGCGTACAATAGTTGCTGGTCTGTTCTTTGCATCAAATGTATAAGTAATGGTTGTCTTGCTCTTGCTTGTTTCATTACCCGGAGCCCAGTATTCGAGATAATCAACTAACCTGGCACTTGGTAATCCAAAGAGACCTCCTATGACCTTCCAGTTTGAATCAACGGCATTGGTCTGTTGAATATCATTGACATTATCACCCTGGGTATAGGTGAAGGTCTTGTACTTGGATATGTTACCGTTATCGTCATAAGATGTAATCATTGTTACATTCTTTCCGTCGTTGGTGATAACGCTTTTGACATGATTAGCGGCATCCCAGTATTCAGAAACTTTATCAAGAAATCCATTATTGTCATATTCATAAGTTGCCCAGCTTGAAGCATCCCATATTTCTTTTACAATGCGGTTCTTTGAGTCTAATTCATACACAGTTGTATTACCTTCTTTTGTTATTGAAAGCTTTCCTGCAACACTATAATCGAAAGTTATATTATCCACTTCGGTTCCTTCCCATGTATCTTTGATGCTTGAGATGGTACCGTTTGTGTTATAGGTAAACTCGTATCCTTCAACTCCATCGCCGTAATCAACGCTTATGGTTTTAATTTTAGATGCGGTAACCTCATTTCCATTGTTATCATCACCCCCTTTATTACATGATACCAATGATGTTGCTGTCAAGACAGCCAATCCAAAATAAAAAAGCTTTTTTTTCATGATGTTTGAGATTAAGATTAATAAGTTTTATTAAAATGGTATTAATTCCCCCCTGAAATAATTATCAGCCCCAGGCCGGCAATATAAAGCAGGAACATAAGTGCAAGCAGGCGGACAACATTTTTTGGCGCCCCTTTGAACTCTTTCCAAATAAACACACCCCATAAGGCAGCAATCATTGGGGCTCCCTGACCAAGTGCATAAGAGATAGCTGCCCCGGCTTTGCCGGCACACATATAGCTGAGAAGTGTTCCAACACCCCATATAAGTCCGCCACTAAGACCCACAAGGTGCGTGGTGAATCCGCCACTGAAATACATTTTATAACTTACCGGTTCCCCTACAAAAGGTCTCTTCATAACAAATGTGTTAAATATGAAGTTGCTGGCAAAGAGACCTACAGTGAAGATAAAGAAGGCAGTATATGGAGTTGCCATTCCGGGCGTAGGTGCTTCAAAATTATTAACATCCATTGCGGCAGCAACAAAGCGGTAAAAGAATGACATAAGTATGCCTGCTGCCACGGCAATCCAAATTCCCTTTTTTGATTTTTTTTCTTCTTTGGCTGGCATTTTCCCCGAAGCAATGCTATTAAATACAATCGCAAAAACAATTAAAATAACTCCTGCGAAGAGAATTATCGGGTCACCTTTTGGAGTGCTTATATAGTTTATAAGAACACCCAAAACGAGTGCAAGGCCTACACCCAGAGGGAACGCTACAGCCATACCTGCCATTGATATTGAGGCTGCCAGAAGTATATTTGAAGCATTGAATATAACACCGCCTATAAAGGCGCTCCAGAAATTATGACCTGAGACCTGTTTCAGGTCAGGTATAAAACTCCTGCCAAGTTCACCATGGCTTCCCAGGGTGAAACCCATTACAAGGGATAATAGCAATATTCCTAAAGCATAATCCCAATAGAAGAGTTCATATCGCCATGTTTTTGAGGCCAGTTTCTGGGTATTACCCCATGAGCCCCAGCAAATCATTGTGATGAAGCAGAAAAATACTGCTAACGAATAGCTGTTGATTATGTACATAACTTGTCTGTGTTTGTGAGATTCTATATTGTCATCTGTGTATTTTTTTCTGTGCGAAGATCAAGGACTCAGGAAGATTTTCAATAAACCACCTGAAACTGCCATCGCCACCGGTAACCCTGTACTCGTGATAGATATCGTTCTCCCTCAGGATGATATGTGCTTCGCCGTTCTCTTTGTACGATTCTCCATCTGCAGGTGCTTCAAGATAAAGCCAGGTGCGCCTGAGAACCTCATTGTTTTTGTCTGATGTTGCTTTCTCAATGCTGTTTATATCAGGGGTTATATTAAACAATGAGACACATGTGAAGCGTAATGAGTCAAGCGCAGTATTGAGAGCTTCTGCTCCGCAACTGCCATAAGCCAGCAAAGCCCTGTACCTGTAGCCTGTTCTTGCCCTGAAGCTCTTCTCAAGCAGAGGGATAAGCTGCAATGGCTTTGAGTCGCCGCTGCCTGTAAAAATGCTTAGAACAGGAGGCATAATCTCCTTCTCGGTCATGCTGTTTATCATTGATGCTATCTCTTTCTTTTGTGCATTGTCAAAGTCTCCAATGAAAAACAACACCGGGTATTTTCTGTCTGAAATATTGTACCCGGCTGGTAGGCTTATGCTGAAGCTGAGTCCGTCTCTGTCGTACATGGTAACCTGTGTTTTCTCAGCTGATTTAAAGTTGTAGGATGAAATATTGTCTCTCCTGTATTTACGATTGTTAAACGCGTCGTCAAGGAAGTTTAAGCCATTTGTCATTTGGGCGCGCCAGAAAATAAAATCGTGTCCTCCGTCGGAAACCCTGTATTCGTGCTTTATACCTTTGCTGCGCATAAGCATGTGCAGTTCCTCATTGCTGCGGCAGAGTGTTTGTTCGTCGTCTCCGTTGGCAATATATATCCTGAGGCTATTGAAGCGTGCCGGATCTGAGTCAGATAAAATATGGAACGGCGAGTGTTTACGGTAATATCCGGTTATCCGGGCATCGCCTGTAAGGCCTGTTCCGCCGAAAAGCCTGCCCCATTGCTCATCCCACCCTGAAGCCTCTTCTGTCTCGTACTGATTGTCTGTACGTATTGAAATGCTTAAAGGGACACATGCCGAGAATACCTCGGGATGCTCAAGCGGAAGTATCAGTGCCCCGAAGCCTCCCATGGAATAACCCATAGTGCCACGGTGTAAAGCATCAGGGATAGTACGGTAAACCGAATCTATAAACGGGACCAGCTCCTTTACGAACATATCCTGGTATAGAAATGTCCCCTTGTAGTCATTGACATAATAACTCCTGAAACCCTGTGGCATTACAAGTATCATTGGCTTGATGGCTTTCTCCTTTATAGCATTGTCATAGCTTTGCCTGATACGCCCATATTCGAGCCAGGATGTCTCGTCATCGCCAAGGCCATGAAGCAGGTAGACCACAGGGTATTTATTGCCTGACTTATAATAATCGTCAGGAAGCGATACTGAATATTTAACATCACAGCCAAGAATATGACTGTGAAATACAAGACTCTCGCTCAGAAGATTCTGCCCCGCTGCAATGTGGGTAAAGAGCGTAATAAAAACTATCTCAAACACTATTGATTTCTTCATAGCTATCACTCTTTAAGGCGTTTGTTCAGGTAATAAACAGATGAACTGACTCCGTTAATAAATGACTGATAAGAAGCGGAGCCGTGTCTGACCCTATATTCACTATCTATATTTTCTGCCCTGAGCTTCAGATTCAACCCGTAATAGGAAGCATAATTGTTACCCTTATCTGTAATGTCGAGATAGTAAAACACAGGAGTATAAACTTTTTGATCACTGCCGTGATTTTTAGCGTCGAACATAAAAAATGAATCAAAAAGTAAAGCAGATGATTCTTCAAGATCTGATACAATTGCACCGGCATTATTGTCGGCTATGAGTACTCTTCTGCCAGGCAACGGTAATGTACGGAATGAAGCATCTACCTGTGATATAGCAGCAATGAGCATACTCTCCCCTCCTGTCAATGGCGCTTTCATTTCTATCACAATCGACCTGGCAAGGTCACCTGATATCATTGCATTATGAAGTATAGAGAAGAGGCTTAATACACAATTGTTTCTGCCTTTTGAGAGGGTATCATTCAATATATACACTACTGGGTAATCATCAGATGAGCCATCATAACCCGGAGGAAGCATAATATTCATTTCAAACCCGGTGTTTCCGATTTTAGTATCAGCGAAATCGCTGTTAAGTATCTGTGGGGTCTCTGTTGCCGGTTCCGGCTCTGTCGGAAAATCGATACCGTTCATTGAATCATCAATAAAAACGAGGGCTTCATGAAGAGCTCCATACCAGTAACTCCAGGTATGAGCGCCGTTCCTTACCCTGTATTGGTGATTTATTCCAACAGATCGTAGAAGACAGTGTAAAGAGTCATTTGTCTTTGAAAGCGATTCTTCATCATCCCCGCAATCAAAAAACATTTTAAGATCTTTGTATTGGGATGCACTGGCAGCATTGAAAAAATGGAACGGACTGTGCTGAAGGAAATATTCAGTAAGACGGCTCTCACCGGTACTTCCCACCCCGCCAAAGTTTGACGCCCATTGTGAATTAAAGGCATCCTGTGACTCAGCAATATATTGTTGGTCAGTGCGAAAAGACATGCTCAGTGAAACACCAACAGAAAAGACATCGGGATTCATTGCAGGCAATATCAGCGCCCCGTATCCTCCCATAGAATAACCCATGACTGCCCTGTGAGACTTATCTGCTTTTGTCCGGTAAATACTGTCTATGGCAGGCACCAGCTCATCAACAAGAACATCCATCATAGGATACTTACCGTTGTATTTATTTACATAGTATGTATTGAACGCTTCAGGCATAACATATATCATGGGTCTAATTTCTGCCGAGTACTTGTCAACATAGAATTTGATATTTCCCCCGGTATACCATGCTGTCTCGTCATCACCATAACCGTGAAGAAGATAAACAACAGGGTAAGATGTATTTGTGCTGTCGTAGTCAGAAGGCAACAGAACCGCATAAGACATATCCCTGTGTAATAATTTGCTGTAATAGGTCTGGTCAGTCCTCAGACGTACAAATGGATCGCTCTCTTCAGGCTCATCATTTTTCTGGCAACCGCCGGCTATTATTGCAATAATTACTGATACAACCAGTATGAATAAACTCCTTATATGTGATTTTATATTGCTCAAGTAATTAGTTTTAGTTTCCGCTGTTAAACGGGGGGTTAGGTGTATTGCCGTATATCACTATGTCTTTCAGATTCAGCCTGAAATCGGGGTCCCTGTTAATCCATTCAATTTTAATATTATGTGTTTCATCAGGGAGCTGGTATTTGTAGTAGATGTCGTACTTTCTCTTTATATAATCGAAAGGCATAATAATGAGCTCATCTTTTTTACCATCGAGCGTTACCTGCAGTCTGGCAACATAACCGGCGTTGTTCCCACTGACCTGTTTGATCCCTCCCATTATAACAATTGCGCTGCCATTGAAAGAGACGTTTATATCTTCATCGAGAATATCTTTGTTATTTACACGTCTTTCCCTGGGGTATATACCGGTAAATGACTCTTCATACGGAAGTACAACGGGAGTCTGCAGCATCAGCTCAACATTTTTTTCATCAGCGCTGCCTCCGTTTTTACATATTTGAGATATGGCCTGGCTGAATGATATATTGTAAACCTGGTTAAGTGTCATTGAAGTATAGGGGAAGTCTTCATCCTCAACTTTCTCAACTGCCCTCCGCCAATGCCCGGGTATCTTGTCGTATCCAAGAACCACTCCCAGTATTCCTGCGGCTGTTGCAGGGTTACAGTCAGAATCCTGTCCACACCTGGTGGCAATATCAATTGTTTTGTAGAAGTCTTTATTACCGTAGAGGAGGCCTATCACAACATAAGCAGCGTTAAGGCTGGCGTCAATATCAAAAGCATTGAAGACACCCTCGGGGCAGCCTTTCTCGGATGTATATTTTTTCTCCACTTCAAACCAGCACGATCTCCAGTCGGATGGATATTGTTTATGCCATTTAATAACATCGCTGATACAGCTGTAAAACCTGCTTTTTTCGGGTATAGGTTTAAGGGCGCTCTCAACAATAAAATCGATATCGTCAGAGACAAAGGCATAACTGTACATTGATGCCATGTATACCCCGCCATAATAACCGTCGCCGTAGTTTGTGATATGTCCGGTACGGTTGCATATCTCAGCTGCGGTGTTTATCATTGCCGGTGAAATCATGCCTGCAAAGTCGGATTCAATCTGAAAGTCTATATCGTCGGCATGAGGGTTATTGGTCCAGTAACCCGAAGCCGGGGGCATTATCCCTTTTAATATGTTATACCTGGCATTCTGGTTTGCATGCCACAGTTTATAGCTGCTGTTGGCGAAGGCCAGGGCGAACGAGTCGGCAGGAGCGTTAACCCCGACCCTGTTCATCACTGCCACAAAGGTGAGATCCATGTAGACATCATCATATAAACCGGGGTCGGAGGTAAACGTATCCTTAAGATAATCGTCGTACCAGAGGATGGGAGTATAATCCTGGATCATGGCTCCCTTATATTTGAACTCGGTAGGTCCGCCGTATGAGCAGCCGATGACCTGTCCGGCCCATCCGCCTTTAATCTTGTCTTTAAGGCTCTCTTTTGTCAGGGTGATTTTGCCGGGGAGGCTTGTCGCTTTCTTTTCCCCGTTGTTACACGACAGGAGAGTGAGTAAAGCAGCAAACAGTATAAGTTGTTTTTTCATTGTTCTTTTATTGTGGGAGATTGCTTACCGGTTTAATTTCGGAATAGACCACCAGGTCATTGATTCTAATTTCATAATGCGGATCAGGATTGATCCATTTAAGAACCACAGAGTGTTTTCCCTCTGGCAGAAGGTACTTCCATGCAGGCTCAAGCCTGCGTGAGGCGTTTTTAATAGGCATAGTTATGTTCAGATCTCGTCGGCCATCAATAAAAAGCTGAAGTTCTGCAACATAAGGGTCATCAGGTTCGGCAAGGGCAAAGACCTCGGAACCATATTTATTTAACACACGGTCAAGATAGTCCCTGCTTATTGATCTGTTGCTTATGAGATTGCCAAAGAGTACAAATCCGTTTCCTTTGAAAGAGAAGGAGTAAGACTCTGAAAATGAGAGATCAACCTTTTCTCTTGAAACGGGGAAGGTCTTGTCAAAGTTTTGTTCAAACGCAACGGGGACCGGTTTGGATAACGGGATGGTAACCTGGTCTTGTGATACAGCCCCCCCCTCTCTCTTTATCCATTCTATGGCATGCTTATATGAGAGCATGTTTGCTTTTTCAAGTGAGATATCGGTTCCCTGGAAGTTAAGGCTTTCAATATCAGCCAGGGGGTCTCTCCAGAACGAGGGTATTGAAGCATAACCGATCATCACACCCAGTACGCCGCCCACTGTGGAGGGGTTACAATCAGAGTCCTGCCCGCATCTGGCAGCTATGTCTACTGATTTTGTGAAATCACCATTGCCGTAAAGCAGGGCAAGCGCCACATAAGCGGCATTTAATTTTGCATCTATGTTAAAAGAGAGGAAAACGCCTTTCGGGCAACCCACGTCGTAGTTCCATTTTTTGTGAAGCTCAAACCAGCATTTATGCCAGTCGTCAGGATACTGGCGATGCCATCTTATAACATCTGCTATGCAATCATGGAATTTAGTTCCGTCCGGGATACAGCTGCATGCTTCGGAGACTATATAATTTACATTCGACGATACAAAAGCGATGGAATAAAGAGATGATGTAAAAACCCCGCCATACCATCCGTCACCACTGTTCATTATATGACCTACCTTGTCGGCAACGCTGTTTGCAGTGTTAACCATACCCGGGGTCATCAGCCCGATGAAGTCGGATTCAATCTGAAAATCTATATCATCGGCATGAGGGTTATTTAGCCAGTTGCCAGATGCCGGCGGCATCAGTCCCTGTCTGATGTTATAACGGGCCTGCTGATTTGCGTGTGCAAGATGATATTCCGATGCTGCAAAATGTCTGGCAATAGTATCGGCCGATACGTCAAGTCCGGATTTCTCAAAGATCCCGACAAAAGTAAGATCGTTATATATATCATCAAAAAGGCCGGGCTTCTTATCCCACCAGTATTTTATATACCCGCGATTCCAGGGAATAGGTTGATCGTCCTGCACAGTAGATCCCTGGTATTTGAATTCCACAGGTGCCCCGTAAACAACTCCGATAGTCTGCCCGGCCCATCCCCCTCTTATCTTATCTTTAAGAACATTAACCGGCATGGTTATATTCTTTCCTGATAAAATGTCCCTGTTTTCTTTGCTGCTGCCGTTATTACACGAAACAGCAAATACTGAAAGCGCTAATAATGAACAGTATATATATATTCTTTTCATTTGCCCTGAGTATTTGATGACTTATAAACGCTTAGTTCAGTTACGGAAGTAAATCCCGAAACCTGCTTCGTATATTTATTCCAGTGACTCTGAACGGCTGCGTCTCCGATAATCCGGATAGCATTGGTAGTCACAGGCTTAAATGTGATGATATATTCAACGAAGTGAGGCTGATAAAAAACCACATCGTTTCCCGGTAGGGGCGGGTTAATCAGTGTCTGTTCAACCGGTACCCATAAGCCAGCGCTGTTTAGATACTGAACATTAAGAGAGGTGAACCATCCGCCGAATTCTTCCATACCGCCTGTATGAAGGGCGATCATATCAACAGTGCGCGGTTCTCTCCAGTGGTAGCCATAATAGTCTACTTTTGGCAGTTTTGACTTTGCAGCAATACTGTAGAAAACAGAGCCAGGTCCGTTAACTGCTCCGTCACGTATAACATCTACATTAGTTGCATACATTGATTTGCCAAAGGTATACCAGCACGAGTCAAGAACACTGAAATTGACCTGTCTTACATTGGCTATCACCGAATCAGCTTCAGGAGCAATATTCACATCACGAACCAGTAAGGTGAAGTCATGTGTAACGCTTTTCTTCCCGTCATCAAGTTGCACAGTGACAGTATAGGAGCCTGTTTTTAATGGTGTTCCGGAGATATGGCCTTTATCAAACCATATTCCATCCGGGAGAGTACCTTTAATAATTGTCCAGTTGTAGTTTGCGTTCCCCTCGGTGAAGAATGAATAATCAACCGGTTTGTTTATCTCCATCTGTGGCATAGGTCCGATACAGAATTCAACAGGTGTATGAAATACTGCTGTGGTGTTTATCCTGAGTGATTCTTTACCGGGTTTTCCGCTTACAGATCCGCCATTCTGTTTTACCAGTTGAACAGCCATATCTGTGGTACGATTTATCATATCACTTATTGAGCCGTCTGGCAGGTCATAGCGTGTTATGTTTATATACCTGTCGTTGAAAGGTTTTGTCCATCCGTTTACAGGGGTATATAGATCTCTTGGCAAGGCGCTGAAACCATAAACCACACCGAGGAGGCCGGCAATTGTTGCGGCCTGGTTATCGGCATCAAATCCCATGGCGCAGCTGAGATCAAGAGTTCTCTGGAAGTCGCCGTTACCATAAAGCAATGCCAGTATACCACAGGCACCGTTAAGGTTTGCATTCCAGATGGTCTTTGTCATATCAGGCTCATTAACGTAATATTTCTGAGCCATCTCCTGTCTTGCTTTCTTCCAGTCGGTGGGGTATTTGTCGTGCAGGGCAATCATATCTCTTACAGTAGTCTGGTAACGTCCGTCCGGCGGCAGCTCTGAAAGGCCTATGTTGATAATCTTTCTTATATCTTTCTCAAAGAAGGCAGCCGAGTACATGGCACCATACATAATTGTTGGTTCAACACCCCAGCTGTCGCTGGTTATACGGGCGGCCCAGTCAGATTTTTCTGCTGCATATTTTATCATTCCGGGGGCAGTATAAGACCATATCTCATTGATAAGTTGCGGGTCTATCTGGTACCAGTGTGGGTTTAGGCTGCTCTTGCCTGTAAACGGGGGTGTATACCCAAAATGCATCAGGCCCAGGGCGCCTCTGTTTGCCAGCCATACCCTGTCTCTTATATGGTATAACCATGCATCCCTCAGGTTGGCGTAAGCAGGTTCCGGCCCATACTTCTCCATAACAAGCAGATACATATATTCAACATCAGTGTCATCATCTGAGAATGCACCGTCATATTTTTTCAGCTTGTCGAGGTTTTTGGTATATCCGTATGGCCAGTTTTCCGGTCCGGGCTCATTTATGTACTTGTTTTCGTGCGGAAGACCGTAGATATTACCAATCATCTGGCCAATCCATGCTCCTGTAATCTTATCCTTCAGTACTTCAACAGGTATCGTCTTGTAATGAGCTGTCTGTCCTGACAGAACAGTGGCGGGCAACAATATTGCTATTGTTGCCGCCAATGTGATGATAAGTAACTTTTTCATACTCCGCATTAATAATTCATGTCGTTCTGAACAAGGTTTGTATTTGTGTTCAACACTGTCTGGGGTATGGGGAAAAGTTTGTCGCTTGCAGATGTTACACTCTTATTCCATCCAGAGTTTTCAAATACTCCAAAACGTATCTGATCCTGGCGGCGATGTCCTTCCCATGCAAACTCACGCCCCAGCTCATTAAGGAGCTCGCCGGAGGTGAGGTCTGCCACGGTGTAAGGTGTAAGTCCGGCCCTGGTTCTTATCTTCTGCAGCGACGGATCATTTATGAATTCGCCTGCGCGCCCCAGTCGCCAGAGTGCTTCCAGCTTTGTATAGAGTACATCGGCATACCTGAAGATGACAAAGTCGTTTTCCATATCATTTACGTCATATTCAAGGTTTTGCTGATATTCATACTTGCATATCCTGGCACCTTCCCATGGCTTCCTGCTCCTATAATTGGCAATGGTGGAAGTGTAAATGAATCTTGTAGTGTCAGTTCCGCTTACTGTGTAGATAGGGTTCCCGTTTGAGTCGTATTGCTGACCAAAAAGGAACGATTTTTTACGTACATCGTTTGCTGAATATTTTGTGAAGAAGGTAGGGTCACAAACAAAGCCATCCCATGGTTCTCCGATGAAATTAAAGGTTGCTTTGCTTGAAGCATTAAGAGAGAGTGTATACCAGTAAAAATGGTCTTTGGTATAGTTAGACTGCATTGGGATGACAAAAATGTTTTCCTTTGAAGATTCATTATATATCTTAAAGTTTGTGAAATAGTCATCCTCAATTGAATAGGCATTAAGTGCAATCACTTTGTTACAGGCTTCCACTGCCTCGGTATATTTAGGTACACCAATCCATTCTTCAGCATTAAGGTAAATTTTAGCAAGCAGGGTATAGGCCATACCTTTGGTTACACGTCCGTAATAGTCTGATGAAGGCATTTCTTCAAGTGCATCTATATCAGTTGTAATCTCATTGACGAGATAATCGTACATAAACTGCCTGTTTTTCTGAGGTGGCAGGCTGGTCTCTGTGTAATCTACGGAGAAGGGTATATTGCCCCAGTTATCTGTAGCCCAATAGTAAAAGAGGCAGCGCAATACTTTTATCTCAGCTATAATCTTGTCCTTACCTTCAAAGGATATTGAAGAGTTCTCAGTTTCATAGAGAACCTCATTGCAGCCGCTGATGCCTTCATATACATATTCCCAGGCAAGGCGGTTAATTTTGTTTGTGGCTGTATAATTATGAGTATGAAGCTCATTCCATCTGCCTGCGTCCCAGTATAACCCGTCGGAACGCTGAGGGATAACAAGTTCATCAGAAGCGCATTCATTCAGTGACCACACACATTGTTCCTCGGGATAGGGCTGAAGAAGGGTATAGGCTCTTCCGGCATTCATAAGTACCGCCTCTTCGGAGGTAAGAAAATCCTGAAGGAGAAGGTCGGAATACACGTGCTCCGAAAGATCTGTGCAAGCCATTGATGTGGTAAGAAAAATGGCACAAGTCAGTATGGGAATAATATATTTTTTCATAATAGTTATGCTTTTATGGATTCTCAAAATGTTACATTTAATCCCAGGGTTATTGTTGTACACCAGGGATAGTAGGAAAGATTTTCAATGCCGGGTTCAAGTCCGCTTAGGCTTACTTCGGGGTTAAGTCCCTTATAACCTGTGATACAGAATACATCCTGTGCTGTGGCATTAAGTCTCATGCCTGAAACGTATTTTGATTTTACCGGAACATTGTAACCTACTGAGATATTATCCATCTTTAAGAAGGTCCTGTTCTCAAGGTATTTTGATGAATATGTAGCATCACCAATAAAATTGGGGTGTTCGTATTGTGTGTGAACAATGTTCATTGTTCCTATTGTGGTCCAGTTTTCATAATAGAGTCTGTAGGTATTAAGCACCTTCCCCCCTATTTCTGATCTGAGAGTAAAGCTCATGTCCCAGTTTTTATACCTGAAAGAGTTGCTCCAGCCCAGCATTACAACAGGGTATGCATTGCCTATCTTTTCCCAGTCGTCAACACTTACCTGGCCTACGGGGTTCTGGTTTTTAAATTTGTCATAACCATATTCATCAACACCCAACCATACAGGGCCATAGAAAGTGCCAAGGCTTTGCCCCTCTTTTATCTTTTGTGTAAATACACATATTGCACCGCCTACCCAGCCCATGTCTCTTGAGGTAGAGGCAAATTCATCATTTGTGAATTTTTTAAGTTTATTTTTGTTTGAGCTTGCAGTAAGAGTTGTTGACCATTCAAAGTCACTCTTTTTAACCGCCACTCCGGTGATTGTAAGCTCAACCCCCTGGTTACTTATGCTGCCAAGGTTTGCAAACAGTGTGTTAGTAAGATATGGCGGCACGGAAACGGAATAGGAATAAAGAAGATCAGTACTTGACCTGTAATAGAGATCCAGTGTTCCAAAAACCCTGTCTTTTAGCAATGAGAAATCAGCGCCCAGGTTCAATTCCTGCTTTTTCTCCCATCTCAGGTCAGGGTTAGGGTTTGACACTGGTTTATAGCTGTTGATCCACTCACCGTTATAGAAGAATTTACCTGCTATACCGGTGCGTATAAGTGACTGATAGGGATCAAAGTCCTGGTTACCTGTCACACCATATCCAAGCCTCAGTTTAAGTGAGTTTACCCATGGCAGGTTATCCATGAACGGCTCTTCATCAACTCTCCATCCCAGGCTTACTGCCGGGAACCATCCCCATTTATGGTTCTCACCAAATTTTGATGATCCTTCTCTCCTTAATGAGAGAGAGGCCATGTATTTTTGTTTATAATTGTACATTAAGCGTCCGAAGAAAGAGATCAGTTTGCTTTCTTCCCTGTATGAGCCCATCTCTGCCGTACCTTCTCCCAGGGCTATCCCGGCAGCAATATTATTTGTCATATAATCATCAGAGTCAAACCCGGTATTGATCATGTATGAACTGTTGCTGTTTGACTCCATGTATGAATATCCGGCAAGTAACTGTAAGTTCTGATCTGCAATTGTTTTTGAATAGTTAAAAGTACTTTCATATTGTAACTTACCATACCGGCCGTTATCAATCTCCGCTTCACCTTTCTTACCTATTATTGTAGGATAGTATCTCTTTTTATATGATGTCTCCTCATTCATCTCCTGTTCAGAAGAGATGAAATTCACCCATTTGATATCCTTTGTGACAAAAAGGGTTGCCCTGATATTTGCTCCTACTTCATCTGTCTTTCCCTTTTTCACTCTCTCCCTGAGCATTGCCACAGGGTTATAGTAGTCTAATGCCGATATGTTTGAATAACCTCCATAAGCAGTGTTTGACTGGTTATAAACCGGTTCTGTTGGATTCTGAATGAATGCCTGGTAAAAGAGGTCATAATTTGCAGGTGAATAGTTTCTTGAGCTATAGGAAAGGTTGCCATCCAGTTCAAGCTTATCATTCAATGTCAGTTGTTTAATATTTGTTTTTATAAGTACCCTGTCTGAATAATTGTTTTTAAGCAGTCCTTCATTCTGATCAATGGCAATAACGGTACGGTGAGAAAATTTATCATTCCCGCCTGAGAAAGCAAGGTTATGCCTGTTACTTAAGGGCATGTCGCGTGTAATCTCCTTAAACCAGTCTGTGCTGCTTCCGTAAAGGTTACCGGCTGCCTTACCCGGGGCATAATTCTGGAGTGCATATTCAAATTCCTTGGCGTTCAGGTTTTTTATCCATCTCGGATTTACCTGTGCCGATACCTGGCTTGAATACTCAACAGTGTTTTTACCTGCTTTTGCTCTTTTAGTAGTAATAATTATTACACCGTTTGTTCCTCTTGTACCATAAATTGCAGCAGCGGAACCATCTTTGAGTATATCTATTGATTCCACCTCTTCAAAATTTATATTTTTAAGGTCCCCTCCGGCCACACCGTCAATAATTACAAGAGGGCCCTGACCTGATGTAAGGGTGTTGGTTCCGCGAAGGATTATCTCATAACTCGCCAGCGGATCTGCTCCATCAGGTTTTGCGATTGAGAGGCCTGCTACCTTTCCCTGAAGAAGCCCTACCGGATCGGTATATGATCCTTTATTGAAGTCGCTGGTTTTAAGTGATGATATAGAACCTGTCACCTCTTTTTTAGTAGTGGAGCCATACCCAATTACAACAACCTCATCGAGCATTTCTGTTGCTTCCTGCATCCTTATATCCAGGGTTGCCTGACCGGTGATAATGACCTCGTTTGGTTTGTATCCTATATATGAAACCAACAGTGTTGAACCCACCGGACAGTTTATTGTGAAGCGGCCATCAGTATCAGTTTGTGTAGCCGTATAAGTGCCTTTAACAGTGGCAATAACGCCGGGAAGAGGCAGATTATCCTTTTCGTCTGTGACCCTTCCCGTAACAGTCACATTTTGTTGAGGCTGGCCCCACAGTGTAGCCAACTGTAAAGCTGACATTACAATAATAATTGTCAGCTTAAGAAATAACCCCGAAAATGATTTGGTTTGTTTAGGTTTCATGATTTTTCCCCGTTTAGTTTGAGTCTATATGAGAGTTGATAATTCTTTTCTATAAGGTATCGAAGACTGTGCACCCATACGTGTTACCGTAATAGCAGATGCCCTTGATGCCATTCTAACGGCCTCCTTAATGGATAACCCTTCTGAAAAACCTACGCAGAAAGCTCCACAGAATGTATCTCCCGCTGCAGTAGTATCGATGGCATTTACGTGAGTTGCTTCAACTTTATGGTAGTTGTTTCCTTCTTTTATAAATGCTCCCATAGAACCAAGTGTTATTACAACAATATTCACCCCCTTTGAGCTTATAATGTCAGCTGCCTGACGGGCACTCTCCCATTCTGTAACCTTAACACCTGAGAGTATTTCAGCTTCATTTTTATTGGGTGTTATCATATACAGACAGCTCAATAGCTTGTCAGATAAAGCTCTCGCCGGAGCCGGGTTCAGAATTACAGGTATATTGTTTTCCTTAGCCAACTCAGCAACCTTCTCAACGGTCTCCATGGGTATTTCAAGCTGCATCAGGATTAAGCTGCCGCTTCGTATCTCGTCAGCGGCGCTTTCAATTTCGTCAGGGGTCAGGTTTGCATTCGCTCCCGGTGCAACAACTATACAATTCTCGCCTAACGAGTCAACTGTAATCAAGGCAACGCCGGAAGGATTAGTGGGGTCTGAAAAAATAAAATCTGTATTTATTCCTTCCGAATTGTACAATTCAATAGACTGTTCACCGAATATATCATTTCCTGTCTTTGAAATAAGGGTGACTTTCCCCCCCAAACGTGCGGCGGCCACTGCCTGGTTTGCACCCTTTCCTCCGGGATTCATCAGGAATGTTCCACCTATTACAGTCTCCCCCGGTATTGGAAGCCTTTCAGCTTTAATCACCATATCCGTGTTACAACTTCCAACAACTATGATTTTTCTGTTTTGCATGAAATTCGTTTTAAATGTGTCCATGACAAATATAGAGGCGTGCTCTTTCAAAAATTCTCAATTATTTCAATAAAATAGTAATTTCAAATATGTGGCTTTATTTATTTAGTAATTCTTAAATAATTGACTTATAAGCATTATTTAATATTTTTTAACAACAGAATAATGTCGTATTTTGATATTTATAAAAAATAAATTTAAATTTGAATGTTGCCCCAGGTAAGTCTTTTAATGCCCCTAAAATGATGAAATCAGACTCTTTGTTATTGCTTATCAATTCCATGTCAAAATCAGAGAAAAGAGCTTTCGCTTCAAGAACCGAGCGGAATTTATCTGAAGCTGACTATATGTTTTTATATAATCTCGCATCGCACAAAAAGACCATAACGGCCTGTTCACTCAAAAAACAATTCTTATCATCCCGTCCCAATGCCTCGTATGATACAACAGTAAAGTATCTGTACAAGCTTATCCTCGACGTGCTTCTCGAATTACGTGAAGAACAGGACAGTTATTTCTTACTGTTTAATAAAATACTTAAGGCCAGGGTATTGTTTGAAAAGTCGCTTTATGAGGAATGTTTTGATATTCTCACCAGAGTAATTGACAATGCAAAAAAGAGTGAAAATTATGTTGCCCTTTACCTTGCATCAAGGCTTGAACTTGATTACCTCCTTACTCTTAATTTGCCTGAAATAAGTGAAAAGGAGTTATTAAACAAGCATTTTCATATCAATGAAACAATAAGAATAATCCAGAAGATGAATCAGCAGTCTTCGTTATATGAGCTGCTTAAGCATCGACTTATTTACAAAGGGAGTACCCGTACGGAGAAGCAAAAAGGAGAGCTGAATGATCTGGTTGTAAGTGAGCTGAGTCTTTCCGCATCGTCAAATCTTGAGAACTTTGAAATAAAGAAGCTTCACCAGCTCTTCCAGGCAAATTACCTGATCAGTGTGGGTGACTACAAGTCGGCAGTAAGATCTTTTCAGGCACTTAATAAATTGTTTGAAGCTAACCAGGATAAATTATCAACGCCTCCTATATATTACCTGCTAAACCTCGAAGGAGTGCTTGAAAGTATGAGAAGCATTGGCAAATATGATAACATGGAATACTTTATTAACCAGTTAAGGCTGATAAGGAGTCCATCAGAAAATTTTCAGGCAAATGTATCAAGTCTCATTTTTATTTATGAGCTCATCTGTAATCTTGATCAGGGTAATTTTGCAGGATGTACACATACCATGGCAGAATCTTACCATATTAATAGTGAGAAGCTGCATCTGCTGACTATTCAGAGAAGGTCTGAGTTTTGTATATATTCTGCCCTGGCTTGGTTTGTGCTAAGGGAATACAGCAAAGCGCGTAAATCACTAAATCGTTTGTATCTGTTAGGTAATAAATATTACAGCAAGTCATTGAACCGTACAATGCGCCTTGTTAACCTGATGATGCTGTATGAGCTCAAGGATTTTGATCTTATAAAATCAGAATCGAGATCCATCCGCCGCGATATGAAAGGCTTTGAATCTGGGTACCGGATTGAAAGGTGTATGCTCAGTTTTGTAAACAGAAGAAATTTCCCTGTAACACTTGCCGGTCGTGAAAAGTTTTGGAGTAAGATGGAGCCTGAGCTTGATAATATCCGTAACGATATTTATGAACGACAGGTGCTCAGAGTATTTGATTTTACTGCCTGGATTGAAAGCAAGATCAGGCGGATATCACTTTCGGAGGTAATGAAGGAAAGTAAAAACAGGTGAAATCTCTGCCAGAATAAGATATAAGCCCTGACAGCAAATATTATTTTTTCAGCAAGCCTGATGGCTGGGGGCCCGAAGTTCAGGCAGATATTTATTGGGTCAAAGCTAACTTCATTGATTTGTTGCGGAAAAGAAATAACATTGGTAATTAAAACGCCCTGAACAAAAAAAGAGGAGAGGGTTACCGTGGGCTTTTAAGGAACGGGCTTATGAGATATCCCGGGATCTACTGTCTGATAAAAGGAAGTGCCCCTGGTAGTCAGCCAAAGGCCTAATTGAAAGTCAAAGTCTGCAATACAATCCTTTTGGTTCCATCAATAACCTTTTTCTCTCCTCAGTAATTTTAGTTATTTATACTTGGGTAAAGATATGTAAAAATAGAAATAGTGGCTGCCTTAAGAAAGCCTATGCATGCTTTATTGTATGATACTACCACATTACTGTAAGACAAAAGACATCCCGATACTATCGGGAGTGTCAGCCGTAGCTTAAAGCGAAGGCTGAAGGAAAAAGATAAAAGGCAAAAGGCAAACGTGTCAGCCGTAGCTTTAGCGAAGGCGGAAGGTTAAAGGATGAAGACAAAAGATAAAAGTAAAAAGACAAAAGTCTGAACTCTGTGAACTCTGCGGGTCGGATATGCTAATTATTTTATCGGTTACCAAATTTCGGGTCCGGACGACCTGCCATCAAATGATAAAAGATCCTTCCTTGTGATCCGGTGCCTGAGGGAGAAAACCATTATTTTATCTGATACAGTAAGTGTTTCAATCTTAACAGAGTCGGCATTCTTCGCAAGATCAAGCATGTCGCCGTAATACTTAATTGTCAGATTGTCAACAAGATTGGCGACTTCCTCTCCCCCACCATTAAGTAAGCAGGTCTTATATCTGTCATAAGCTTTTCTCACTGAATCCTCTTCACTTGATTGCGCAGACGATAAGAGAGTAAGAGCAAAAAACAATACAACGACTATTGATATTCTTTTCATGATTTAGTACATCAAAATATTATTATTACTCAGGTTGCCCATGGCTGCTCAGCCAGACTGATTTTGCTTTTTTCCTTACTTCTTCCATACTGAAACTGCTGTTTTCCCATGTTCCCTGATCCCATGAATAGTCTGACTGGCTATGTACTGAAAATGTTGCATCATTCAAATTCATCATTTTTGTAAGGTGATCAGCATCTATTGCCGGACCAAATTTGTCCAAAAGCGAAATCAATGCTTTACTTATGGATGTCAATCCACTGTAAGAATTTTCAAGTTTGTAATGAGCAATCAGTAAATCGAGCCACCGCATATTCAGATTGTCGGTTGACAAAATTTCACTGCGGATAGAATGTTTCTCCGGTAACTGTCTGAAAGCTGCTGCAGCTATATCAATATCCTTATCATTCATAACAAGATCCAAAAGAGACTCCTTGTTACTCAGTCTCCAGATAGCTGTTTTACGTACATGTATGCTTTTATCTTCCCTGGCAATAACAGCCAGCAAAGATTGATCGTTAAAATGACTATTACTCACTGCCTTCATGCGGACAAGCTCGCTTTCATCATTCCTGGCAATGTGAGCCAATGCATCCTGATCATTAAAGGAATAACTCTCCACTGCTGCCTGTCGAACTTCACGGTCTTTATCGTTTATGGCGATATCAACAAGCACATTTTTATCATCAATCCTTTTTATTGCTTCAAGCCTCACATCCTTGTCCTTATAAGTCCTGGCAAACTGTGCATGCAAATCACTGTTGTTAAGATGTTTAACGACCTCTTTCATAATTGCACCATCTATATCTGACCCGGCAATCTTAATCAGCAGGTTCTGTATCCCATAAGAAGACAAGGTGCCGGATTTTTCGTCAAGGATGCAGTTCAATGCTTCTATCTGAATATTTTTATCATTAAATGTCTTTACAACTTCTACAAGTAATTCTTTATCCCATATTTTCCTTATTGCCTTTATCCGGATGTTCTCATCTTCATCCATTTTGGCAATCTCTAAAAGCAGTTCCTTTTCATTTTTTTGTGACTCAACAAGAATTTTCCCGGCCTTATCACTGTTCATACCGGAAATTTTTTTAAGGATCCCACCTTCGCTGTTCCGAAGCGAATTCAGAACTGCTTCCCGCACCTCTTTTTCTTTATCTGTCCTGGCTATTTCAGCAAGTACCTTAAAATCAGAAATGAGTTTCACCGCTTCTCTCCTGACGTCTTTGTCAGTGTCCGTTCTGGCAATTGTTGCAAGTATATAATCCTTTCTAAGCTTTCTCACAGCCTCTTTTCTTATTTCGGCACAGTTATCTGTCCTTGCAATAATCCCAATTTTATCCTGGTCGGTCAGGGAGAGACTTTTTACTGCTTGCATCCTGACATTTATCTCTGAATGTTTCCACTTTGGTTTAAATAAATCACTGAATGCCATATAATTAATTTTTAATGCTATTCGCTTGTTTACAGGTGAATGCTATAATGGTTATCGTTGTTTGAAAAACATTTTTAATCAAGCAAAAGCTTTATTGTGCAATATTAAGTTACACAACTTCCTACAAACATGGCCATTCTCACGATAAAAATATATTGGAAGGAGGCAGGAAAGCGGAGTGCCGGAAGGAAAAGATAAAAGATAAAAGTAAAAAGACAAAAGTAGAAAGGCGAACGCGTCAGCCGAAGATTAGCGAAGGCGGAAGGTTAAAGAATGAAGACAAAAGATAAAAGTAAAAAGACAAAAGTCTGAACTCTGTGATCTCTGTGAACTCTGTGAACTCTGTGGTGAACAAAGTTCATAATGCCTTTAAAGGGGAAAAGACGGAAAAGCAGGTTAAGTCACCATCCCCCGGATGCTCCTCCGCCACCGGATGAACCTCCTCCGCCTGAGAAGCCTCCTCCCCCGCCACCTGATGACCATGATGAGCCTGAACCGCTGCCGCCAACCATGAACCCTCCGATGGAAGCCCTGCCTTTGGTATGCATATCTTTTGAAGCTTTAGCATACCACTCTGTCTTTTTAAGAAGCAGCTTGGCAATGGGGAAACCGGTTATGTATATAATAAAGCATACAAGCGCTCCTGTATTGCCTAAGACGACAACGGGAAACATTGCCCAGAAAGGAATGAGGAAAAAGTAAAGAAACCATCCCTGCCTGGGTGTGACCAGACCTATAAATGTAAAGAGACCTATAATACCAAAAATAAACGCTCCTATCAGGATCCTCTCAGAAAGAGACATATCAGGGCTACTGAAACTGCTTCCGCTTGTTTTGTCAGAGGCAGTTCCCTCATTACCTGTTATATCTGATACCTGTCCTCCATTCAATACCTGTAAAACAGAATTGACACCAGCTATAATGCCACCGTTATAATCGCCATCCCTGAACCGGGGAGTCATAACATCCTGAATTATCCGGCTTGCCAACAGATCGGGCACGGTCCCTTCAAGGCCATAGCCCACCTCTATACGCATGCGCCGGTCGTCAGGCACGACAATAATCAATATGCCATTATCCTTACCTTTCTGTCCGAGTTTCCACTCATTGAAGACCTTGTTGGCATAATCTTCAATATTCTCACCACCTAGTGTTGTAATGGTAAGGACCACAACCTGGTTACCTGTATGATCTTCCTGAGCTTTAAGGCTGTCGGCAAGCAGCTGCCGGGTCTCAGGTGAAAGTATGTTTGCGTTATCATTTACGCGACCGGTAAGATATGGTATGTCAGCTCCGGAGGCAACCGACGCCATCAAAAGCAGTACCGGCAATATTGTAAGTTGCAGGATGTTCTTCATACTCCTTCCTCCTCTATGATGCTGTTTGGAAGTTCGTTCTCATAGCTTTCTGAAGACTCCGCTGTTTTGGGGATTGAAGTAAACTGTGCCAGTCCCTCCTCAAAGGCTCTTCTTATCTCTTTTTTTCTGAGACAGGTGATCATTGGGGCAATAATCAGTTGCATTTCATCCTGTGTAAGCCTTTTACTTAAACCTGTATCAGGTACAAGAACAACCTTTCTCTCAAACAGGCTTACCAAAAACATGATGCCCATGCGTTTGTGTGTAGCAAACAGTTCCTTCTCAAGAAAAAGTGAATCGGCATACTGTCGCACCTCTTCTTCAGCGCGATGGTCTGACAGAAAGATCCTGGCAACAGCAGGTACAAATACTGTAATGAGTGCAACGAGAGCACCTGCAAGAAGCGTAGCTGCTATGGCAATGAGTACATCTGACTGTGTGACCCAGTAATTAAGCAGAAGGCTTGTTACAATGACTGCCATACCTGCCATTGAAGCTGTCAGGGCAAAGGCTTTCCATGGTATCTCGGCATAAACATCGCTGCGTTTTACAACAGCCAGAACAATCTGTGTTCCCGTCCGCTTTTCAGTGGCTGTTATCAGCTGATCGAGCAGCAAACGATCGTCGTCGGATAAAATCTGTTTCATCCTTTGGGGTTTAGGGTTAAGAATAGATAAAGATACTGAAATGTTTATCTATCAGAAGCCTTGTATACATGACAAAAAAAGTCCTGCAGGCTGGCAGGACTTAAAACTTTGTCTGTTAATTAAACCAAAAAATACTTAAAACTAACCTAATAAAACAAATTGCTATTGATATAGTAACCTTGTAGTTTCTTTTTCATGTCTCTTACAAATCAGGAAAATCGTTCCCGGAATGAGCCAGGTGTTAAATATGTATGTTTTGCAGACTTGAAAGAATACCAAATACCTTTAAAAGCCAGATCACAAGAATGATCACAACAACGGCATTAAGGATATTCTTAATTGTTCTCTGCATAGGAATATAGCTGTTCACCAGCCAGAGTATAACACCGGCAACAATCAATACAATAATAATAGTAAGGATAGGCATAACTTTTGTTTTTTATGAATATTACACGGCAAGGTAGGCTGAATTATGCCGGAAAGTGTTACACAACTTTTTAAATAAGTTGCAACATTCACACATTTCAGGTTGAGTAAGGTGTTATTGTTAAGTCACATAAACGAAGTCTTCCCCTGCCGGCATACCCTTCAAGCTAAGCACAATAATGTGTTGATATAAAGCAGATAACCTGTTCCCATTGTGAATTTTTTTATCCCCTACGGCACCGGAGTGTGCCGGTTATGAATAACCTCCGGCGTCAGCCGGAGGAAGGTCACGATCTCCCTCTTTTAGCTCTGAAGGAGCGTAATAAACATATCTTGGGAAAAACCATCATCTATGTTACTGCCCTGATCAATCAGCAGAAGCACCTGAGTTATGTAAAAGAAGTTGCCAGGGTCAAATTTTATGACGCCCTTTCAGGGCTGATTGTTTCATTTTTATCCTGATCCTCCGGCTGTCGCCGGAGGTTATTCATATGACGCCACATCCGCGGCTGCATTTTGCATTTATCCATAACCTTAATCGTTATAAATAAACCAGGTATGACAATTCAAATGTTCTATTTATGGTTTAACCTGGCCTTATTGGGGGTAAGTGGTTTGTCTTTTCCGAAAACAGTCATGTATTGAACTATTCTATAGAAATACCTGTCCCTTAACTTGACGGCTATGTCCCTGCCGGGAAAAATCCAATAGCCTTTTACTTTAGTTTAATAACCTGTATTCATTAGGCGAATATCCTGTTTCATTTTTAAACATACGGCTGAAGTGCTGCGGATGCTTAAAGCCTAACTCATAGGCAATCTCGCTGACTGTTTTTCCCTTGTCAAATATTTTCTCCTTGGCTATAACCATGAGCTTTAACTGAATATGTTCCTGGGGAGATTTGCCCGTCTCCTTCTTTATCAGATCACCCAGGTAATTTGCTGACAGGAAAAGACTGTCGGCACAATACTTAACTGTAGGCAATCCCAGTGTCTGGGTCTTCTCCGACTGGAAATAATCATCAAGTAAATTTTCAAATTTTACTATAATATCTTTATTGACGTGATTACGTGTAATAAACTGTCTGTCGTAAAAGCGCATGCAATAATTAAGGAGAAGCTCTATATTGGTTGTAATAAGTGTTTTACTATGCTTGTCAATAGACTGTTTTAATTCATAGTCTATTTTTGTCAGGCAATCAACAATGATCTGCCTCTCCTTCTCAGAGAGGTGAAGAGCCTCATTTATTTCGTATGAAAAGAAGCTGTAGTTCTTGATATTATGCCCGAGCGAGGTGCCCCTGATCAGGTCAGGATGGAAAAGAAGAGCCCATCCTTTGGGCTGAATGACTTCTGTGCTGTTCACACCCAGAACCTGCCCGGGGGCAACAAATACGAGGGTGCCCTCCTGGTAGTCGTAATAATTACAGCCATATTTCAGGTCTCCGCATTTTATATCTTTTAAAAAGACGCAGTAAAAGCCAAAATTTATTCTTGCGCTCCGTGTGGGGCTGGCTTTTGACATGTCAATCACGCTCACCAGAGGATGAAACGTCTCCACTCCTCTCATCTGATTATACTGTGATATATTATCCAGTTTCAGTATCTCATCCATATCGTTTTTATCAGAATATGAAACAAAGTTAGTGCTTATTTTATAATGAGTTACGGGCAGAATTCATTATAAGTAATTCTGGTACAAGAATCAGTAATTTGTGTAAATAACTGTTTCTTTGCTTTTTAAAAAGTCACTTTTTTTTACTTAAAAATTCATTTTCCCCGACCGGATAAGGCTGTGTGATGGGCCTGTCATTTTTACTGTTGAGCCCATTGTCAGCGGCATGAATACAGCTTATAAAGAGGGTTGGAATTAATTTATTGAAAATAAAATATTTATTTGTTTTAAAATGCGTATATTTGCACCAAATTAATACAACACAAAATGAACAAAGGAACAGTAAAATTCTTTAATGAATCAAAAGGTTTTGGATTTATTAAAGATGAAAATTCAGGAAAAGAGTATTTCGTACATTCTTCAGGATTAAATGATTCAATCAAAGAGAATGATGTAGTAACCTTTGACCTGGAACAAGGTAAAAAAGGTTTGAATGCAGTTAATGTTAAGCTTGCTTAATTTATCTACAATAAAAATATCTTGAATTTGGTCCCGCTTTTGCGGGACCTTTTTTTTTGATACCGGTTTTCAGTTACCGGGCTATTCTTTGACAACCCTGACCTGCTGGGCTGAGTCTCCTTTTGGTCCGCTCATCACTTCGAAAGAGACTGTATCACCTTCTTTTATACGGTCAATAAGGCTGTTTGCATGAACAAATACACTGCGGTTGGTATTAATTTCACGGATAAATCCGTAACCTTTCTGATCATTAAACATAGTGACAATACCTTTCTTTGTTCTGTCTACTACGCTATCAACTGAGTTTCTTGTAACAGAAATCTGAATACTCTCTACATCAACAACACTCTTTTTATCAGCATCAGGAGGGGTGGTGGTTATCATTCCAAATTCATTGACATACGCAATCATGTCATCAAAGGTGCGGGATCCTTCATTTTTCTTTTTGGCCCGCTTAAGATCCTTCTCTTTTCTTTTTTTGTCTTTTTTGTTTCTAACCTCTTTCTTGTTTGATGTCTCCTGAGATCTTCCCATATATCTGTTTTTTCGTTTTTAAATCTCTCTAATTATCAGCTAAAAAATGATATCCGGAAATGATTTTCCAATCGAAACAGGTGATCAGTAGGATATTGCGTAAAATCAAGAAGCTGATTCAGAACACAAAGATACAACAAATAAAGCTAATCACCTATATGCCTCTCATACAGGCCCGAATTGTTTCATGATATCTCAGAATTTTTCATTATCTTTAATTCAATTGTCAGTGACAACCTGTTTTCAGTATAAAGGAACAATGTGGTGCGGACAAGTATATTGTCCTTAAATAGTTCTCTTTTTGATAATATTTCAGGAAAACGGCCGTCAAAAGATATGGTTTTATGGAAAAATACAATAAACTTTCCTTCGAGATATCTGAGAAGGTGACAAGAGAATACAGTACCTCTTTTTATACAGCTTCTAAAATATTCTCAAGGGATATACGTGAGGGTATATTCAGTATCTATGGATTTGTAAGATTAGCCGACGAGATTGTAGACAGTTTTCATGAATATGACAAAGCATCTCTTCTTGACAAATTTGAGAAAGACTTTTATGATGCCCTGATCAATGGCGTAAGTATGAATCCGGTACTTCATTCATTCCAGAAAACTGTGAAGAAGTATAATATACCGGAAGAGCATGTTGAGGAGTTTCTCTCGAGCATGAAAAAAGATCTCATAAAGAAAGAGTATGTCAATAAAAAGGACACTGAAGAATATATTTACGGTTCTGCTGATGTGGTGGGGTTGATGTGTCTGAAGGTATTCTGTAATGGGAATGACTCACTATACAGGGAGTTGGTGCCTCCTGCAATGAAGCTGGGCTCGGCTTTTCAAAAAGTAAATTTCCTTCGTGATCTGAAAACCGACACCGAAATCCTTGGCAGGCATTATTTTCAGTATTTAAATAACGACGGGTTTACTGAGTCGGCCAAGATGCAGATAATAGCTGATATTGAGGATAACTTCAGGGAAGCACTTGACGGTTTAAAGCGGCTCCCGGCAAACTCAAGGATGGCTGTCTATGTTGCCTATTCATATTATACGGCTCTGCTGAGAAAAATTAAGAATTCACCTGTAGAGGTAATTATGAAAAAACGTATGAGGATAAGCGATATAAATAAGTTCTATATTCTTCTTAAATCTGTTATTCTGACCCGGCTTAATATAATCAAATGAACAAAGAGGAGGTAATACTGGTAGATGAACATGATGTTGTGACAGGCACCATGGAGAAAATTGAGGCTCACCGTGGCGGACTTTTACACAGAGCCATATCGGTGTTCATCATTGATAGCCAGGGCCGTTGGCTGTTGCAGCGCCGTGCAAGAAATAAATATCATTCCAATAGTCTGTGGACAAACACCTGCTGCTCCCATCCGCTACCCTCAGAAAACAACCGCGAAGCAGCAGATCGCCGTCTGTTTGAAGAGATGGGTCTGCATTGTGAACTGACAGAACTGTTCCATTTTATCTACAGGGAAGATCTGGATAATGAACTTACCGAGCACGAGCTTGATCATGTGTTCTTTGGCATAACCAATATGGCACCAAAGATAAACCATGAGGAGGTGATGGAGTTTAAATATATAGATTACAAAGATCTGGTTGATGACGTTGCAGCAAACCCTGGTAATTATACGGTTTGGTTCCGGTTAATAATGGCGAGGGTTGACAAGAGCATAAAGGATCTTAACCTTTTAAAATAAAGCAGGATGAAGACTGCCTTTCTTAATGAGAAAAGGGTTAAAAGTTTCTTTTTAATATTTTACACCGTTGGCCTGGCGGGCCTTTTATACCCTGCCACTTTTAAACTATTTACCTGCCTGATACCCTGGTGCCTGTTATTAAATGTTTTATGTCTTTCGATGTTTCACAGGGGCACAAAAGATATGAAAACATTAGCTATACTCCTGCTTATCCTTGTTTCGGCCACCGGAGTTGAAATTGCCGGAGTGAACACAGCATGCGTGTTTGGACAATACCGGTATGGAGAAAGCCTGGGAATAAAAGTTTACAACACACCTTTGATAATAGGATTAAACTGGCTGTTTCTCACTTACACCACCGCCTCTGTTTTAGAGGGCTTTAAAATACCCGTGTCAGTGAAAATTGCCGGGTCATCATTTTTAATGGTCTTTTACGATATATTACTTGAAAATGTGGCTCCAAAACTTGGCATGTGGGATTGGAACAACGGAGTCGTCCCGATACGGAACTACATTGTGTGGTTTGTGCTGGCAGTCACTTACCATACACTTATAAAATTCTCAGGTGTAAAAACCCGGAACCCTCTCTCACTGGTGATCCTTGCCTCCCAATTTGTATTTTTCACCGTTTTAGCATTTTTTATAAGATGATAATGGAAGCCCGCCATAATATTCTGGTCTATAGTTTTTTTAAGAGTTACAGCCGTCTGATTATAAAAAGAAACTTCAGCAGGGTAGTTATATCAGGTACAGTGCAGGCAAAAAAGCTTCCCGTGATCCTGGTAGCAAATCATGTTAGCTGGTGGGATGGCTTCTGGGCTGAGAATGTAAATCTGAAAATATTCGGGAAAAAGTTTTATTTCATGATGCTTGAAGATCAGCTCAGAAAACACTGGTTCTTCAATTATTGCGGAGGATTTTCAATCAAAAAGAAGTCAAGGTCAGTTATTGACAGCATCAATTATTCAGTAAAGCTACTCGCCGATAGTGCTAACCTGCTATTGATTTTTCCACAGGGGAAAATTGAATCAGCCCATAAGAAAGAATTTAAGTTTGAAAAGGGAATTGAAAAGATCATTGAAAAAACAGGAATGGGAAAAATCCAGGTGGTTTTTCTTGTCAACCTCACTGATTTCTTTTCAGAGCCAAAGCCATCGTTATACCAGTATATGGAAGAATACGACAGGGATGATGTTTCATGTACAGCTATTGAGGCTGCATATAACCGCTTTTACCTGGAATGTATAGATGCTCAAATCAAAAAAAGTGAATAAATGGAGTATTTAGCAATAGTTGTTATTGTCTTTACCTTTTTTCAGTTAGTGGTATCACTGGTCAACCTCCTGTTCGGTCAGAAAAGACAATATACAACTGATCGCAACTGCCTGGTCTCCGTGCTCATTCCGGCAAGGAATGAAGAAAATAATATTACAAATATATTAACCGATCTTCTTGAACAGGACTATTTTAATATTGAGATAATTGTCTTTGATGATCAGTCATCTGATAAAACTCCTGAAAAGGTAATGCTCTTTGCAGAAAAGAATTCCGGAATACAATTAATAAGGTCAGAGGGTCTTCCCGAAGGGTGGCTTGGGAAGAATTATGCGTGCCATTCTCTCGCCCGGAAAGCCGGTGGTGAGTATCTGCTTTTTCTGGATGCCGATGTAAGGGTTAAGGATGGCCTTATATCAGGGGCAGTTGCCCGCGCAGATCATTTAAACACAGGTCTGATCTCTGTTTTCCCGAAGCAGGAGATGGTCAGTACGGGAGAGTCTCTTACTGTTCCTCTCATGAAATACATACTCCTCACCCTGTTACCACTGATACTTGTGAGGAAGTCTCACTTCTCCACCTTATCAGCTGCCAATGGTCAGTTCATGTTTTTTAATGCGCAGACATACAAAAAGCTGCTCCCTCACCTTAAAATGAAAGACAGAAAGGTAGAAGATATAGAAATAGCCAGATACCTGAAGAAGAGCGGAGTAAGAATAGCATGCCTGGCAAGCGATAAAAATATTTCATGCCGGATGTATCACTCTTTCAGTGAAGCTGTGGATGGTTTTGCAAAGAACGTTAATATGTTTTTTGGAAATTCTTATTTTCTGTCGTTAATGTTCTGGCTGATAACAACATTGGGCTTTGTTCCCGTTTTAATAAGCTACGGGATTACGGGTCTTGTTTTCTATCTCGCTGCTGTAATATGCATAAGAACGGCTGTTTCAATTGCAGGCAATGAGCCTGTTATAAGAAATATACTCCTGGCAGTATTTCAACAATTCGTGCTTTTAATTATCATCGCCCGGTCAATCAGGCTGAAATTAAAAAAACAATATATATGGAAAGGAAGAAAATTGGCCTGATATTGATTGTCTCCTTTCTTTCAACAGCCGGACTGACAGCCGGAAACAAATCGGCCATTTATAGTGCTTATATAAATGGCAAAATGGATGACTGGAAAGTCATTATCGATGCCATGCATAAACAGAATTGCAGCAGCAATGATTCTGTTGCTGAGATACTGAATTACCAGTATGGCTATATAGGCTGGTGCATTGCAAACGGAAAAAAGGAAGAAGCAGAGAAATACATGACCCTGGCATGGAAGAATGTAACCATGCTTGAGAGCAGGTCTGCCATGTTATCTGATGTAAATGCATATAAATCGGCATTATATGGATTCAGAATAGGGTTAAATGTTCTTAAAGCTCCTTTTGCCGGACCAAAAAGTGTGGCCTGTGCCGAAAAAGCAATAAGGCTTGACAGCAGGAACCCAAACGGGTATATTCAATATGCAAATGCTCTGTATTTCATGCCTGAGTCGTTTGGCGGATCGAAAAGCGCTGCGATAGATAATTATATCGTTGCGCAGGAGCTGATGGAAGCAAGACTCGGGAAGATAAAGGAAGACTGGAACTACCTGGCACTGCTTGTAATCATAGGTAAAGCGTACAGCGAAACGGGAGATTATGTCAGGGCCAGGGAGTATTATGAAAAGATATTAAAGACTGAACCCGGTTTCACGTGGGTAAGGGATGAACTCTATCCTGAAATACTAAAAAAACTGAAATGAAAGAGAATGTACTTATCGTCGGAGCCGGAATAGGTGGACTGGCAACTGCCCTGAGGCTGACAAAAAGAGGGTATAATGTTCATCTGGTTGAGAAAAACAGCCAGGCAGGAGGCCGACTGAACCAGATAAAAAAGGATGGCTTTACCTTCGACACCGGACCAAGCTTCTTTAGCATGAGTTATGAGTTTAAGGAGCTGGCTGACGATTGCAACATTAAGTTACCTTTTGAGTATTTTGAACTTGACCCGCTGTATAGCGTCAACTTCAGCCACAGTCCAAAAACATGGTTCCTGTACAAGGACATTAAAAAAATGGCCGAACAGTTCAGAGATATTGAGCCTGACTTTGAAGAAAAGATGAGGAAATATCTTAAGAAATCAGGAAAGATATTTGATGACACCGTTGATCTGGTAATCAGAAATAACTTTGACTCTGTACTGGAGTATCTGTGTACTCTTTTAAAAGTCAATCCTGTTCATCTTCCTGTTCTTGTAAGATCATTCTGGAAGCAGGTATCACTTAATTTTTCTTCAAGCGAAGCAAGACAGATCATTTCACTGGTATCCTTTTTTCTTGGCAGAACACCTTTTGACACCATGGCTGTTTATACGCTGTTATCATATACTGAGTTCTGTCATGATGGCTATTATAATGTAAAAGGAGGCATGTACAAAATTGTTGAGGGCCTTGTAAAAGAGCTTGAGATGAAAGGTGTGCACATAACATATAATACAGAGATATCAGGGTTTGGTAACGAAGGTGATCATCTTGATTATCTGATTGATAAAGCAGGAGAAAAATGGCCTTCCGATATTTTCGTTGTAAACGCTGATGCAGCTGTTTTCAGGGGGAATATTCTCAGACGAAGTTCTTTTTCTGAGAAAAAGATGAAAAAAATGGACTGGACGATGGGTTACCTGACATTCTACATCGGACTGAATTGTAAGCTGCCTGAAGTAAATCATCATAACTATTTTCTGGGTTCAAACTTCCGTGAATATTCAGGCAACATAATCAAAGACCCGGGTTCACCGGAGAAACCGTACTATTACGTCAATGTAATTTCAAAATACAATCCTGAATGTGCCCCTGATGGATGCGAGGCGCTCTTCTTTGTCTGCCCTGTCCCTAACCTGTTATTTAAAAGTAACTGGGATGATAAGGAGAAAATGGTTGAAAGTATTATAGATGATTTTTCAAAAAGGATAAATAAGAATATTAAACCCGAAATTATCTCAAAGACAATTTATACCCCTGCAGATTGGCACGACCAGTTTAACCTTTACATGGGAAGCGGATTGGGGCTATCACACACCATGAATCAGATCGGAGTCTTCAGACCAAAAAACAAAGATGAAAAGTTCAGAAATCTGTTTTATGTAGGAGCCTCTACCATACCCGGGGCAGGACTGCCGATGGCAATAATAAGCTCCGGACTGGTTACAAAAAGAATATCCGGTGATTAGTTATACCTAAAGCTGTGAGGTATTCAGTTCACAACAAAAAGCTGTAAAGAGGCAGATGAGGCACAGAGGTATTTCCTTTGTCTCATATATCTTCATTTCCTCAGAAAATCATCAGGGTATTTCAGATCCTGTATTAATGTACCACCAGATAAGCGTATCCATGAACGGAAGCTTTTTTCTCCGGCTGTGAGTTCAATCACCCTGGCTCCATTAGGCTTCAGATCGTTATATACGGTGTCGCATCCGCTGTAGCGTCCATAGACAAAAAACATATTGTCCCGGTAAACAGCAAAATCGTTATCATGATCGTGGCCTGTAAATATTGCCTGCACATCTCCCATCTCTTTCATTGAGACAAACAGTCCGGAGTTGACATCAGGTGAGCATACCTCTTCGCCCTTGGTGCCAATCATAAAAGATTTTTCATCCCTGACTGCCTCTTTGTGTTCAACCAGGGGGATGTGAAAAAAGGCCAGTGACGGAACCGGCTTACCTCCGTTCCTGGTTGTGAAATTTAGGCTCTGCTCACGATACCATCCTATCTGGTCAAAACGGATATGATCGTATCCTTTTATCCCTTCAATGGCTGAATAAGCGTTTGAATCAAAAAGGTAGAGAACGCGATCGATTGTATCGCCTTCCGAAGGGCCAAGGGTCAGGATATAGTTTGTTATGCCGGAGATGCCTCCGGTTGTTGAAGTGATGCTGTAAGGAATGCTTTTTACTATGTCGAACAGCTCCCTGCGGGTCTTATCAAACTCGTCATCATGATTTCCGAAAGTAACAGCAAACGGGATCTTACGCCTGGATACAGGCTCAAGTATCTCACGCATTGATTGTTCTGCCGGACTGCCAAAGATCACATCACCGGTATGAATTACAAGGTCTGGCTTTTCTCTGTCGAGCATCTCGTTTACATTATTCAGGGCCCTCACAGAAAGCGGGTCTCCTGAGATATAATGAGTATCTGCCAGCTGGAGTATCTTAAACCTGCCATCGCGGTTGTAAGTAAATTTCACCGGGGTGTTGTCGCTTCTGTCAGGATGAAGATCCGGACCTCCATTCTTATGAACTGTTCCAGATATCATTGCATTGGTAGCAGAGCCGGTTGCCAATATCCCTGCCACTCCGGCAAGCGATGATCCTTTTATAAATGTTCTTCTGTTTATATTCTTCCTCATAATGATGCACTCAATAATGCTACTATTGTCATAAGTAAAACTATTAAAATAAATGGTGAAAAACCGGCTGACGGAGAGCAAAAAATAGATGAGTCAGAAGAAAACTACCGCACCCGCTGTTTTTCTCCTGAAAAAAAGTATTTTTATAGAGCAATCTATAATCTATAATATGAGACGGATATTTTCACTAGCCATTTTAATGATGGCATGCAGTGCTTTAATGGCACAACCAAAACCAAACAGTTTTTTTGCCGGAGGAAACTTCAGCTTTTATACCGGAAAAGATAAAAGTAAAGACGGAGGCACCTCAACGGTTAATGATACTTACACTAATTTTAGTGTTTATCCTAAAGTTGGTTACTTCCTTTCTGATAAATTCGCTGTAGGAGCACAGATTGGCGGATCGATCAACGTTAGCAAACAACCAAACAGTTATAACAATACAAAATCAACACGCACAGGGTTCTCATTCGAACCTTTTGCAAGATATTATGTTGTTAACCAGAAATTCGGCATATTTGGAGAGGCCTCCATGGGTTTCGGGCTTGGAACCACCAAATATACCTACGACTATTTACCAACTGAAAAGACAACGTACCAGGCGTTCTCTCTTGGTGTTTCACCAGGCATCTATTATTCATTATCAGATCACCTTATGCTCGAAAGTAAGGTAGGATGGCTTGGTTTTACATCAGAAACCGATAAAAATGAGGATGGCTCAAGTGATATAAATAATGAGTTCGGGTTAAATCTCAACCCATCAAGTATCTCCCTGGGATTTACCTGGGTATTTTAAATAAGAAAAAAAAACGCCTCCTCATGCATTAATGAGGAGGCGTTTTTTTATATCCGGTGATGCCTCAGAAAGAGATACTCAACCTTACATATGCGTTCCTTCCCGGCTCAACACTTATACTACCCCTGTTTGTGGCCAGGTGGTTGGTGTAGCTTCTGTCTGTAATATTATCTATCCCGGCAAAGAGCTGCAGCATAGCAGAACCGAAAAATATCTTCTCCGACTTCAGTGCAAGATCATAGCGCCCGTAGCCAGCAGTAGTCTTCTCCCCTTCCGCAATCTTTTTCTGATCTGCCGCGCCCACAAATGTCAGTTCTGCCGAACCTACCGACGGATAAATATATCTTATCCCAAGACGTCCATTAAAAGGCGGTATCTGTGGAAGGTCATTGTCCG
>JGI20214J51650_10000257_pt1 | contig 33952 bp, 21 predicted proteins | sample WetSurMetagenome_FD_51650 | JGI IMG/M metagenome (IMG submission 51650)
GGCCTCCGATATATTTTGGATAACAGGGATACGAGCAGAGAAGATATCCTTTGCCCTCAGGCTTAAATCCTATATGTCCCTGCGGATCAATTACAAGTGTCTTCGGAGGCGCCTGTTTATTTTCGACCCATCCGATTAAAAGGTTTATATTATCATTCATGTCAGGAGCGGGGATCAGTTTTATCATAACACTTTTGCCTTCCCCGTTTACCTTATAGCTTTTTCCGGATAAGCCATGGCCGCCCTGAGGAACAACATACATCCTGGCAAATTTGTCTGTTTTTTTCTGCCCCATTTTATCAATTACCGACTGGTAATAATCGAGCTGTGCTCCCGATGAAGCGATATTATCCATTGCTCCTATTGTAATTATCAGTTTCCCTCCATGCCTGTAAAAAGCTGAAAGATCAGGATTCGTAGCATCGAGCCATTCAGATATCACTTCTCTGCGCTTATTATATGCAGCGCCCTCAACATAGTCGAGAGGATTAGCATTAACATTCTGCATCAAAAAACCTGTTACCCCGAGGGTCCCAAGAGATGAATGTACCGGTGCATTTTCACCTGCTCCTTCCTGTCCTTTGTATCTCTGTTCGGTTATCATCCCGAAATCGTCAGGATTAACAGTCGGAAGCCACATCCCGAAGTACCTGACACCATAAGCCAGAGGAGTTGAGAATTTGTAGGGGCTGTAACAGAATTCGAGGGTTTTTATCTGTCCGTCAGTAAGCCTGACAGATGAAGAAGTATCCTTGGGATTCACATCAATTCCGTTTGGTGCGCGAAGTGCGGCCCATGGATCTGAAGGCCCTTTCCCGTCGTTGACATTAAAAAGCTCCCGGGCAGCCATGTAGTTATTGATAATCCCGTCGGCCAGGCCGTCCAGCTTATCGCATTGTCTGAGAAATTCAGCCCTGATTGAATTAACCTTTGCCGGAGTGACCCAGTTCGCTACCGGCTTTTCCTGAATTCTTATCAACTCTGGTGCAAGCATTAAAGACGAAAAATTCACTATCGGAACATTGGAGATGATTCCGTCATAATCTTCCGGATATCTTTGTGCAACCACGAGCCCTTCACGTCCTCCCTGGGAATTACCGACATAATAGTTGTATCCGGGTCCCTTGCCATATATCCTCTCCATAATTACAATAGCAGCATCATGAGTCTTCTTCATCTGCATATAGCCAAGATTACGGATTGCTTCTTCGTTGACCGCCCAGTCATTGGATGAAGTTCCCGCGGGTCCCGTAGCAAGGGGTGCACCCGGTTTACCACCCGGACCACCCATTCCGACTGCCTGATGACCAGAATCGCTGCCATACAGGGCAAATCCTTCGGAGATCAAAGGATTACTACCGGCTCTTACCGTAATCATGCCATTCATCCCTCCGCCGCCCATTTGGATGGCACGTTGCGACCAGGCAGCCGGAAGTATTACCCTGAAATTGATGGGCCAGCCATTTGGGTCTACAGGAAATATTGATCCCTCAACCATAGCGTAGGCAGGGGTATTACCTGTCGGTTCCACCCAGCGGGGCGGATAGAGTTTTACCGAACTGACCGGTTCGCCGATCGCTGAGACCGGTATCGCGGATCCTGTTTTTTCAATGTCAGCTTTTGTTATAACAATATCAGTACCTGCTCCGGTCTGGCTAAAAGTCCCGGGGATGGCCAGGAGAAAAAACACCTGAATAAAACACAATAATTTCTTCATGGTAAATATTTACGATTAATTCTATTCCGCACTGATTCGTCCATTTATAATTAACTTAACATTATTTAATTACATAATATATTGCGCAAATCCAAATTTATGGAGAACTGCTATGGTGATCTCTACGTTTCGCTTCCCCGATGACACCTCTGACTGATAGCAGGTCAGGTGTTTCACGATTATGTAATCCTCTGCCTATACAAATACTTTTGAAAGTCTATTAACAAATTCCTCTTTTTCCCAACCCTTTTTCATATCTATTTCCGGCTATCGTATTTTAGTTCTTCGGTATCGTTAGTTTCGGCTTCGCTCAACGAGCGGCCTGTGTCCGCTGCCTGAGCGGAGTCGAAGGCAGCGGTCTCATTCCTGCATCTTGCCAGCTCGTGCAGCAGGTCAGGCCTGTTGTCAATTAAAGCTTTCTTTTTTGCCCTGCCCCACCCCTGAACCAGTTTTTCCCTGTAAAAGGCTTTATCAATCCTGTTGAATTCCTCAAAATAAACCAGCCTGACAGGAAGTGTTTTACTTGTTTAGTTGGCGCCTTCACCACGTTTATGCTCATTAATTCTGCGTTCAAGATCGATTGCAGATCCGGTGTAAAAGCTATCGTCGGCACATTCAAGGATATACATATAACCTTTCATAACAGGTCTTTGATATTCAATATGATCTGATTTCCTTCATCGTCAGGTTTTTCAGGAAGAGGACCCACTAAGTCTGTTCCACATACTCGAGTTCACTGCAGCAACCAGCTTCTTTGTGAAGTATATTGTCAATATTCCTGAAGGTTTGTTCAAACATTATAAAATCATTTGATTATTATTGCTGTCCTTAAAAATAGCAATTAAAGATAAAAGAATTGGGACAATTCAGATTTTGTTTTTCAGTGGAAAAGAATATGAACCGGTNCCCGGGATCAATATGACATGATGCCACNATAAGTTGGTTATTGGNGAATTAAAGAAGTTGCTGCATTCATTGCCTGGAAATTATTGCCGACACAATCAATCATTATATAGTAAAATTAAAGTATCATGAAGCGAATATTTACAATTATTATCCTTCTCTCACTCTTAATTTACGGATGCACTCATCAGATNCATTATTCGGGCAATCCGGTCTTTCCCGGATGGTATGCTGACCCGGAGGGAACAATTTACAATAAAAGGTTCTGGATATTTCCCACATATTCTGCCCCCTATAAGGATCAGGTTTTTATGGATGCATTCTCGTCAAAGGACCTGACAAACTGGAAGAAGCATGAAAGGATAATAGATACGGGTGCTGTGAACTGGGCTGAAAAAGCCATGTGGGCTCCATCAGTCATTAAGAGAAACGGTAATTATTTTTTGTTATTCGGGGCAAATGATATTCAGTCCGATGAACAGGCAGGAGGTATTGGTATTGCAGTTGCCGTCAAGCCCGAAGGTCCGTACAGGGATTACCTGGGCAAACCCCTGATCGATAAGTTCCACAATGGTGCCCAGCCGATCGATCAGTTTGTTTTCGAAGATGCTGACGGCAAGCTTTATCTTATTTACGGGGGCTGGAGACACTGTAATATTGTTAAGTTAAAGGATGACCTTACCGGAATTGAACCAACGGCGGATGGTACATTGTTCCATGAAATAACACCTGAGGGTTATGTTGAGGGTCCCTTCATGTTCATCCGCAATGGCAAATATTATTTCATGTGGTCGGAAGGTGGATGGACAGGTCCGGATTATAGCGTTGCATATGCGATAGGCGATTCACCCTTCGGACCTTTCGAAAGGATAGGTAGGATCCTTCAGCAGGATCCTGGCATCGCAACTGGAGCCGGGCATCACTCGGTCATCAGGATACCCGGCGCTGAAAAGTATTATATTGTCTACCACCGCAGGCCGCTGGGACAAAAGGACCGTAATTCAAGAGAGGTTTGTATTGATATGATGGAATTTGATGAGAACGGATTTATAAAACCGGTTATTATTACAAGGGAAGGAGTACCGGCTCAAAAAGCCAGGTAAATGCAATTGCAGTAAAATCACCTGAACTGCACATTTATTGAAGGGCATGGCTTAGGCATGGCGAAAAGTTGTATTCCGGTTGAAAGTTGGATTGAGCGGTTGTTCGACTGGATGAAAAGCTCCGGTTTCTGAACTNAAGTATTAACTCAAAAAAAATTCAATTCAATCAGNCTGAAGCTGGTTGTGGTCACTTTTTCTTCCAATCCCTTATTATAATCCTGTCCTTGTAAAGTTTTACCTCGAGTTTCTGCTTTTCCTTCCACTTCATTTTACGGATAAATTCCCTTGGAATAGTCACTGCATAGCTTGAACCGCCAACTTTGGTAAGGCTGCGGATGTTCTCCTCTTCCAGTTTGTTTCGTGCCATTTCTGAATAATTACGTAGTAAATTACGTAATTTATTACATAAATCCAAATTTATTGAGAACCGGTAGTGAACCTTCCGCAATAAGCTCGGGCTCGCTCGTTTCGGCTTCGCTCAACGAGNGGCCAGTGTNAGCGTCCCGAGCGTATTCGAGGGAAGCCTGAATAAACTTAATTTGCTGACGTTTGTTATAATAAGGTTATAGCCAGAAAATTGGTTGAAAGAGATAATTCAATTGTCAACCATGAGAGATTCTATATTAGATGTAATTGTTATCGGTGCAGGACATGCAGGGCTCAGTATAAGCTATTATCTGAAGGAACTTCAACTGGATCATATTGTATTTGAGCAGGGTAAAACCGGAAATTCCTGGCGGCACCAGCGATGGGAATCATTCAGATTAAACACTCCAAACAAATATAACTTACTTCCCGGTCAGGAAAATACCTTTCCTGATGCCGAAGGCTTCTCTTCAGCTGCAGATTTTGTATTCTTACTTCAGGAGTACTTTAAAAAATTTGACTTGCCGGTATCCGAAAATTCAAGAGTTTTATCAGTCGATAATTTCTCAGGCTCAAAATATTTTTCGGTGTGTGTCTCTGAATATGGTACAGTCAAATGCTACAACAGCAAACAGTTAGTTATTTCTTCAGGCGGTCAGAATATAAAAAATATCCCATCTCTGGCAAAAAGTATTTCAGAAGAGGTTTTTCAGTTACATGCATCTGAATTCAGGAATTCTTCTTTGCTTCCCGATGGGGCTGTCCTGGTTGTTGGAAGTGCACAATCAGGGGTCCAGATAGCCGAAGATTTAATTGAAGCCGGGAGAAAGGTCTTCCTTTCCACAAGCCAGGTAGCCCGGGTACCAAGAAGATACCGGGGTAAAGACATTGTGGACTGGCTTATGCTTACAGGATTTAATGATGTGAGGACTTCGGACATTACCGATCCGAGAATTCTTTCAATGAAACAGCCCCAGGCTTCGGGATTAGGGATAAGAGGTCACACTGTAAGCCTGCAGTCATTGGCGCGAAAAGGAGCTGTAATTCTCGGTAAGATCGAAACTGCAGATCCTGAAAAGGTTTTTTTTCAGCCCGATGCTGCTGCTCATGTAAAATTTGCGGATGAATTTTCCGGGAAGATGAAAAACATGATCGATGATTATGTTCTAAAATCAGGATTGCAGGCACCTCCGGCGGAAGAGGATATTGATGATCGACCTGATGAAAAAGCGGCTTGTGCGTCAGGTATTACCTCCCTCAACCTGAAAGAAAACAATGTCACCTCCGTAATATGGACCACCGGATTCAAAGGTGATTTCAGTTATCTGAAGCTTCCGGTCTTTGATGAAAATGGATTATTGAAACATACAGATGGCGTTTCAGATATTACAGGATTATACTTTCTTGGACTTCCGTGGCTTCGCAAAAGAAAGTCAGGAATTATTTCAGGTATAATAGAAGATGCCAGATTCATGTCTGAGAAATTAAAAGCAAATAACTGTTAAACACAGGGGTGAATGAAAAACCAGACTAATAATAAAAATAAAAAAAAATAAAAAAAACAAAAACCGATTATGGGCCTTTTGTTTACCGGATAAATGAAATCAAGCTGGCGATTCTGACGATGAAGATATTTTTCAACTGAATTTAATAATATAAGAATGAATTCTGACTTCCTGCAATATTCAGTTTGGATTTCCGGGTGAAGTATTAAAGGCGTGGTGCTGCTCTTTCTTGTCGATTTTCGAATTTATGTCCTTACTGAAATCACCTTCCTCGATATCTCAACTTACAATCTGAATAACTTTTCTCCGGAACATTTAAAAAATTCAGTAATTTTAGTTAATTTTTACATTCAGAGTNCACTTTAAATCCTGTTGAAATGAAAAAGAATGAAACTCCTGATAATAAGAATGTTCATGATGCTCCGGATAAACAGCAGACAAAAACATTAAGCAGACGTAAAGTCATTAAGAGCCTGATTTTTGCTCCAATCCAGATTGGCTTGTTTCAAAGTTTCATAAAGGCTGAGGAAACAACTGGTCTGGTTTCAGGTGTGAAATACATTCCCGGAGATACCTACCGGGGTATTCCGGTGGACCTGACTGAAGATCTCTATTCTCCTAATCAGCCCATGGGAAAAGGGGAAGGAATTATACCCGGACGTGTGAGCTGGGTATGGAATCCTGCGGCAACAAATCCAGCTTGTGCCAATCTGCCTGTTTCGACCAGTCTGACTGAAGATAAGTATGATGCATGGTTCATGGACAAAAATACAAACCAGGAGATCGTCGACGGAATGCTTGCAGCCGGATTATGTTCAATATCAGGTAAAAAAAGGGAAGCTGATGCCTGGAACAGCATTTTCAGATACCACAATATTAAAAGGGGAAAAGGAGATGTTGCTTATAAAAAAGGAGAGAAAATATATCTTAAGCTGAACAGGACAGCTGCATCAGGAGCAATAAACCAGGAGTATGTCAGGCAGAAAGATAAACCTCTGGCACTGGCGTTCGAGACATCGCCCCAAATAGTCCATGCTATGGTAAGGCAGCTGGTTAATGTGGCAGGGGTACCTCAGGAGTCCATCTATGTGGGAGATACCATGCGGAACCTTTACCAGGATGAATATTTAAAATACTATTCCGAGTTTTCAAAAGTGAACTATCTCTCGAGTTTCGGCAGCACCTCCGGCAGGATTAAATCAGGTGAGAGTGCCTCAGACCTGATCTTCTATTCAGACAAAAACAGCGTCATGAAACAAGCCGGTTCGGATAAGCTTTACGCTGTAATGGAAGAGACTGATTACCTTATAAACCTTCCGGCAATGAAAGGGCATAATCTGGCTGGTATTACGCTTTGCGCCAAGAATCATTTCGGGACACATGTACGGCCCAGCGCAGCGCACCTGCATCCCGGGCTGAACACAGACAGCAGCAGGAAAGGTTACGGGCATTACAGGGTGCTTGTTGATATCATGGGCAACAGGTATACTGGCGAAAAGAACCTTTTCTACATTCTTGATGCCCTGTGGTCCGGGTCGAACTGGAACGGACTTCCGGTTAAATTCCTGATGCCTCCTTTCAACAATCACTGGAGCTCTTCACTTATGCTGTCACTCGATCCGGTGGCAATAGAATCTGTTGCTGTCGATTTTCTCAGAACCGAGTTCTCAAATCCTGAGCATACTGTTGCATATATCAGCGAGCCCGGTGTGGATGATTACCTTCACCAGGCAGCAGATCCGAAAAACTGGCCTGCCGGTATCGTCTATGCCCCGAATGGTGATAATATACCTATGAAAGGCCTCGGTGTTCACGAACACTGGAATAACCACATTGACAAGCAATACTCACGTAACCTCGGTAAAAAAGAGGGAATTGAACTGGTAAAGGTCTTTCAGCAAGCCTGAATATAGAATATTCCTGCCATCCTGAATGCATTGGATTCACCCGTCTTATAACGGACTGACCTCAGTCCTGTTTCAGGGTCACATCCAGATAAACAGAATGACGTCCGTAAGTTTCGTAAAAAGGTTTAAAGACAACACCGTCAATGTTAAACTCCAGCTTTTCAGGATCACCTGATATCGATTTGCTTATATCTTCTGCATTTAATGTCACCTTGCGCCATTCCTTCAGTGGTTCATTCTCCTGAGCTGCCAGCAGGACCGGTCCGTAAAACAAACTGGCTATATTTTGCTGATCCATAACAGGCTCTAAATAAAATTTAAAAGGCATATTCAACTCAACCGTATCTCCGTCTTTCCACCTGCGGTTTAAAGTAAGATAGCTTCCCGGAACAGCCAAAACTCTTTTATTCCTGCCATTTATCTTCACAAAGAATCCTTTTGTTGCCCAGTGCGGCACCCTGACATTAAGCGCAAACATGCCATTTCCCTTAATTGTTAACCGCGTTTTGTCCTCCTTTGGATAAGCTGTTGTCTGGGTGAGAATTATATTCTTTTCTGTCCAGTTTAATGTTGAGGGCACATAAAGATTGACATATAAAGCCTGGTTATCTGAACTTCTGAAATAAATTGCGTTTTGAAATTTTGTATTACTCTCAAGAGCCGTCCCGTTACAACAGGAAAAACCTTTCATATCAGCATTGCCAAACTGTTTTACAGAACCCGGTCGCAGGGGAACATGATATGTATTTGCAGGTGTCTTCTCTGCTACAGAAGCAAGAATGTGATTATAAAGGGCACGCTCATAATAATCCATCAACCCGGCATCCATATTGAAAAGGAAGAGGCTGCTTGTNAATTTGAGAAGATTATAGGTAGCACAGGTTTCATTCTGGCCACCAGCGGCGAACCCGTTTTCATAAAGAGTTGCCGGCTGGGCGGTGAAACATTCCGCGTTATCCGGGTTACTTGCTCCGGCGACTCCACCTATGCTGTACATATAATCATTTGTTACCTTATACCAGAAATTTTCGGCTATATTATAATATTCCGGAGCAGATGAAACCCTATAAGTTTCAAGTGCCCCGATTATTTGAGGAATATGCTGGTTGGCATGCAAGCCGCGAAAAAGGTCTACATTTTTAGCGAGTCCGTGGGAATGGCCGGCATCACCAAAAAATACTCTGGTGTTATCAAATAAACGGGCAGCTTCAAGATACCTGGGTTCCCCTGTAATCCTGGAGAGCCTTGCCATAGCTTCGTTCATTCCCCCATACTCTCCTGCAATGTACTTGTTCCACATACTCAAAAGTGTAGTGGCAGGCAATCTCCTCAGGCGCGTATATAACCAGTCACCCATGCCTTTAACAATTTCCAGTGCCTTTTCATTACCGCTTATTTCATAAATATCCATCAGCCCGGCCAGGATTTTATGAAGGGTATAATATGGAGCCCATATTTTTAAACTATCCCTACCGTAGGCAGCCCCATTTTCCAGCATTATAAACTGGTCGGGCGGATAGGCACTTATAAATCCTTTACCCCAGTTCCAGTAATCTGTCCGGATAGCTTCAGCACTCAAATCTGAATTAAAGCCTGATTTTCCGGGACCTGGNGGTACNGCTGCCGGGTCNGACACATAATTTCCTCCATCTGTTTGTGGTTTTCCTGACATTTGTGATAATTCATACAGGGTATTAACCATATATTCCATCTTTTTTGCAAAATCAGCCCTGAGTACGGGATCATAATCTGAACCGGCAAACGCCTGAGCTAAGGCGGAAAGATAATGCCCAGTGGCATGACCGCGCAATTTAGTCTCCTGGCTATCCCATCCCCCCATTGGTTCTGCCCCTGCCGGCTGTTCCTGCCCAAAGGCATTGCGAAACATAAAAAGGAAATTGTCCGGATTGGTTTTGGCAAGACCCGTTATGAATTTATCACGGTTTTCAATGAATTTTGTGTTGTGGCCATGAAGATCAGTATTTAACTTAACCTGGTCAAGATCAAAAACTTCCAGCCTGCGATCCGGCGGAGCCGGCTGTTCAGCTTCTTTAACAATAACTAAAGCTTTTGGCTGAATGTCGGTTCCGGCTACCCTACCTGTTATCGTATATGAGCCAGGTGCAATTACCTGACTGTTATCCAAAGGTGCCGGCCAGAGCACTCTTGCATCCGTCCCGGCAAACATTTTGTCGTAAATACCGTATACATAAGGTGGCAATCGAGGAAGACACCCCACGACGGTCTCAACCTGAATTTCCGGAACGCTTTGTGCAGATACCAGAGCAGAGTCCATGACACAATATCCTGTCAATATTCCTAAGAAAAGAATAAATGTTCGCATAATTAAATTCTTTGAAGTTGATTTTTCATAGTACGTCTTCAAACCAATTCGTAAAGTATAGTTTGATTTATTAAGATGTGATTTTTTAAAGATATTTAAAAAATCACCTTACCGCGGTTATTTACTTGCTGCTTTCAATAAATAATTCAAATGTGCAGGTCACTTGAAAATTGAACTTACTTTATCCAGACTGATCATATCCTCATCAGAAATCATGAATGTGAGAGCTCCAAGGTTCTCTTTTACATGGGTCTCCTTTGTTGCTCCAGGGATTGCCACGACCATATCACCATTATATTGGATGATCCAGTTAAGAGCCACCTGAGCGGCTGTCACGTTGTACTTTATGGCAAGCTCTTTCAATAATGNAACCACCGGACGGCTTTTCTCAAGCCCTGCAGCCTTGAATTGCGGACTATATCTTCTGATTCCGGCATTTTTTGACAGATGGGGATTATCATGATATTTGCCAGTTACAATCCCCTGTGCCAGAGGCGAATATGCAATTATGGAAATGCCAAGCTTTTTTGCACGATCCATCACTCCGTTGGATTCAATCTTTCTGTCAAGCAGGTTATATCTCACCTGGTTGGTTGCAAGGGGTATTCCGAATTTTTGCAGTACCTTCCATGAGTTTTCCATTTTCTGAGCAGAAAAATTACTCACACCAACAGCCTTTATTAGTTTCATGCTGACAAGTTCAGCCATTTTTTCCATTTCTCTGTTTTCACCAGAGAAACTCCATGGCTGGTGAACCTGGTAGAGATCGACAGGATAAGGGTCGAGCAGACTGATCCGCTTATTTATGGTTTTAGTGATATTTGAAGCGAATCTGAACATAGGCCACCATTTTGTTGCCACAATGACATCGCCAGGTTCTTTGCCTGCTGCCTTAAGGGCTTTTGAAAGAGCTTTCTCTGATTCACCTCCTCCGTATATCTCAGCTGTATCAAACCAGTTAATACCTCCCACGATTGAAAGGGAGACAATCCTTTCAATCAGTTTGTCCTCAAGAATGGGCCAGAATTTTCCGGCCAGATTCTTCTGTTTGCTGAACTGCCAGCAACCAAGCCCTATTGGAGAAACCATAATACNTGTCTGACCCAGGGCCCGTATATTTTTTATATTTTCCATTTAACAGAAATCGATTGGTTGAAANTTTTATTAGCAAGTCATCTTTTAAGNATCACCTGATTAAAGTTTCACTTAGTATTTCGCTGAAAGGTTTTCCTCTTTTGTGGATGTAAATATCGTTATGGAAATAATCGAGTTTTTTCAGGAGGTATGAAAGAGTGTTGATCTCTTCATCATTTAAATTGCCAATAACAATCTTTGTTACCTTACTCATAAGCGGAAGTATTTTTTGTATTTCATCTCTTCCTGAGCTGGAAATTGCGACTCTGATACTTCTCTTATCATTCGGATCGGCTGTTTCAACTATCATTCCTCTTTTGATGAGTCTGCGTATTACTTCTGTTCCGGAAGTCTTTTCCATAACCTGCTTGGTGATCAGTTCACTCTTACTTAAGCTGTCGTAGGTCATAAGAGTAATCAGGAACGAAAACTCATCCGGTGTCTGTAAAAGGCTGTCAAGAAGTACCTTCTTTATATACCATTTTGCATAGCGGTTCATCAGAACAATTAAAATTGAAATATCGCTTGCAGCATTGCGGTATTCGTCCCTGAACCACCCTTTATTTTCTCCCGATATTTCTCTCATTGCCAGCTCATGGCTGTCTGATTTATCGTTCAGGTAACCAATAAATTCTTCCATTGAATACTCCTCCTGATTTCCCTTCTCAGAATCAAAGGAAAAGAACCTGTTTATGAGGGTTGTGAGTATTTCACTTTTCTTCATACCTGGCATACTTTATTTGTAAACAAAAATAAACAATTTTAGTTCAATTACGTATTATTTAATATTATTATGAACTTAATTGTACTTTTATTGTTTATTAAAGAAATATCAGAATGATAATGGATATAGCAGCCAGTATAAAAGGAGCAAGTAAAGAGTATAAAACAGGCGACACTGTGATTACAGCCCTGCAGCCGACAACTTTCGATTTCAGGAAGAAGGAGCTTACGCTTATTATAGGTCCGTCAGGTTCAGGTAAAACTACTCTTCTTTCTCTTCTCGGATGTGTCATATTTCCCACNACTGGCGAAATATATGTAGATAACATGCTTGTAAATAATCTTAGTGATAAGGAACTGGCCAGGATAAGACTTAAAAATATAGGTTTTGTGTTTCAGAATTTTAACCTTATTGCCCCTCTCAATGCCTTAGAAAATGTTATGCATCCCCTCAGGCTTTCCGGTATAAGCAAAAAAGAGGCAAAGATAAAGGCTGAAGAGGCGCTTAAAAAAGTAAATATGGAAAGCAGGGTAAAGAGTCTTCCTAAAAACCTTAGTGGCGGCCAGCAACAGAGAGTAGCAATTGCAAGAGCACTGGTTACTGAGCCGTCGATTATGCTATGCGATGAACCAACCGCATCACTTGATACAAATAGTGTCAGCATTGTTATGGAAGAGCTTAAAATGCTTTCCGATTCAGGAAAATCTGTAATTGTGGTAACACACGACCTTCGGCTAAGGCAGTTTGCCGACAGGATAATTTATGTGAACAATGGTATAGCATCCGATAATCCCTCATCTGATGAGCTTCTGCACAATTAGAAAAACACCCAATTAAATCATAAAATATTAANACGAAAGCAATGAATAAAAAAATTTACCTGGTACTGATTCCATTAATAATTACGGCCTGCGGCGGCAGTAAGGAAAAGAAAGAACAGGCTGCTGGATCGCATTCAGTCAACAGTGCAATTGTTGAGGTATCCGAAGTCGTTGGGGTAGGTAAGGTTGAACCGGAAAAAAAGATAATAAGTCTTTCTGCAGCAACCGGCGGAGTCGTAAAAGAGATATACAGGAATGACGGGGACACAATTAAAAAAGATGAACCTCTTGTAAGACTTGATGATGAGCTTGAGCTGATAAAGGTGTCGCAGTTAAGAAGCCAGTACTCCTCACAGAAATCGCAGCAGGAGATCGATAAGCTAAACCTGCAGGAGTCGGAAGCAAGGCTTTCCAATAAGAAAAACCTTTTGGAATCGGTGCGAGCACTTGAATTAAAAGGTGCAGAGACGACTCAGACCCTTAAAGATCTTGAAACTGAGGTAACTACCCTTTCTCTTATTGTCAAAAAGGATAGTGCCGGCGTAAGGCTTTCCGGCAGCAGGCTCAGTGAGCTGGCCGGCCAGGTCAGATATGCTGAGGCCGAAGCCGCTAAAAAGATTTTGAGCTCACCATACGATGGTATTCTCCTTGATCTTCAGATTGAAAAAGGTAGTGCTCTAAGCCAGTTTGCAACATTTGCTGAGATCGCCCCATCAGGACCTATTACAGTAAGAACTGAGGTTGATGAGCTTTTTGCAGCAAGGCTGAAGAATGGTCTCGACGCAGATATCAGATTTGTTGGCAGCGATTCGGTTATCGCAAAAGGCAAGGTCACCTTCCTTTCACCTTACCTTAAAAAGAAGTCGCTCTTCTCACAAAAAGCAAATGAGCAGGAAGACCGGCTTGTAAGAGAAGTAAGGATAAATCTTGAGGGAGAAAACAGGCTCATATTGAACTCAAAGGTAGAATCAGTAATTAAACTTAAAAACCCGTAATAATGATCGTTACAGCTTACAGGTTTATCAGGTATGATAAGGTAAAGAGTATTGGCGTAATAGTTGGCATAGTTGTCAGCATTTTTCTTATTGGCCAGCAGATAGGGATCCTGAGTTTTCTTACCGGTTTAATGGGCGGTCTTGTCAGCAATTCGAGGCAGGATATCGGACAGATCTGGGTTGTAGATAATATTACAAGGAATGCGAATGAACTTCCCAAGCTTAATGAAGGCCTTGTAAGGGAACTAAGGAGTATAGATGGGGTAATGAATACTTACCCGATAGTAGTCTCCGGGGCATCGGTCAAATTTGATAACGGTAAACTTGCCCCGGTGCTCATTATCGGAAGCGAATCACCTTTGTTTGTTGCTGGTCCCAGACCCGAGACAATTAATGAAGGCAGTATTATGTCGCTTAATGATGATGAAGCAGTATCGGCAGAGTTTTACGACCAGGCTACCTTCGATTATCCGGTAAAAACAGGGACAAGAGTTGAGATTAACGGTAAAAGCGCAACTATAAAGCTGCAGACTAAAAATGCCAGGGGTTTTGCCGGTTCATTTTTCTATACAACACTATCGAGGGCACGTTATTATACATCATTTCCCGATTCCAAAGTAAGCACAATAGCTGTCCAGGTCAAACCCGGCTATGCAATTGAGAACGTTGTTAATAACATAAACAGGACGGTATATGGGATTAAAGCATGGGATGCAGAAAAACTAAGAAAAACAACTGTCAGTTATATCACAATATCGTCAAACATCGGGACCAGTATTGGTTCGCTGGTTATATTTGCTGTTTTCAGCGGATTCTTTATAATCGGACTTACACTATATTCCTCGGCTGTTGACAGGATCCGTGATTATGGTACTCTGAAAGCCATCGGTGCGACAAACCAGTACATTACCAGGCTCATTCTCACGCAAAGCTTCCTGTTCGCAGTTACAGGATTTGTAATAGCGATGATACTACTGGAAGGATTCAGAGCGGGGGTTACAAATGCAGGCCTTTTGATAAGCTACTCATTCAGAGAATATATAGCCTTGTTCCTTGTAACGTTATTGATTTCGGTCGGCAGTTCACTCTTCTTCTCCATACGTACAATCAACAATGTTGAACCGGCTGCAGTATTCCGCGGCTGAAAGAAAAAAGGAAAATAAAATGAAATCTTTAATAACATCAATATTATTTATACTCCTGCCAGGTCTTTCAAACGTGATAACAGCTCAGGAGATAAAACTGATAACATGTATCGATTCTGCTCTGTCGAACAGAGGAAATATAAGGGCAGTAAGGACTGATATCGAAATTGCAAAACTTCAGACTTCATCGGCATATCAGAAGTATCTGCCGGACCTGTCATTAAGTTATAACTACAGATATAATCCTGTCATTCCGGCACAGATAATTCCTGTCGGACAGTTCAACCAGGTACCTACAGACGAAAAAAGGCCTATAAAATTCGGAACAGTCTGGCAGCAGAATTCAGGATTAAATCTTTATCAGCCTGTTATAGACTTATCAATTAAGAGCAGGGTCGAAGAAAGCCGAATTAATGAGAGACTAAAAAATACCGATGCTGCTGCCGCTGAGAGGGATCTGAAAATGGAAGTCATAAAAAGCTTTACAAATATATGGTTGAATGAGGAACGGCTTCGTTCTGCAGAGCTCGATACGATCAGGACTTCCGGGATAAAAGAGTTTTTCATGATAAAAGCCAGGGAGGGCAGGGTGCTTAAAACAGAAGTTAACAGGACCATACTGAATCATAATAATGCTCTCTCAAATTATTTTGCGGCATCATCATCCCTCACGAGGGAAAAGATTTATATGGCCTTTCTCACCGGAATATCTCTTGAGACTTTACTTGATGGTAAATTTGATTTTTCACCTTTTTCCGGAGATGGACTGACAATAGTAAATAAAGATCCTCTTCCGGATTCTATCCCTTCGGTAAAAAGCCTCATGTTAAAGGCTGAACTAATTAAACAGCAGCAGAAGTCGGAAAAAATGAAAAATACACCTGCCATAGGTTTTGAAGGTTTCCTCGGTGCAAACCAGTACACGGATAACTTCAATCCAATCCTATCAGACAGCTGGTATGGGAGCAGCTACCTCGGACTGAGTCTCAGATTTCAGATANTCTCCGGAACCACCGTAAAGAACAGGGTCAACCAGCTTAAGCTTGAAGNAAAAGGCATTAAATCGAGGCTCGACGATGAGGTTAAAAGTGTCAGTAATAAAAGCCTTCAGCTTGTGGAAGAGATAAGACAGATAGAATATCAGGCGGGATTATTCAAACAAAACATCTCGCTTTATAATGAGAACTTTTCATTGAATCAGGACAGATTTGATAAAGGACAGATCAATGGTTATGATCTGATAACAGATGAGATAGATTTCCAGAAAGAGCTGGCCAGGTACAATGAAAAACGGGCGGAACTGGTCCTGAAACAAATTGAACTTATAAACAATTCAGGGGCTCTTTCGTCATTCATTGACAATTTAAGATAAGCCTCGTGGATTGATTCTTTTATTCTAAATTTACTCTTTAGCAAAAAAAATCTGGCTTAATGTATAGAAAACTAATAATGTGATGATTTTATTACCAAAACGATAAATAAACAACACGGGCTATGCTGACAAAAGAACTGGTGCTCGACTTATGGAGCCGGACCTACAACACTGAAGGTAAGCCTGACTGGGCTCACATTCTACCATTCTACGACAATAACATTTATTTCAGGGATTCTATTCAGGAAATACATGGGATTGAAGAGTTTAAAGCAATGACAGAACGACTTACAAATCGTTCCAAAGATCTTAAAATGAAGATTGTCAACTCTGTAATGGAAGAGAATANTATTTTTATGGAATGGGAAATGACAATCAAGTTCAAGAAAAATCCCAGTTCAATTATGTATGGTTCAAGCCGGCTGACTTTAAACCAGGAAGGGAAAATCATTGAACAAAGAGATTATTATGATCTGTGGGGGGATATTTTTGATAATATCCCAAGGTTCGGCAAAGCATACAGGAAATTCATGATAAGAAAGTTTGGTTAAACTTATTAATTTGAAATCTTATTCCATTAACATAATTAAAATTTAGAAGACTATGAAAAAATTTACCTGCATAATAATGCTTTTATTATTCATGTGTCATGCTTCTGTTAGTGCTCAGACAGGAGTTCGTTTCGGTTTGAAAACAGGTTACAGTCTGGCCCTTCAATATGGTATCCCTCCTGCTGACGATACTTATACGGTTGATACTGAAAGCAGGCATGGCTTTGCCGGAGGCGTATTCGTATATTTTCCTATAACTGAATCAGTAGGCATTCAACAGGAACTTTTATATGCTATGAAAGGTTCGAGGCAGGATGTAACCATTAACACGCCAGTTATCATTAATACTTTGTCTGAATACAATTTGAACTATTTTGAGATGCCAATGATAATAAAATACAATTTTGTCAGGATTAAGAATNTGGGAATATATGGCAGCACCGGCATAGCATTATCTTTATTATTGAATGGAGAATATAAAATCACCAGTACCATAAACACCGGCGGACCTCTGATAGTAGTGCCAGAGTCAGGCAACATGAAAGGACTTGATACCTTCGACTATTCATTCGTTTACGGAGCCGGAACGGATTTCAAACTTCTCAAGAAGGATTTTTTCATTGATGTACGCATGACTGTCGGTTGGAACACTTTAGCGATGCCTAACGCTTCAGGGGCAGACCCTGTTCCGCTTCGTAACCAGGATTATGTATTTTCTGTGGGTATGTATTTCTAAAAGCTCAAGGCAAATATTTAATTTTAAGTAATTTATAGAAGCTGTTGGGAAACTGGTAGATATGAAGAACAAAAAGTTTGTAAAGTATTTCAGGGAATATAAGTGGTCAAATATTTCTGCAATGATCAGAAATAACAGGTCAGATCCCAGAATTTGTAATGAAGATTTTAACAATAAACTTGTCGTTATTACCGGAGCTACTTCCGGCATAGGATACNATACAGCGAGAAAATATGCCCATCATGGAGCAAACTTAATATGTATAAATCGCAGTNTGCAAAAATCAGAAGCTCTAACCCGGGAGATTGAGAGTGAATTTGGAGTCAAATGCGGTTACAAAATAGCTGATCTGAGTAATCTGAAGGATATTCATCGTGTGGCAGATGAGCTTCTGAAGCTTGATACTCCAATTGATGTACTTATTCATAATGCAGGTATTTATCTGACAAAAAGAGAATTAACTCCCGAAGGACTCGAAAAGGTTTTTGTAATTCAATACCTTGCTTCTTTTATTATAAATTACATTTTAGAGGATAAGCTAAAAGCCCAGAAAAANGCCAGAATCATTTTGGTTAATTCTGAAGGCCACCGCTTCGCTGCCTGGGGAGTAAGGTTTGACGATTTGAACTGGGAAAAACGCCGNTATTCNGGACTTAAAAGTTATGGCTCTGCCAAACTGGCCCAGCTTTTATCGATGTTAGTTTTCGATGAACATTTCAAGAACACCGGAATCTCAATCAATGCAATGCATCCGGGGGCTGTAAAAACAGATACAGGCCAGGAAAACGGACCGGTTTACCGATGGTTTAAAAGGAATTTCATAGATAAGACATTGAAGTCTCCTGAGATATCTGCCAATGCACTCTATTTTCTCGGAGTTTCTAAAGAGATAGAAACTGTTAGTGGAAAATTTTTTAATTTAACCACTTTGGAAAAACCGGCACCACCGGCTCTGGATATTGAAGCAGCTTATCAGCTTTGGGGAAAAAGCCTGGAATTGAGTGGATTGTCAGTTTCAAAACAATAAACTATATTGCAAAAGAAGATAACAGAGTATCCTGAAAGAAAAGAATATGCCGGAAAATAAATATGATACTATCATTGTCGGAGGTGGGATTGCCGGTTTGACTTCTGCGGCTTATCTGTCGCGTGCAGGTCAAAAAGTACTGCTAATTGAAAAAAATAAGGAGTGCGGAGGACTTGTAAATTCATTTATCCGTGACGGATTTCATTTCGACGCAGGAGTNAGAGCCCTTGAAGATGCAGGTATTATTTTCCCTATGCTGAAAGACCTGGATATCAAGCTTGATGTTGTCAAAAGCAAGGTTTCGCTGGGAATTGAAAACGAAATCTTACATATTGAGGATTATGGTAGTTTAATAAAATACAGGGACTTCCTTATTAAATTATATCCGGAAAGTGAAGATGAGATTTTTAAGGTCATAAAAATTATCAGGAAAATAATGAAGTATATGGATGTTCTCTATGGTATTGAGAATCCAGTGTTTAAAGATTTAAGGCGCGACAGAGACTTCATTTTCAAAAAACTTTTACCCTGGCTGCCGAAATTTATTTTTACTGTCGGGAAAATAAACCGCATGAATATGCCTGTTGAGGAATATCTAAAAACGATTGTAAAAAATCCTTCACTCAGGGATATAATATCGCAGCATTTCTTCAAGAACACACCAACTTTTTTTGCGTTGAGTTATTTTTCCTTATATCTCGATTATTTCTATCCTAAAGGCGGAGTAGGGAAACTGGCGGAAGCCATAAGAAACAAGATTCTGGAATGTGGAGGAGAAATAAAAACAGAGACTAAAGTTATTGAAGTAATNGCTGACAATTGTATCCTGAGAGACCAACAAAATGTCACCTATAAATATGGCACTCTTATCTGGGCTGCCGATTTAAAAACACTGTATAAAATAATAAAAACAGAAGGCTTTTTACCTAAAATCAAGGCAAACTTTGAGTATGCCAAAAACAANATTCTTAAAAACAGGGGCGGAGATTCTGTGTTTTCTTTATTCCTGGAGGTAAATGAGCCTCCTGAAAGTTTCGGGAAAATTGCAAATGGACATTTCTTTTATACCCCCTCAAAAATGGGTTTAGGTGAAACGCACAGGGAAGAGCTTAATTATCTGTTAAATAACTTTGAAAAAGTTGAAAGAGAACAAATTTTGATCTGGCTTGACAAATTTACCAGACTTAACACCTACGAGATTTCCATTCCGGGACTAAAGGATCCCGAATTGGTTCCTCCNGGCAAGACCGGCATCATTATCAGTTTTCTTGCTGAATATGATTTGTTTAATAACATTCAAAAAGCAGGCTGGCTTGATGAGTTTGTTCAGGAAATTGAAAATCGTGTTTTAAATGTAATAACCAGTTCTGTTTTCCCGATGTTAAAAGATAGAATTATTGCGCTTTTTTCTTTTACACCGCTGAGCATAGAAAACAGGGTAGGCAGTTCTGAAGGTGCAATAACGGGATGGTCGTTTCAAAGATCAATGCCTGTTGTTAATAAAATTCAGTTCGCTGATCGTTCAGTTATGACTCCAATGCCTTCGATTTTTCAGGCTGGGCAATGGGCCTACAGTCCGGCAGGGGTTCCGATGTCGATTCTGACAGGCAAACTTGCCGCTGACCGGGCACTGAAAAACTGAAACCCGCCTTTCGGGATTTAGTCCCGCATCTCCGATATAACTTCTTGNTTGACTGACTCTTATTCTGTATTTGCAAGCACACCTCTCAATTGTATTGCAGGTTGTGCCCTCCCCTGGGATCCCATCATTCCCGGTGCCGATTTCGGACCAATAGTAACTCCGGTTGATCCGGCTGTTACTGAGAATCTGCATACAACTTCCTGAGTGCCCAGGCTTTCCTCGATAAAACGAGCTGTTAATTCAAGGGNATTGGGGTCACTCCAGGAATAACTGGTTCCGACCCTTATAACAGGCTGGAGAACATTATATCTTGCGTCAATTGATTTTGAAGCCGGACGTGGAGGAGCAAGCAGGGAGGTCGCTTTTGAATTTGTTATTTTCCAGCTTCCCAGGCCTGCCTTTACTACCGAAACCTGATTATTTCTCTTTATTGCAAAACTGCACTCCCCTTCCTTAAATGTAAAATAAACCGACTGAATCTGGTAATCATTCTCCTGCATTATGAACTCCTTTCCGGATACCCTTTTAGCAATTTCAGGTTCACCAACCTTTGAAACCTGGGGCTTAAGTATCAAAGTTGATTGTTTCTTCTTCAATTCATTATAAGAGCCTGGATCGGGNGTAATTGACTTGCTGGATTTTATTGCCGGGAGNAGATAATCATGAACAAGGTTCAATTCATCCTGGGTATTCCTGGCATTTGCTGTAAAAACGACAATGGCGTCCCTGTCAGGAAATAATACAACGAATTGTCCTGCCATACCGTCAAGTCTTACACTATTGTTCCTTCCGCGCCACATCTGGTAACAATATCCCTGGGCCCAGTCATTTTTATCTTTAGGCAGTTTATCTGACCCTCCTGTGCTTTCAATCTTAAATGATGTGGCTTCCTTTACCCAGGTCTCAGGAATGAGCTGTTTGTTATTCCATTTCCCGTTTTGCATAAGTAACTGCCCGAATTTGGCAAGATCTTCGGTACGGAGCCTTAATCCTATCATTCCAAGATTAATTCCCTGCGGGTTCTTATCCCAGTCAATACCGCGGATAATTAAGGGATCGAAGATTCTTGGTCTGAGATAATCAAAAGTGGTTTCGCCTGTAACCTGCTGAACAATTGCTGAAAGCATGAAAGTTGCCATATTATTATACAGGAAGACAGTTCCCGGTTTATGAACAGGTTCGTTCTTAAGGAATGCCGTGATCCAGTCCTCATCGGTACCACCTCCCATGCCGGCAGGATCCTGACCAACCGACATAGTTAACAGGTTTCCGACCGTAAGTTCCTTCATATTCTTTCCAACCGAATCGGGCATTGAATAAGGAAAGAAGGAAACTACCTTATCAGTCAGCTTTAATCTGTTTTCCGATACGGCAAGACCTATTGCTGTTGCAGTGAAAGTTTTGCTTGCCGAGTACAATAAATGCTTATAATCAGGACCATAAGGATCCCACCAGCCTTCAGCTATCACTTTGCCATGCCTCAGGAACATGAAGCTGTGAATTTCCTGCCGGCCTGTATCAGCTGCATTTAAAAAGTCAATTATCCCGGCTGATGAAACTCCTTCCTGTTCCGGAATACTCCTTGGTAACCTGTCAATATTCTGTCCTGAAAGAAAAGGATAAAATCCCAGAGAAATCAATAAAATAAGGAATGTCTTAAAGATCTTTTTCATAACTGATCGTTTTAGTATTATGTTTTTCGTCGAAATTCAACTTTGACAGATATAGTCATTTATTTTTATGGCAAAGCCTTCCTTGCTTCCCTGTCAGGATCGTTCTTAACCTCACTGACATCATCCAATATCATGGTTTCGCCATTTCCGGCAGTATATCGCGGCCATGCCGGCAATCCTCCTCCGTTTGGATCCCCGGTCTTCATAAATTGAGCAAGCGAGCCTGACATTTTTGCAGCCAGATTCCGGGGACGTGCTCCGCCGCCGGTATGGGAAATCTGAATATCGGTATTGTAAAACCAGAATGATATATCCATAGTATGGAAGGCTCTTAATCTGCCATCAAACATAGGAGGATTCCATCCGAACCACCCAAGGAATACAGGCGCGGCCTGTTTGGATTTCAAATTGCACANTTCTATGGCGTTCTTTCTGTTGCTCAGCACCATTGACAGTATTTCTATTGGCTTTCTTTCAGGAAAACTCTTTGCATATGCCTCAATTATGGCCGACCCATTATCCCCAAGTGCCGGCCCGAATCCTCTCATAGTCTTAACAAGCTCCTTAGCCTTATCAAGTGTGATGTCTTCAAGGGAAGAATCAAATGAGCTAGGTGATCTTTCATAAAATGTGCTGCAGACTATCAACGGTATATCCACAGCCAGATCTGAAGCCTCAGGAAAGAAAGGATGTTGTTTTACAAAGATTCCGTCTGCTACCGGACTAAAACCTCCCATCATACCTGTCACTCCAGATTCCTCCCTCATTTTCACAGCGGCCGTCCGGGTTAATCCATAATAGTCCTTCCAGGGCATTTCCTGCAACTTATCTATNTGAGAGGGATTCAGACCTGCTTCCTTTAAAATATAGGTTGCAAGTTTTTCAGAGTTACTCTTCTCTCCCACTTTCAGACCGGAGCCGCTAAGAGCCACAGCTCTGTGAAACAGCCCTTTCGCAGAAGGCATAGCCATAAGTGTACATACCTTTGCACCACCGCCCGATTGTCCTATAACTGTGACATTAGCGGGATCCCCTCCAAAATTCGATATGTTGTCACGTATCCATTCGAGAGCAGCCACAATATCAAGCATTCCCACATTGCCTGAAGCAGCATATTTTTCACCGCCTGCACTGGCAAAATCAGAAAATCCCAACGGACCGAGCCTGTGATTAAGAGAGCAGAATACTACATTTTCCTTTCTGCTAAGGTTCTCTCCATGATATTCAGGATGTTCAATTGAATTACCACTTGTGAATCCTCCCCCATGTATCCATAATATTACAGGACGCTTTGTATTGTCACCATAGCCGGGAGTCCAGACGTTTAGTCCAAGGCAGTTTTCGCTTACATCGTCATAATGCCAGTAGTCAGTGAAAGCAAGGTACCTGTTGGCATAGAAGTTATCGAGAATCTGAGGGGCAGCATTAGGCCAGTAGACAGCTGGATAAATTTCTGTCCAGGGCTCAGGTTTTTGCGGAGGCATAAACCTGTTCTTTCCTTTTGTATCTGCTCCGTAAGGTATTCCNAGAAAATTATAAATATCCCTGTGGATAAATCCCCGGACCTTGCCATAGGTAGTCTCGGCAATGGCAATATTATCGCCGATAAAGATNATNTGNCCGTCCTCTTCTTTCTTACTGCCCGAAGAGGATGTGCATGAGGTAAAGTTAAGGCCTGTAGTCGCTAAACCAATTCCGGTTGCACCTGTTCCCACAGCCTTAATGAATCTGCGCCTGTCTGTTTTCATAACTCTTTAGATTATAAATTATCAAATTTACATGATCAGAATTTGAATTAGTCCCTGCCCTTGTCAATTCCCATCTGTTCTGAAAGAAAAAGAATAAATATAGTCAAAATAATATTACTATTTTAAAAGAGTCAGACACTTTCAATAACAAACAGGNCTGTCCTTAAATGGCCGGTTCAGGGCTAAATGCTGACAACACTCCAGCTTGTGAAATTAATATATCCTGACCGATTTTTTAAAACATTTGGTTGATTCTTTTAACTGACCACAAATGTTAAATACTAACTTTTCTTCAAATATTTTTCTGTTTTATTTTAAATATTTTAAAAGAATATTCCATCATTTTTTGATAACCTGTTTTAAGATAACTAACCTGAATTAATTGTCCCTTGCCTATGAAAAAAATGTATAATCTGAACTTCAAAGTACAGGATATATCAGATCCGGGTTTATATAAATCAAAATAGTTCCTTATCGACCCGCTATAGAACTTATATTTAGTTTAAAATTCACTAATTATTAACCAAAACCTGATTTACGATGAATAAAAGCTGTTTTTATTTTATGACCCATTGTTTTCCTCACGGGAAACTAAGAAAACTACTACTCCCTTTAAAGCTGACTGTTATTTTAACCATTTTAACCTCCTTTAGTGCCTTTGCCCAAAGAACAGTGACCGGAACTGTGTCTGACAAGGATCAGTTGCCGGTTGCCGGAGCAAATGTTGTTGTGAAAGGAACTCAGGTAGGAGCGATGACAGATGCCCAGGGTAAGTTTTCAATTGCTGTTCCCTCTGCAGGGAATACCCTTGTTGTCAGCTTTATTGGCTATGCTTCAAAGGAAGTGCCAATTGGAACAAGCTCTGTTATCAATGTTACTCTTGAGTCAGAGTCTGCCTCACTTGGTGAAGTTGTGGTTGTTGGTTATGGTACGCAGAAGAGAGCTGTTGTAACAGGAGCCATTTCATCGGTTTCGTCCGAAAAACTTACCGCAGTGCCCACGGGAACCCTTGACCAGGCATTGCAGGGACGTGCTGCAGGTTTGACTGTTATAAGCAATGGAGCTCCTGGTCAGGGAGCTACAATGAGGGTCAGGGGTATCAGTACGGTTAACGACGCCAATCCTTTGTTTGTAGTAGATGGTGTTGTGTCGACCGGCATAAATAGCCTCAATGCTTCAGACATTGAAAGAATTGAAATTTTAAAAGACGCATCCACAGCAGCTATTTATGGTTCGCTGGGATCAAACGGTGTAATTATGATTACAACCAAGAGAGGTAAAGCCGGTAAGGCTACACTTGATTTTGAAGGTTATTACGGAGTTCAATATACAAAGGCAAGATATAAGTTGCTGAATGCTGCCCAATACAAGGAATATGCCACAGGAGGAGCATTCACGACACCTCCGGTCTATACAAATCCCATATATGCAGATCGTTTAGCCGGAAAAAATCCCAGCCAGCCCCAAGGCGGTGAAACCAATTGGCAGGATGAGATATACCAGAATGGCCCCATGCAGAATTATGACCTTTCTCTCTCCGGGGGCAATGAGAACAGCACTTTCAGATTGTCAGCCGGTTATTTGAATCAACGGGGTATTGTTATCAGGACCGGTAATGAAAGATATAACTTCAGGGCAAACAGTGAATTTAAAAAGGGCATTCTGAAAATCGGTGAGAACTTCAGTATAGCATTCGGCGCACAGGATCCTCTTGCTGATAACGGCGGACGTTCCCTGTTGGAACATGCCATTAAAATGGCTCCTTATCTGCCGGTTTACAATAAAGATAATCTGGGTGGATTTCAGGGTCCAATGACCGCCATTGACGGACAGGATGCAGAAAATCCCGTCAGAATCATGGAACTTAACAGCCGCAAACGGAATACAGTGGCTATCCTGGGTAATCTCTACGGCGAACTGGATATCGTTAAGGGTCTGAAATTCAGAACCAATATTGGTCTTGATGGATCAAGCATCCGNGACAGCCAATTCTCACCCTCATTCAATGATGATAACCTGGGTGGCAGTACTCACCAGGCAACTTTTGCCAGCATTAGTAAAAACCAGGCTAACTACAATGCACTGATATTTACAAACAGCCTGAATTATGGCCTGACACTTGCTAATAAGCATAATTTTGAGGCGCTGGCACTGACTGAATACAGCGCTGTTCAATCAGCATTACTGAATGCCAGTTCAACCAATAAGATTACTAATGAGATCCGTGAATTGAGTACCTCTGATGCTTCATTAAGCTCATCATCATTTGATTATTACCGGATTAGTTACCTGGGCAGATTAAACTATAACTATGACGGGAAGTACTTATTTTCGGCTTCATTAAGAACTGATGCTTCATCAAGGTTTGGTGCCAACAACCGATGGGGTACCTTCCCTTCAGTATCAGTGGGCTGGAATATTGCCAAAGAAGCTTTCTTAAGCAATGCACCTTCTATCAGCAATTTAAAAATCAGAGCAAGCTGGGGTAAGGCAGGTAATGACAAGATAGGTGATTATGCCTACTCTTCATCCCTGACCTCAGATATGTATTATGTAATTGATAATTTGCCTGTTGTCGGAACAACACCTGGAGGTGCCGCAAATCCCGATTTAAAATGGGAGGAAACAACCATGACCAATATCGGATTGGATCTGGGTTTATTCAAAAACAAATTTACCCTGTCGGCTGAGTATTATATGAACTCAAGCAATGACCTTCTGATGCAGGTACCATTGCCTGAGTCTCTTGGTGATTTCAGGGGTTCAATAAGCAAGAATGCAGGGTCAATGGATGTAAATGGTTTTGAATTGCAACTTGGATACAACGATTTTGAAGGTGATCTCCAATGGTCAACGAGCTTAGTTCTCGGTACTTTCAAGAATGAAGTTAAATCCCTGGGTGGCGCTACATATATCGGCGGAGCTGGTTTTGAAAGTGAAAACCTGACCAGATGTCAGGTCGGACAACCTGCTTTCTTCTTCTATGGATGGGAATTCGACGGTATCTTCCAGTCGGTTGAAGAAGCTAATACGTATATGGGCGGTTCGCAGAAATCTTTCAATGCTTCAACAGCAGGAGATTTCCGCATAAAAGATACAAATGGTGATGGCAAAATTGATGAAGGCGACAGAACCAATATAGGAAACCCTTTCCCCAGGATGACTCTTGGGTTGGACCTCAATGCTTCCTACATGGGCTTTGATCTGAACCTCTTTATCAGTGGTGTTTATGGTAACAAGCTTTATAACACCAATATCTACGACCTGCAGGGTATGCCCAGGTTATTTAATGCCGGTGTTGAGGTGTTAGACCGATGGACACCGGAAAATCATTCAAACACAATTCCCAGGGCCGGTGCGGTGGCTGCAAATGATCAGGCCTCAAGCCGTTTTGTCGAGGACGGTTCCTATACCAAATTGAAAAACATAACCCTTGGTTATACAATACCCGGAAATCTTACGAAGAACAAATTGACAAAACTCAGGGTTTATGTCAGTGCACAAAACATGATTTGCATAACCAAATACTCCGGGTTAGATCCTGAAGTTGGCAGCTACCGCGCCAATCTTGGATTGGGATTAACTGGTTCTCCTCAGACTACAGCTCCCAACTTTGACAATGGAATTGACAGAGGTAATTATCCTATNCCAAAATCAGTCATTGGCGGTTTTCAAATTACCTTCTAACCTTTAAAACAGAATTATTATGAAAAGACTTAAAACATATTTTATACCTGCACTGATATTCGGTGCATTGGGTCTATTCTTTTCCTGTGATGCGGACAAGCTGGAACTTACGAATCCCAACCAACTTTCACCCGACACCTATTTTACAACTCCGGCTCAGGCACAGTCAGCCGTAAATGCTGTTTACGGAAGTTTGCAAACAACAGGTATGTACAATCGTGGCATGTGGTACAGCAGTGAAAATATGAGTCATGAAAACACATGTAACCCGCAACAGGAGGCTGATAAGCGCCAGTGGCTGAATTTCACATTCGGTCCGGATCATGGTTTGATGGAGGCTTACTGGAGTTCTTGCTACAGGGGCATTAACAAAGCCAATTTTGTTATCAATAATGAGCAGACTATGATCGATAATATCCCTGTCAGTTTATTGCCTCAGGCCACACGAGATAAATATATCGGTGAGGCAAAATTCCTCAGGGCCTTGTATTACTTCTTCCTGGTTACCCGTTATGGTGATGTTCCCCTCTATCTTGGAATTGATCCTGCAGAGAAAGAAGGTCTTCCAAAATCTCCTAAAGAACAGATCTGGGCTCAAATAGAAAAAGACTGCGAAGACGCTGCAGCCAAATGTCTTACAAAAGCTGCTGAACAAGCCGGTAGGGCCACCTCCGGAGCTGCATGGGCGCTGTTGGGTAAAGCACGTCTGTATCAGAAAAAATACCAGGGAGCTCTGGATGCCTTTAATAAGGTTACCGGTTATTCACTCGAACCTGAATATTTCAGAAATTTCATGGAAGAAACCGAGAATGGACCGGAATCACTCTTTGAAGTCCAGTTTAACATCGAAGCCGGTTATTCCCAGCAATGGAATTCCGACAGATCAGATGTAGGGAAAAACGAATCTACTTTCAGAGGACAGGAATATGGTTGCTTAAACTGGTTCAACGTTTTTGTTTCAGAAGATCTTTGGAACGAATTCGAAACTGCCGCCGACAATGGGGTAAAAGTCGATCCAAGACGCGGTTACTCAGCTTACCAGACCGGTGATTTGTATAACAACAATACAATGACCATTAAAATTGATCCTATGACCGTATATGATAAAGACGGTGTCACTATTATTGATCAATATCAAAGAAGAGGCTGGAGAAAATACCAGAACTACTATAAAGCTGCTACTGAAGGTGCTGTTGCCGGAAATCAGTCAGGTATCAATATGAAGGTGATCAGGTATGCCGATGTATTGCTGATGATGGCCGAAGCTGAAGCTAACCGCACAGGAGGAAGCCTTGCTACCGCCATCGGTTACATGAACCAGGTAAGGGCAAGGCCAGATGTTAATCTGCCGTTATATGGCTCAGCTGGAATGAATGCCACATATCCTGTTTCCAATCTGGCTCAGTTCATGGTGGCTTTGGAACATGAACGCAAGGTTGAATTATGCGGTGAACAGGTTCGCTACGGCGATCTTGTAAGATGGGGCAGACTTGCTGCTTTTATGACCGAAGTTAAACCCAGCTGTCCCAAGGCCGACCAGGCTGCTTTGGTTTTCAATGCAGCCAAACATTATCTCTGGCCTATACCTCAGAAGGAAATTGATGTTAACCCTAATATTGAACAAACAGATCAGAATCCAGGGTGGTAACAAATAGTTAATGTTATAATTCAAAGAAATGGTCCTGCAAAACAGGACCATTTTTTTGGGTTAAATTATGTACATTCAGCCTTTCATGCCATAATTTCAACCATATGATTCAGCTTTTCACCCCAGAATACCGTAATAGGCTCTATCCCATAGTTGCAATGATTGCTGTTCTTGGTAACTGTTTCTCATGCAGACCTGAAAAAATGGTGGAAGATCCTGTCTTCACTAAATTATCTGCACGGGTAACAAATATTACTTTCAGGAATTCGCTTACTGAAACCGATACTTTTAATTATTTTCTTTACCCCTACATGTATATGGGTGGCGGGGTTACCGTTGGAGACTTCAACAGCGACGGCCTGACGGATATCTATTTTACAGGTAACATGGTCAGCAACCGCTTGTATCTCAATATGGGAAACCTGAATTTCAAAGACGTAACAGAAATTTCCGGTACAGGTGGAGACAATCGCTGGATGCTGGGATCGACCATATGTGATATAAATGAGGATGGACTGCCCGACATTTACGTAAGTGTTTCCGGATTAAAGGGCAATTGCAGAAACATGCTGTATGTAAACGTGGGAAACAATCCCGGGGGGATACCCGTATTTAAGGAAGAAGCAGCTGAGTATGGCATTGATGACAATGGGAAAAGCTCTCAGACAACATTCTTCGACTATGATAAGGATGGTGATCTCGACCTGTACGTTGCAAATTACCCTATAACACAGTTCAAGGCACCTCCCTATTTTTATCGGCAAATGATGAACAATGCAAAAATAGATGAATCTGGACATTTATACAGAAATAACGGAGATGGAACCTTTACAAATGTNACAGTCGAAGCAGGTCTGCTGACTTTTGGTTTGTCTCTNAGCGCCACGGTCTGCGACCTGAACCAGGATGGATATGAGGACCTTTATGTTTCAAATGATTTCACCAGCCCTGACTTCTTTTTCTTCAACAACGGCGATGGGANATTTACCGACAGGACAAAAGAAGTTATCGGCCAAACCTCGTTTTATGGCATGGGAAATGATATTGCAGACTATAATAATGATGGTTTGCCTGATGTTATGCAAATTGACATGGCTCCNGAAGATAATCAAAGAGCCAAAGAAAATATGACAAGCATGGACCGTGAGGATTTTGAGGAAATGATAACTGAAGGACTTCACCATCAATATCGTTATAGTACGCTGCAACTGAACAGGGGAATCAGGGACAATGGCCTGCCATTTTTCAGCAATAGTGCCTGGATTGCAGGAGTTACATCAACCGACTGGAGCTGGGCTTCTCTTTTTGCCGATTTTGATCTTGACGGATGGAAAGATCTGTTTATTACGAACGGCATCCGAAGGGATATCAATAATATTGATTATTTCGGCAAAATGAACGAATCTGCGTATTTTGACAAGGAAATAAACAATAGCGTGTTATTGAAATGGGTACAGGATATGCCCTATAAACCACTTGTAAATTATCTGTATANAAATAACGGGGACCTCACTTTCTCAAAACTCAGCAGAGAATGGGGAATTAAGGAAGAAAGTTATTCAAATGGTGCTGCCTATGCCGATCTGGATAATGATGGCGACCTCGATCTTATCGTTAATAATGTTGACGGGGAAGCTCTTGTATACCGAAACATCGCCTGTGAAAAACAATTGGGAAATTACCTGAAAATTGATTTTGAAGGAACTCCAAAAAACAGGATGGGAATAGGCACAAGAGTTACCCTGTGGAATGATGGAAAAATACAAATGGCAGAGCTGACCTTGTCAAGGGGGTATCAGTCTTCAGTGGAACCAATACTCTATTTTGGTCTTGCCCGCAACGAGAAGATAGATTCCATTTGTGTAAAATGGCCTGACGGGAAGATACAGTATCTCACCCAGGTAAATGCCAATCAAAAGCTGAGGTTGCGTTACCCTGATGCAAAGATNCCTGATTCAGTTCCGGCTGTCAGAGAAAAACTCTTCAGGGAGATTCCTGATCAGGTTCAACCCGGGTTCATGCATAAAGAAAACAACTTTAACGACTTCGACTACCAGCCACTTCTCCCTTACAAATTATCAATGACCGGTCCCCCCATTACAGTGGGAGATGTCAACAACGATATGCGTGAAGATTTCTTCATCGGAAACGCATTCAATAGCTCAGGTCAAATGTTCATTCAGAAAAATGACGGAACATTCAGCATTCAACAGGGTCCCTGGGAAAAGGACAAAAACAGGCTTGAAGAAACTGGTTCCCTCTTATTTGATGCCGATAGCGATGGGGATCTAGATTTGTACGTGGTTAGCGGTGGTTATGAGTTTCCAGGTGGTTCAACAGAGTACCTGGACCATCTTTACCTCAATGTTGGAAAGGGTAACTACATATATGATGAAAAGGCCTTGCCGTTAATTACTTCAAGCGGATCATGCGTTAAAGCATTTGACTTTGACAAAGACGGTGACCGGGATTTGTTCGTGGGTGGAAGACAGGTGCCGCATCAATATCCCTTCCCGGCTCAAAGCTTCATACTCGAAAACAAATCGGAGAAAGGGATTGCAAAATTCGTGGATGTCACAGATAAAGTTGCCCCAGAANTTTCCCTGNCAGGNATGATTACGGATGCCTTCTGCGCTGATATTGACAACGATTCATGGCCCGACTTAATCGTAGTAGGAGAATGGATGCCCATTTGCTATTACCATAACGATAACGGGAAATTCAGCAAGGCTGAGATAAAAGGCACAAAAGGCTGGTGGTTCAGCATTGAGGGTGCCGATTTCGATAGAGACGGCGACATTGACCTCGTTGCAGGTAACCTTGGCCTGAACTTCAGATATAAAGCCAGTAGCGACAATACCTTTGATGTATATGCCGCTGATTTTGATCATGATGGGAAATCAGACATTGCACTTAGTTATTACCAGGGATCCAAACAATATCCGGTAAGAACCAGATCTTGTTTTGTAACCCAGAATCCTGGTCTCACTCTTAGATTCCCCACAGTAAAAAGTTTTGCCGAAGCAACTATTTCAGATGTCTATTCCAGGAAAGAACTGGAAGAATCCCTTCACCTTCAAGCTGAAACCTTCGCCAGCTGCTATTTTGAAAACCAGGGGAACGGTAAGTTCGTCATGCATGAATTACCCAACGAAGCCCAGTTATCGTCAATTAATGACATAATCATCGATGATTTTGATGGCGATGGTCATCTGGATATTCTGACGGCAGGCAATTTATACAATGTGGAGGTGGTAACACCAAGAAACGATGCTGGAATTGGTCTTTTCCTCCAAGGAGACGGGAAAGGCAATTTTACACCCATATCGTACCCATTATCTGGTTTCTTTGCCCCGGGTGATGTAAAAAGTCTGGCGTTAATACATGTCAATAATAAAGACAAGGTAATTCTGGTTGGGAACAATAATGAGAGACTTCAGATATTTAAAGTAAAATAAGAACTCTAAAATCTTCCTGTTTGATTCGCTATAATTATAATAAATTCTCATATATCATTTGATTTAAATTATGAAATTCCCTTTGTGCTTAGTACTGATAAGTCTTTCACTATTTTCATGCAGCAAACTTTCTGAAGGAACCTTTGTAAAAATATCCTCTTCCCGGTCTGGAATTGATTTTATTAATGAATTGGTAGAAAATGATACGTTGAATTACACCAAATTTCCCTATATGTATATGGGTGGAGGTGTTTCAGTGGGCGACATCAATAATGACGGACTGGATGACATCTTTTTCACGGGAAACCTGGTTTCAAATAAACTCTACCTTAACAAGGGTAACCTGAAGTTTGAAGATATCTCTGAAAAAGCAGGTATAACAGGTAATCATCAGTGGTTCACGGGATCAACCATGGCTGATGTGAACAATGATGGCTGGCTTGATATTTATGTTTGTGTATCGGGGAAATACCAACCATCAGATAATCTGCTTTTCATCAATAATAAGGATAATACATTTACGGAATGTGCAAAAGCTTTTGGCATCAATGATAAGAGTTCATCTGTTCAGGCTACCTTTTTTGATTATAACAATGACGGTTTTCTGGATTTATATGTTGCCAATTACCCAATAATTCTGGTAAGCATGGGTGCCGAATTTTATCATAACAAAATGATTGAGAACAAATTCGAAGAATCAGGTCATTTATTCAAAAATAATGGGAATGGAACTTTTTCAGATGTTACAGATGAAGCCGGTGTACGAAATTTTGGAATGTCAATAGGTGTGGTTGCAATGGATTTTAATAATGACGGATGGAAGGATTTATACATATCCAATGATTTCAATCCACCCGATCGTTTTTACCTGAATAAGGGCGATGGCACTTTTAGAGATATACTTAAAGAGGCTACCTTTCAAACTTCCATTTTCGGGATGGGCTTAGATGCAGCGGATTTCAATAACGATGAACTGATTGATATGTTCCAGATTGATATGACGCCCGAAGATCATTTTCGCAGAATGGTGAATGTAATCCCAATGAGTCAGAATACATTTGACCTAAGTGTTGATCTTGGCATGCATTATCAGTATATGCAAAATTCATTGCAGCTTAATAATGGAATCTTTGATGGCATCCCTGTATTTAGTAATATATCGCTATTTTCGGGAGTTGCCTATACTGATTGGAGTTGGGGTGGTGTTTTTCTTGATATGAATAACGATGGGAACAAGGATATATTTGTTGCCAATGGTGTTATGAGAGATATAAATAACCGCGATATCTTAAAAAATGATCCGAATAGTGTTTATTTCAGACAAGTGAAGGAATACCGTCCGGAGCTTTTCCCAAGTACCCAGGTAAGAAATTATGCCTTTGAAAACAATGGGGATTTAACTTTTGCTGATAAATCAGTTTCCTGGGGATTTGAAGAGCCGACTTTAACTAATGGAATGGCTTATGGTGACTTCGATAACGATGGAGATCTAGACATAGTTATCAGCAATGTAAATGAGGAATCCGCTATCTATGAAAACAGAGTAGTTCACGAAGGCAATCATTATATTAAAATCAACCTGACTGGTCCGGAAAACAATTTGTTTGGCTTGGGAAGTATCGTTAAAGTAAAGACAGGTGGCATTACTCAANTTCAGGATTTTACGCTCACAAGAGGCTATCAGTCGAGTATGCCCACTACCATTCATTTTGGTTTGGGTCAGAAAGACACTGTAGATGAGATAAC
>JGI20214J51650_10000258_pt1 | contig 33944 bp, 18 predicted proteins | sample WetSurMetagenome_FD_51650 | JGI IMG/M metagenome (IMG submission 51650)
AATTTTTACCATTAGTCTTTTTGATTCTCTTTCTGGCAGAGTTAAATACTGCGTTTGCAAACGGATCAAAACATGAAAGCACCTGCAATCTCATTGAAAGAATACTTCCCGGAAAATCATCTCAGTTCATCATTGGCGATTTAAAAAACGCAGGTAATCAGGAAGCCTTTGAATTAACCGGCAAAAACGGCAAAATAATAATAAACGGCACCAGCGAACTTGCCATTGCCAGAGGCTTCAACTGGTATCTGAATAACTATTGTAATACCCGCGTTTCATGGTATAAAGACGACCCGATAATGGCACCGGATATTCTGCCCGAGGTTGATACCACTATCAGGCAGGAATGCCGGTTTGAAAAGCGCTTCTTCTTAAACTATTGCACCTTTGGCTATACTATGCTGTGGTGGCAATGGGACGACTGGGAGAGATTCATTGACTGGATGGCATTGAATGGGATCAATATGCCTCTGGCTATCACAGGCCAGGAAGCCGTATGGATGGAAGTGTGGAAAAGCTTTGGCATGTCTGGGGACCAGATAAGGGCATACTTTACAGGCCCCGCACACCTTCCATGGCACAGAATGGGTAACCTTGACGGTTTCCTGGGACCACTCCCACAGGACTTTATAGACAACCAGTTTGAATTGCAGAAGAAAATCCTGAAGCGGGAACGCTCCTTTGGAATGAAACCGGTGCTTCCTGCTTTTGCCGGGCATGTTCCTAAAGCCATCAAAGAAAAGTACCCGAACGCGAAAATAACCTGCATGGGTTCTTATGATACAGGTGATGATTATAATGCATACTTCTTAGACCCCATGGACCCGTTGTTTATTCAGATACAGCAAAAGTTCCTTAAAATTCAAACCAGATATTTCGATACAGACCACTACTATGGCGCCGACCCGTTCAACGAAATGGACCCTCCGGATACTACTCCTGCATACCTGGGCTCTGTTTCAAAATCAATTTATGAGGGAATGCATAGTATTGATCATCAGGCAGTATGGGTTCAGATGGGCTGGACTTTCTATTATATGAAACTATGGAAGGATGACCCTTCCCGCCTTAAAGATATGATTTCTGCAGTGCCTGAAAATAAGATGATAATTCTTGATTACTTCGCCGAAAAAGAAGAGGTGTGGAGAAATACACAGGCCTGGCATGGTGCACCATATATATGGTGTTACCTGGGAAATTTCGGTGGTAACACAGAAATGGCCGCGCCAATCAGGGAGGTAGCCGTCAGACTTCCAAGGACTGAAAATGACAGTACCCACGGTAAACTGAATGGCATTGGCTCAACATTGGAAGGTTTTGGCGTAAACAGGTTTATGTTTGAATGGCTTTTTGAATATGCCTGGGATAAAAACGTAACAGACATTGATAAGTGGATTGCAAATTATGCCAGGAACAGAACAAAAACAGATGACCCGGTGGCAGAAGAAGCTTACAGGGAGTTGACAGACCTTGTTTATAATGATCAGGTTTCCGGGGTTGCTACCGGAAGTCTTATGCAGGCACGCCCTCTTCTTACGGGAGTAAAGGGTTACCAGAGACCCATTAAGTACGACTACAAAAAGTTAGCAGATATTTTAACCATGATGCTTTCCGCCAGTGATAAAAGCCTGCAGAGTGCAGATTATCAAAAGGATATGGTTGTGGTGACAAAGCAGATCCTTGATAACCTGATAATTCCTCTTAGAAAGAAAATAAATGAAGCATACTTAAACAAAGATACGGTTGAGCTGGAAAAGCAAACTAAAATTTTCCTGGGAGTATTTGATGATCAGGATCGTTTGCTGGCAACTCAACCTGAATTCTTATTGGGGAAATGGACCCATGATGCCAGACAGTTTGGAAGTAACACAGCAGGCAAAGCCTGTTATGAAAAAGATGCCCGTGTTTTAATAACCACTTGGGGTAATGAGGGCAATTCAATCATCGATTATGCAAGCCGCGATCTTTCAGGGTTAATATCATCTTATTACAAGGTGAGGTGGGAGAAATTCTTTGATATACTGAAGAAGAATATAAGGCACAACATCACTTTGGATATGGATTCTGTTGATAAGGAGATGGCTTCCTTTGAATGGAACTGGACAAACCAGCAACAGCAATTTATTAATGTGCCTCAGGGCGATCCGCTGGAGATTGTGAAAGAGATCCATGATAAATACGCTCCTCTTTTCGGGATTTGCAACTATTGATATTAAAGGTTGACGTTATCACGCCCTTTCAGGGCTGATATTATTGATTTTATGTTTTACCCCGGGTTGTCACCGGGGTTATTTATATTACGCCACTTTCGTGGCTGAGATATGTTTACAATTTAAATCGTAAAGTATATTTTGACTTATTACTTCTGTTTTGACTTTGACGGAACCACTAAAAAAATAATGCCCTGTTTTGTTTCAAATTTTCTAATTTTATGTGACATACTGTCTCATGATTAAATGTATGCTTATGAAAAAATTCTGGTTCCTGTTAATTATAACCTTTGTGGCTATGTCCTGTAATAATAAGCCAAAAGCAAAGACTGCCGGTTATGAAGCTTTGGTTCCGGATTCATTGATTTGTGCAACAATAAATTATTTTGTAAACGAAGCATCGATAGATGAATTTAAGAATTGCAGCAGATTTGTTGACAGAGATTTCCGTAAAGTGCTTTTCAGTAAAGACTCTTTGACTATACTAAAGTTAGATTCAATCTTCACAAAAGAGGATTTAGACTTTATTTTCCGTCAGAACCTGAATTCAGTTTACTATAAGCCCGGTGAGTGTCTTAAAAACATGGTTCTGATTTCAGGTGATTCGTTATTGAATTTTGAGTCCCTGGAGTTCTGGTATAAGTTCAGTAAAAAGTATGGTAAAGGAGGCTTTTGTTCAATCAGCATGCCGTTATTTTCAGTTAATCACGACATTGTTATTCTTAAATACTCTAGCTCACTTGGTCGCCTGAATGCTTCCGGAGGTACATATATATTTAAAAAAATTGATGATAAGTGGGTAGAAATATATTGTATAGAAGCTTGGATAAGTTGAATTGATGAGAGGTCTGTTATTGAGTAAAACATAATATGCTCTGGAAAATCAGGCGCCGGAGGCGCCTTATGTGAATAACCGCCGGCTACCGCCGGCGGAAAAGAACTAACCCTTGATGTCTCAGCCCCGAAGGGGCGTGATGAGATGTAATTGTTGGGGAAAATTTAATACTGACTGTGATAAATGAATATTTTATATCTTTATTTGGTACAACTGTCTGAGTAACCAAGTTTGATCTCCGGAAAACCGGATATTAACAGCCCATCACTGAAATATCTTGAAACATTAATACTAACCTATTAAAAGAAACAATAATGAAAAAATATTATGTCACACTGCTTGTTTTTGCAGTTTTGATAGTCATGTCAGGTTGTAAAACTAAAAAGTCAACAGGGGAAGATAATAGTACCGGTAATAACCTTAAAGGAGATGCAGTCTGCATATGGGATAATATACCTCTAAAAGAAACCTCCGGTAAAGAAGGCAAATGGCTTGCCTCTGTCAACCTTGGCGAGAAATGCATGTATCTTGACAATAGCAGGGAAGAAACCAACGGAGAGAAGAAGACGAAGTACCTGAAAATACGCCTTCAGGATGGGAAGGAAGGATGGGTACAGTCTGACTTTATTGTGCTTGACGGCAAACCGGGAGTTATTATTCAGGATGCTGTCGTTTATTCCAGGCCCGACCTGCTTACTAAAACAGATAAGTCATTCAGCAGGATGGATATCATTGGCGTAAAAGAACCACAGAACAATTTTATTGAAGTTGCAGGTAAAAGGAAAGCCGGAAAATGGATAGAAAAAGGATGGGTAAAGGAACCTAACATTTCATATTCCGAAGTTGATATTGCAGTGGCAAAGTATGCCGCAAAGGCTTTGGCCATAGCCGATAAAGAGAAGCGTGAGGCTGCCGTTAAAGAAATAGTGGATAATAAAGACCTTCAGGAATCAGTATTCATCACAGACCTTAAGAATTTGCTTATTCCGGCAGAGGACTTCATTGAAGCCGAAGTCAAAAGCCAGGCATCAGACACAACAAACAGCACAACAAATTAGTCTGACCGACACTCATTTCTGCCAGAGCTTATTGAACATGCTGCATTGCCCAGGATTTTTGTGGCAACTGTTATTTTTTTGAGCCATTTTCTGAATTAAGTGTTATATGTATTTAAATAAAACACTTAAAACAGCAAGGCTATGGTTTCGAACATTCAAAAGGAAAAGGCTGAACAGTTCCTTAAATATCATCACGATAAGGAAATTCTGGTCCTGTTAAATTCGTGGGATCCCGGAAGCTCAAGGTTAATAGAAGCGTGTGGTTTTAAGGCAATTGCTACAACAAGTATGGGGATATCTGCCTCTTTGGGATATCCTGATTGTGAGGTAATACAACTGTCTGAAATGCTTCAGGTAATAACAGGAATCGTGAACGGAGTAAAACTCCCGGTGACTGTTGATATTGAGGCCGGATACGGGAAAAACCTTAACGAAATAATCGATTCGGTTAAGAAGATAATTGCAACAGGAATTGTTGGAATAAACATTGAAGACAGTAACGATCTAAGTCCGGTATTGACTGATGAAGTGGAGTTTTGTGAAAGGATCAGCGCAATACGTGAACTGTCAGATTCATTGGGCTTTCATCTGGTAATCAATGCCAGAACAGATTCTTTTTATACTTCGTCAGGGTCTACTCTTGAAAAGTTATCTGAATCAATCAGACGTGGAAATAAATACCGCGAAGCAGGTGCCGATTGCATATTCGTACAACCGGTATGGGACAGAGAAACAATTTCAACTTTGGTCAGGGAGATTAATGCCCCGGTTAACATTCTTGCAAACCCCGGGAATGCAGCAGGCTTGCCACCATCAGTCCGCGAACTGGAGGATATGGGTGTAGCCCGGTTAAGCCTTGGTTCAGGCCTGATGAAAGCCACCCTCGCTTTAATAAAAAAAGTTGCTGATGAACTATCGCAAAAGGGAACGTACAATATTTTATCAGATACCTTAACGCCTCTTCCTGATGCTGTAATGGCATATAAGATGGCGATTGGTCAGAATAAATAAAAAGGTAAGTCCCCCTTTGGTGGATTTAGGGGTATGTGCCGCAGCGATAATGGTTTATTTATCCACCGGCTTTTTGTATTAATCTCTGAACCCGCAACTCAGAACCCCATAGTAAACACCGTTTCTTTCTTCGGGGTGGATTTGACCCTGAGACTTCCCCCGTGTAGCCTCATTATCTGACGTGAGATGCTCAACCCAATGCCACTGCCGTCTTCCCTGGTGGTAAAGAAAGGAACAAAAATCTCATCAAGAAGCTCGGCTGGGATACCCTGCCCGTTATCTGTTACTGAAATCTCCGGACGACCGTTATGCACACATGCCTTAACACTTATTCTTCCACCCTGACTTTCTTCATTAGCCTGCATGGCGTTTTTTACCAGATTGATAAGACATAACGAAATCAAACCTTCATCGGCATATAGCTCCATATTCTCCGGAGTGCAGCTGACTACCAGTTCCGCCTTGTTTTTGCTTTCAAACGATTGGTAAAGGACAGCCAGCCTGCTCAGCAAATCATCAGCCCTGATTATTTTCTTCTCTGGTTTTGGAAGCCTCGTCAGTTTACGATACGATTCAATGAATGATAACAGTCCGTTGCCCTGGCTTCTTATCACCCCCAGTCCCTGAACAGTCTTAAGTATTATATCCCTGTCGATCTTTTCAGGAACAACCGGTTTGCCATCCTCAGAGTAAAGTTTACCCAGACTCTCAGAGAGTGATGTAATAGGTGCTATGGAATTTATTATCTCATGCATCATTACCCTTATCAGCCTTATCCATGAGTCAAGTTCCTTTTCATCCATCTCATCCCTTATGTCCTGGATAGAAAGAATGACAAGTTCCTCGTCCCCGCTCTTAAAAGATGATGCTTTCAATAGTAACTGCACTGTGCCTTTTTCTGTTACAAATGAAACCAGATGTTGCTCAAACGGCTTAATGTTTTCAATTGTCTGAAATACTTTTCTGTTTACCCTTTCAAGTTGTTTTATATGCGTGAGCACATCTACGGCCAGCATTTTCTTTGCAGCACTGTTGGCATGAATAATGAAACCTGATGAATTAAAGGTAAGAATACCTGTAGCAACGTGCTCCATCAGAGCCTGAAAATACTGCTCCTGCTGACGGCTTTCTATGCGCAGTTTTTTAATCTGATTATTAATCCGGTCAAGACTGTTACCAAGATCCTTTATCGTCCTGTTACTTACTGTGGCCGGGAAAGAGAGAGCTGAGTCTTCATTCTCAACTGATTCAAGGAAATAGCTGATCTTCCGGTTGGTAGAGTTCAGGTATTTAATGAGGTTGAGTGTGATAATGACAACTATCAAAGCGCCACAGACGCTTAGGATGAGAGGTTCAGAGTAAGCAATTGTCAGGGCTGAGAGAATTGCAAAAACCATGATTGCAGTAACTCTCAGTGCAATATTTATGTATAGATTTCTGCTAATCACAATTCAAACTTTTTTATTTTGTTATAAAGTGTCTGACGGGTTATGCCCAGCTGTTCAGCAGCAGCGCTCAGATTCCCGGTATGCTTTTCAATGGCCTGCTGTATCATTTGCTTTTCCATCTCGTCAATAGTGCGGGCGGTGTCGCCTGTTTTGCCTGAAACAACCTGTCTCATGAAAAAATCCTCAGGCTTCAGTACATGACTGTCGCTCAGAATAACTGCCTTCTCAATTGTATGCTGGAGCTCACGAACATTCCCCGGCCAGGAGTACTTCATGAGCTTCTCGCGTGCCTGCTGATTTATCTGAAGAGATGGCTTGTTATATTTAGAAGCATATTTTTTGAGGAAGAAATCGGCAAGAACGAGTACGTCATCACCACGCTTCCTTAACGGGGGTACTTCAATCTGTATGGTATTTATCCTGTATAGCAGGTCTTCCCTGAAGTGCCCTTCTCTTACCATTGCTTCAAGCTCCTTGTTGGTTGCACATATGAGTCGTATGTCTATGGGGATTGGTTTGTTCGAACCGACACGAGACACCTGCCTGTTCTGAATTGCAGCAAGGAGTTTTGCCTGAAGGTGAACAGAGAGGTTCCCAATCTCATCAAGGAAGAGACTCCCTTTGTTTGCTGCCTCAAACTTACCGGGTCTCGATTCATGAGCATCTGTAAAAGAGCCTTTTTCGTGACCAAACAGCTCGCTCTCAAAAAGGGTCTCTGTTATAGCACCCATGTCAACACTGACCATTACTTCTTTTGACCGCCCTGATAACCTATGTATTTCGCGTGCAATAAGCTCTTTGCCTGTTCCGTTCTCGCCTGTTATAAGCACATTGGCATCCGTTACTGCCACCTTACGCACAAGATTCATTACACTCATCAACTCCGGTGACGAACCAATGAGATGCCTCTGGTCACGGTTTATCTCGTTCTTTAGAATACTCTCTTTCTCTTTCAGCTGCTTGACCTCTTTCTTTGACAGATTAAGCTGTAGTGCAGACTGAAGCGTGGCAATAAGCTTATCGTTGTCCCATGGCTTGAGGACAAAATCCGTAGATCCCATCTTAAGTGACTTGACAGCCAGCTCAACATCGCCATAAGCAGTCATCATAACTACAGACAGATCGGGATGCTCCTCCTTTATCCTGCCTAGCCAATAGATGCCTTCATTCCCCGTATTTATCCCCGCCTTGAAATTCATATCAAGCAGCACGAGGTTATAATCAGCTTTCTTTAATTCTGTAAGCAACTGATTTGGATTAGACAGTATGGTTATTTTTTGAAATACAGGCGAAAGGAGTATATCAAGGGCACTCAGAATACTCTTGTTATCATCAACTATGAGAATGCTACCCTTTGTCATTATCCTTTTTCACCAAATTTAAACCCATTTATCATCCATGGCAATGAAGTGTAAAAATATTTTACATAAAAGTGTAAAAAAAATTAACGGATTCAATACAATGATAATCTTTAAATAGCAGATAATCAATATTATAAAATAACGGCATTGTATTGGCATGGATACTGAAAAAAATAAGTATGAAAAAAGTTCTGATAGCGATTTTTACAGTATTGGCTGTTTTACCGGTAACGGGGCAGAAGGAGTGGAGCCTGGAGGACTGTATAAGATTTGCTGTAGAGAATAATCTTGATCTTAAACAATCAGCTTATAGCGCTGATATTGCAGATCAGTTGTACAGGCAGGAGAAGTGGAACATGGTGCCTCAGATAGGCGCATCTTCACAGGTGTACTATTATGCTGGCCGCTACGTAGATCCTAAAACAAATGGAATAGAAACAACCCCCAACTATTTTAATGATTATAATCTTCAGGCGGGGGTAAATGTTTTCAACGGATTTTCAAGACAGAACAAGATCAGCTATCTGAAATTTAAGAAGGAGGCTGCGGCCAGTTCATTGCTGCAGAGTACTGATGAGCTTGCCTTTACTGTAATGAATTCATATTATGATGTACTTTATTTTAAAGAGCTCCTGAGAATAACACAGGATCAGAAACACCTCTCTGAGGTTAACCTGAAAAAGACAGAGATACTGGTTAATACAGGTCTGAAGGCAACGACAGATCTTCTTGAGGTAAAGGCTAATCTTGAAAAGGATGAGCTTAATTGTCTCCAATCTGAAAATCTTCTCTCATCGGCATGGATAAGCCTTCATAAAGCGATGAATCTTAGTCCCGACAGTTCTGTCAACCTATCACATCATGTAATACCTGTTTCTGATACTTTGCCGGCAATTATTGATCAGGTAACATTGTATCAGAGTTTTTCATCACAATCTCCTGAAATAAAGTCATTTGAGCAGAACTGGAAAGCCAGTAAAAAGAATATAAACGTAATGAGGGCCGGGTTTGCACCTTCTCTTGATGCAGGGGCCTCTTTGTCCTCTTATGTAACATTGAAAAGCGAACCTGATTTTTCAAGGCAACTAAGAGAAAATGAAAAGCAGTATGCAGGCCTCACCTTGTCGATACCATTATTCGGCAGGAGGCAAAATATAACCAATGTGAAGGTTGCAAAGCTTGAATATGCTGCCGCCACTGCAAAGCTTGACCAGGCCAGGCAGAACCTTTATTTTGAGATGATGACAAACATAAATGATCTTAAAGCTGCCGAAACAGAATTGTCGCAGGCCAGGAAACAACTTGCTGCCGACACCCTCGCTTACCAGGCAGCTGAAAAGAAGTATGAGCAGGGAATGATAAATGTGGTCGACTTTTACACTGTGAAGAACAGAATGTCATCTACCTGTGCCCAAGTGCTGCGGTCAGAACTGACAGCTGAAATAAAAAGAAGAATAATTGAGTTTTACCGCGGTAACCGCTTCTGGGAGAAATAAACAAAAAGAATAAATCGAAAAATATCATCATATAATGGGAATGGATAAGGTTATAGAAAAGAAAAAGGGACTCAGACCAAAACATATCTACTGGGGCATTGGAGCTATAGTATTGATACTGCTGATAGTTAAAGTCATTATTGGCGGCAGCAACTCGGTTTTCAGAACTGAAGGTGATAAGGTCACTGTCAGCACCGTTGAAGAGGGTATGTTTAATGACTATATAACGGTCACAGGTCAGGTTGAGCCTATCTCAACAATCTACCTTGATGCCGTTGAGGGAGGAAGGGTTTCCGAAAGACTTATTGAAGAGGGATCAATGGTTCGTCAGGGTGACATCATCCTTAAACTTGAGAACAGACAGCTTTACCAGACTATACTTGAGAGCGAGGCTGCACTTGCTGAAAAGGAAAACTACCTCCGCAGCACACGGATAAGCTTTGAGACAGAACAGATTGAGTCAAGACGTAATGTGCTCGACAGCGAATACAAGCTCAATCGTAAGAAGAGAAACTACGAACAGTACAAGACCCTGTTTGATCAGGGACTTATCTCAAAGGAAGAGTACCTGCAGTCTAAGGAGGATTTTGAATACGAGCAAAGCCTGCTTAAGATTAACAAGCTGAAAGCAGTCAATGATTCGGTTTTGAGAGCTACCTCAATGATAACTCTTGAGAATGACCTTACCAAAATGCGCCAGACTCTGGTGCTTGTGCACGAGCGACTTGATAACCTTAATGTCAAAGCACCTGTTGACGGTCAGCTTGGCATGCTCGACGCAGAGATCGGACAGTCCATCGGCAGCGGTCAGCGGATAGGACAGATAAACGTGCTTACCAGCTTCAAGGTAAATGCAAAGATAGATGAGCACTATATAGACAGGGTACAGCGTGGACTTCCTGCATCTTTTGAGCGTAATAACAAAGATGTCGCACTAACAATAAGAAAGGTATATCCTGAGGTACGTGAAGGTCAGTTTGAGATTGACATGGTTTTTGAAGGAGAGACTCCAGAGAATCTGCGAACAGGTCAGACATATCATATCAAACTTGAGCTTGGCGAGTCTGAGAAGGCGGTCATGATCCCTCGTGGCGGCTTCTTCCAGAGCACAGGAGGACAATGGATATTCGTTGTGAACGAAGCCGGTACAGAAGCTGTTAAACGCAACATCCGCATTGGCAAACAAAACCCTCAGTATTATGAAGTACTTGAAGGACTTAAGCCGGGTGAAAAGGTTATCACCTCAGGGTATGAGACGTTTGGGGATAATGATAAGATTATATTGAAGTAGGTACTAGGTAGTAGGTAGTAAGTAGTAAGTAGTAAGTAGTAAGTAGTAAGTAGTAGGTAGTAGGCATTAGAAATATTTTGAAGGGATGTACCGGGTAGCGGTTAAGGTATTGTAGATCAGAGAATAAAATAACAAATAAACATATCGCGTAGCAGTTAAGGTATTGTAGAACCAATAAACGAAATATAATGATAAAGACAGTTGATTTAACCAGGATTTTCCGCACTGAAGAGATTGAAACCAGTGCATTGAATAAGGTAAGCCTGCACATTAAACAGGGCGAGTTTGTTGCCATTATGGGTCCTTCGGGATGCGGCAAATCAACTCTCCTTAATATTATCGGACTTCTTGACAACCCATCTGGCGGACAGTATTTTTTTGATGGACAGGAAGTGGGCAGCCTGAAAGAACGCAATCGCACCTTGCTCAGAAAGGGAAATATAGGCTTCGTTTTCCAGAGCTTTAACCTGATTGATGAGCTTAATGTCTATGAGAATGTCGAACTGCCACTTATTTACCTTAAAATGAGCGCCCGTGAGAGAAAAGAAAAGGTTGAAAAGGTGCTGGAGAAAATGAAAATAAGCCACCGCAGGAAACATTTCCCGCAGCAGCTCTCAGGAGGTCAGCAGCAGCGTGTGGCTATTGCACGCGCAGTAGTGGCTGAACCGAAGCTGATACTGGCTGACGAACCGACAGGTAACCTTGATTCAAAAAACGGTATCGAGGTTATGAGCCTTCTTACAGAGCTTAATAAAGCGGGAACAACCATAGTAATGGTAACTCACTCAATGCGCGATGCGGGCTATGCCCACCGCATAATAAACCTCTTTGATGGTCAGATAATCACAGAGAACGAACAGGTGACAGAAGCAGCGCTCTAAACAATTAACAATTGACAATTAATAATTAACAATACCCTGGACACCGATAACTGAATACCGAATACCGATTACCTCATCCCAGGATAGATTAACTAATAGCAAAAAGATGATTACTCTAAAAGACATAGATCGTTATTACGACTCAAAATTTCAAAGGACCTTTGTACTTAAAGGAATAAGCCTCGGAATAAAAGAGGGCGAGTTTGTAAGCATAATGGGACCCAGCGGAGCAGGGAAATCAACGCTGCTTAATATTATCGGCCTGCTGGATGAACCAAGTGCAGGAGAATATTTTTTTATGAATCAGCCTGTTCATCACATAGCCGAAAAGAAAAAGGTTGATTACCACCGTAATTACATAGGCTTCATTTTCCAGGCTTTCCATCTTATTGATGAGATGACAGTTTATGAAAATATTGAGACCCCACTGGTTTATAAAGGAATGAAATCATCAGAGCGTAAGGCTGTTGTAGCCGACATGCTCGATCGTTTTAATATGGTTGCCAAAAAGGATCTCTTTCCAAACCAGCTCTCTGGCGGTCAACAACAGCTGGTTGGCATCGCCCGTGCCATTGCAGGTAAACCAAAACTTTTGCTTGCCGATGAGCCTACGGGTAACCTTCATTCAGACCAGGGCAGACAAATAATGGATCTTCTTAAATCTCTCAACAAGGAGGGCATTACAATTATTCAGGTTACACATAATGAGGAATTTGCAAAATATGGTAACAGAACTATACGAATTGTTGATGGCCTGATTGAGAGCGACAGAAACAATTGATAATAAGCAATAAAAATTACGCAAGTGTTAAAACAAACTTTTGTTGATTTGATCAGGAGCATTAAGAAGGGTAAATCATCTTCTCTTTTTAATGTGATAAACCTGATAGTTGGGTTTACTACTTTCATCCTTCTCAGTATTGTGCTGAACTATGAATTGAGCTATGACAGATTCAATAAGAATTATGATCGTATTTACAGAGTTCAGACCCTTCAGGAAGATTCTTACCCGGCAAATTATTGTGCCTTCAGCCCTTCGGCTTACCGCTATCACTTGCTGTCAGACCTGCCTGAGGTGGAGAGTGCAACTCTATTGATGACTATTAACGGCCAGCATTTTACACTTCCTGATGGCAGGCAACTTTACGAGGAATTCGGATACTGGGCTGAAAGCTCCCTCTTCGATATCTTTCCTGTCAATATTATCGAAGGTTCAAAAATCAATGCTCTCTCTGAGCCAAATACAATCATTATCTCAAAGACTTTTGCTGGTAAGATATTCCCCTCAGGAAATGCTGTAGGCCAAAGGCTTATTATGGATAAAAAATATCCTCTTACTGTTTCAGGTGTGTATGAGGATATACCAGGTAACTCTTCACTTAAGGCCTCCTTTATGATCTCCCTTCCTACTTTCGGCGCTTTGAATATGAGAAGTAATTACAGGGATAGCTGGACATATATTGACTGGTACAATTACGTCCTGCTTAAAAAAGGTGCAGACCCGGTTCAGACAACAAATAAAATAAAGGGTGCTTTCAAAGACGTAAAAGGAATGGAGAAATCATCTCCTTACCTTTATCCTTTGTCGAGGGTTCATCTGTCGCCGGGCGGCAAGATGGAGATGATAGTTGCATTGGCGCTTCTCTCTGTTGCAGCTTTTCTTATTCTCGTCGTCTCATGTATTAACTATGTGAACCTGTCACTTGTCAACTTAAGCAAGAGAGCACACGAAATAGGGATAAAAAAAGCCATTGGTCTCTCAAAGGAGGACCTGATGATGCAATCTGTTCTGGAGACGTTAATTATGACAACCACAGCCATGATTGCAGGGTTGATCCTTGCATGGCTGCTGCTGCCGGTTCTCGATATAATTCTTCAGCGTACCATAACAGTACACCTGCTAAGGGAATGGCGTTTGCTGCTGATCATAGGAGCATCAGGGTTAATTGCCGGAGCGGTCTCCGGCATATACCCTGCCCGTGTACTGGCATCTTATTCCCCGGGTGAGGTGATGAGGAACAGGTCTCTGCAGGGTAAAGGGAAATCGGCAGGTATGAAAAAAGTACTGGTCACCCTCCAGTTTGCCGCTACACTGTTTCTGATAGTTGTGAGCTTTATCTTCCACTTCCATGCCCGTTACATGATTAATAAAGACCTTGGATTCAATAGCCATGATATTATTTTTTCAGAGATCAATTTCAGGGATCCTGTCTCTATTGAGGCAGTAAAATCAAGACTATTGTTACATCCTGAAATATCTGATGTGACCTTTTCTTTTTCAATACCTTTTGACGGCAATAACGGCGGATTCATAAGCTGGGACGGAGCACAACCGGATCAGAAAGTAATGATAAGCAAGAACACCGTCGATTATGACTTCCTTAATACCTATGGCATCAATATAGTGAAGGGACGCTATTTTTCAAGAGAGTACCCTTCTGATAACAACGGCGTTGTGATCAATGAGACTACATTGAAAACATTCGGATGGAAAGACATAGATGGAAAGAACATAAATTATTACGGGAGAACTATGCCGGTTATTGGAGTGGTGAAGGATTTCCACCCGTTCACCGTATTCATGCCGATACCATATTATATAATGTTTCTCAGACCCGATGAGATGCAGGGGGTTGGAATAATGTCGGTAAAATATGCCAGTGGATCAGAGCTAAAAGTCAGAACAATTGTTCAGTCTGAAATGGAATCAATTGCCCCTAACGAGTCATTTGAGTTCAGAGATTTTAATGATATTCTTGTTAATGATATCGGTGTCACAGCATTCAGGTTTATCGAAAGGGTTTTTATATTCTTTTCAATAGTGGCAATTTTAATTGCTGCTTTGGGGCTTGCCGGACTGGTTGCCTTTTCAACCCGATTGAGAACAAAAGAGATAGGTGTTCGTAAAGTGCTGGGTGCAACTGTGCCGGCAATATACCGGATGCTATCAATGGAAATATTAGGGCTGATGGCTTTATCATTAGTAGTCGCATTTCCTGCTGCAGCACTGGTTTACAAACTGGTGCCGGGCGCATACAAAGAGTCACTGTCGCCATGGTGCTTCATCTGGGCATTAATAATTGTGCTTATAATATCATTAATTACAATTACTGCAAACGTGATGAGCGTGATCAGAAGAAACCCGGTGGAGGCACTGAGGTATGAATAATTAACAATTAGTAATTAACAATTAACAATTAACAATAAGAGGAAATTACTACAAAGATCCGGTTAGATACAAATATTACTCATCACTAATTGATAATTGCAACTCTTAGAGCTATGAAAAAATTAAGATTTATTATACGCCACTTTCTGACACAAAAGCTCTCAACATCTTTTGTGCTGATAAGCTTTTCTGTTGCTTTCTCATGCTGTATACTTGTTTACCTCTTTGTCTCTGATGAGTTTGCCTATGACAGGTTTAATGCAAACTATGATCGTATTTACCGGCTTACACTGTCAAGCAAGGATAAAAGCGCAATCAACTCCAATTTTCCGGGAGTATTTTATGATAGGATTAAGAATATTTCAGGCATTGAAAAGGTAGCAAGACTGCAGACTTTTTCAGGTAAAAGGTACATCTCTATTAATAACACCACTTACGAGGAAACCGGATTTCTGTTTGGCGATCCTGAGATACTTGAAATATTAAAGTTCGACTTTTTACTGGGCAATCCACAAGAGGCTCTGTCAAAACCATTCAGTGTGATCATTAGTCGCTCAATTGCTGAAAAGTACTTTGGAAGCGTAAATGCGCTTGGGAAAACTATTAATGAAGATTACCACGATTTTACTGTCACCGGAGTCATCGATGACTTACCTAAACAGTCCCACCTCCCGATTAAATTCCTTGCATCTGTCTCAAGCTATGAGACTTTAAACAGCAGACTTCTCACGACCTGGTATATGAGTGCATTCTCTTACTATTTTCTGTTGCCGGAAGGTGCCGGTACGAAGAGAATAGAGACAGAATTGGCTGATAGTTTTGCCGAGGGAAACGGTGTGGCTGCTGACAAACGGGATTTTGACTGCACCCTTCAACCATTGAGAGATATACATCTAAAGGCCGGAAATGTGCGTTGGGATAATGCCATAAAGGGCGATATCAAGATTGTTTTGGGTTTTATCGTTATAGCATTGCTTATCTCAGGCATTGCTGTTGCAAACTATATAAATGTACTTACTGCCGACTACCGGAGAAAAGTAAGGGAAACAGGAATACGGAGAGTCAACGGAGCTTCAAAGCGGGCAATCATAGCAGATCAGCTGGCAGAGAGCCTGACCATTTTTCTTTTATCAATGATCATTGCTGACCTCCTTTCTTATTTTTTGTTACCCGTGGTCAATGATTTATGCGAAAAATCTCTTTCAATAAATCTTTCAGTACTTGCGTTGAATTTAGTCCTGATTTTCCTTTCCACAATTGTTACCGTGATTTACCCGCTTGTTTTTATGCACTCATTTGAGGTTTCTGATGCACTTAAAAACAAAATCCGCACTACTGATAGTCACAGACAAAATTGGGTGAGAGGGTCTTTGATTACCTTCCAGCTCGCGGCAGCGACTATCCTGATCATAGCTACTATTGTTGTCAACAGGCAGCTGCAACTTCTTTTAAGCACAAAGGTGGGCTTTGATAAGGAAAATGTTCTTTTAGTAGATAACCCTTATAGTCCTGACATGGACAAACGATATGAGATTTTCAGGGAAAAATTACTTGCCCTTCCAATGGTCAGAAGCGTTGGGGTAACACAGAATGCACCCTGTGGATTTATAAACAACTATTCCAATGTCTGGCTTCCTGGTAATGAGAATCAAAAAGTACTGTTAGGACAGATAACTGTTGATCATAGCTTTTTAAACACTATAGGTGCAAAATTTATTGCCGGAAGAAATTTCAGCAATGATTTTCCATCCGACACTTTATCCGGAATGGTCCTCAATAAATCCGCTGTACAGGCTTTGAACCTTGCTGAGCCTGTCGGAAAAATGATTGTGGTTCAAAATAATGCACCTACTCCCGGCAATGAACTTGAAGTGATTGGAGTGATAGATGATATGCAATATTTCACTTTACATGAAAGTGCCAAACCTGTAATGTATTATGTACGTAACTGGGGAAGAAGCTGCATAACTATCAAGCTGGGCAAAGGCGATTATTCTGAAACCATTCTCATGATAAAAGGACTCTGGAAGGAGGTGGCTCCTGACTGGCCATTTGACTTCCAGTTTATGGATGAAAGAATAAGCACAAATTATAGATCCGAAATAAACGCAGGAAAGATAATCTCATGTTTGTCAGGCATAGCCATTTTTCTTTCAATTCTGGGAATCCTTGGCACGATAATATTTTCAATTCAGCAGCGCACCAAGGAGATTGGGATACGTAAAGTGAACGGAGCCAGAGTTACCGAGGTTGTCGTTATGCTCAATACGGACCTTGTAAAATGGGCATTGACATCTGTATTAATAGCTACTCCGGTCTCTTACCTGGCAATGAATAAATGGCTCGGGAATTTTGCATATAAGGCAACCCTTAGCTGGTGGATTTTTGCGCTGGCAGGATTACTGATATTAATTATTGCTTTGATAACAGCAAGCTGGCAAAGCCTGCGTGCTGCAACACGCAACCCGGTGGAGGCACTGAGGTATGAATAGTTAACAATTAATAATTAGCAATTAACAATTAACAATAGTTTGAAGGTGAGTCGATAAGAGTAGTGAAAGTTAAATAGAACGGGACTGAAAAGGACAGTGGCCCGGCCAGGTCATGAGTTCAGTTCCGGTTTGTGAAACCATTAAAAGAATGATATTATGTTTGGAAATTTTATCAGAACCGCATTACGCTATTTGTTCAGGAACAGAACATATAGCACACTTAATTTCATGTGCCTGACATTTGGTCTGACATGTGCAGTTATTGCAGTTTTGCACATCAAAAATGTTTTCAGCTATGATAAGTTCCATAAAAACTATAAAAATCTCTATGAGGTAGAGTCTTATGTGAATTTCTTTAATGGAGAAAGATTTCCAAAAGACTACCAGTCGGCTTCTCTCACTGATGCTTTAAACGGGCAGGCCCCTGAGATTGAAAAGATGAACCGCCTCACTTACACTGACTATACTTTTGTTTTCGGTGACAAGTCATTTAATGAAAGAGGAATATATACTGATAATAACTTTTTTGACATGTTCACTTTCCCCCTCATTAAAGGCGATGCCGGGAATGCATTGAGCGGGAATGCTGACATTGTTATCTCTGAACGGATGGCAATTAAACTCTTTGAGAGCACCGACTGCATAGGTAAAACTCTGGTAGTAAAGAAAGGAAAAGAACAGGAGTCATTCACTGTCAGTGGAGTGATAAAGAATGTACCGGCACAATCGTGGCTGCAGTTTGATTTTATGATGCCTTTTTCAAAGTTTCTTGCCGAAAACTCATGGGCTAATGCTGCAGGATGCGCTGCTGCTGAGATATGGGTTCAGCTTCGTGAAAATTCAAACATGAAAACTGTGGAAGGGAAAATTAAAAACCTGATTAAGGATCAGGATGCTTCTTTAAACCAGGAGCTGTTTCTCTTCCCACTGAAAGATAAACTCCTTTACAGGTATGCGGGCGGCAAAAAATACTGGACAGAGATGCAGAATGTTGTTATCGTAGGTGCAGTAGGCCTGGCTATTCTTTTGATAGCTTGCTTTAACTTCATTAATCTATCTATTGCGGTAAATATCAGAAGGTATCGCGAAGCCGGTATAAAAAAGGTTGTTGGTGCTAAAAAATCAAACATAATTACCCAGTATCTGGGCGAGACTTTTTTAATAACTTTATTAAGTCTGTTATCAGCAATTCTGGTTGTCAGGCTACTATTGCCGGGCTTCAATGCAATGTTCAATAAGGATGTACACCTGCATCTTACTGATGTCAATATTCTACTTGTTTTCATTGCAATAGCTTTGGTGACAGCTTTGATTTCCGGGCTGTTGCCTGCGCTGTACCTGGCATCATCAAATCCCCTGAAGGTTCTCAAGGGCAACGTTGTGACAAATCACAGTTACAGCCTCTTCAGACAGAGCCTGATAGTGTTTCAGTTTACCATTCCCATTGTGCTTATCATCTGCATGATGATAATCAGGTCACAGGATAAATATATGCATGATTACAATATTGGAGTTGACAAAGAGCACCTGATTGTCCTTAACAACACCCCGGGCATTCAGAAACATTCAGGCAGTGTGAAAACAGATCTGCTGGCTATCCCGGGGGTTGATGCGGTAAGTTACACAAGCTGTCTGCCTGCACGTGGTGCAAGCCCTGTCAATGATGTAACATGGGAAGGTAAAGACGCCTCTGAAAAACTTCATTTCTGGTGTGTCAATACTGATTTTGACTACAATAAAACTGTGGATATAAAGGTGGCCGAAGGAAGATTCTTTGACAGGGCATATTCGTCTGATACAACAGCTTATCTTATTAATGACATTGCTGCCGGCGTAATGAAATATGATAAACCTCTCGGACGGTCAATAACAGTTGAGGGCAAAAAAGGAACCATAATTGGCGTTTTCAAAGGTTTTCATGGCGTTGATCTGAGAGGGCCGTATGTGCCAACTATTATCCGGCTTAATTCGGCAGACAAACCTGACCTGATAATCAGGTTCTCATCCGGAAGTTATCCATCTATTGCTGCAAAAGCCGGAGCAGTAATAAAACACTACGATCCAGATGTAACCTGCCAACCCAGGCTGTATGCTGATCTTGACGACTTTTCTGAGCTGAAAATGCCGTCAAACCTGGTTGGTCTGGCATTTATTATTGCCCTTATCCTTGCCTGCCTGGGTCTTTTCGGCCTGGCTTCATTTACAACTGCAAGTCGTACAAAGGAAATAGGGATCAGAAAAGTAAACGGCGCAACAGCCGCGACAATTGTGGATCTTTTGCTGACAAACTACAGCAGGTGGTTGATCATAGCCTCACTGACGGCTATTCCCTTTGCATATTTATTGGGGCAGGTATTTCTCAGGGGCTTTAATTTCCGTACACCCTTGCCTTACTGGGCATTTCTGGCTGGTCCGGTATTAGCTGCAACAGTCGCTCTTTTAACAGTAATCATGCAAAGTCTGCGTGCCGCAACTCGCAACCCGGTGGAGGCACTGAGGTATGAATAATTATCAATTAACAATTAGTAATTAACAATATATAAATGAGCATGATGAGTAATAATAAATTGGTGACTGTGATTTTTAAAAAGAGGCAATTAGGATAAATCAATTATGTTGATTTTCTCGACGGTAAAACCCTGTTGAAATATATGTAAATGTCAGAAAACGATCTGGATATCAGATAATTAGACTGTTAAGTTTTTAGTAACCATCAAAGGTCAGAAACTATGATTAAGAATTATTTTCGAAAAGCTTTCAGGAACCTGATGAATAATAAGGTTATTGGCCTTATTAACCTGTCAGGATTAGTTATCGGTATCTCTTCTTTTATTCTGATCCTGCTGTATGTACATAAGGAATTAACATATGACCGGTTCAACGAAAATTGTGACCGGATCTTTAAGGTGGCTATTGGGAATGATTTTAATATGATTGCCCCCTTTGCAGTGATACTGAAAGACAAAGTGCCTGAAATCGAGAAAATTGTAAGAGTTGATACTTACATGGGCGGTGGTAAGTCTCCGATTTTGAAAATTGGCAAGGATAATGAGGCCAAAAAAATCCGCATCACAGATATTATTTATGCCGACAGTTCATTCTTCGATGTATTCAGTTACAAGGTCATTAAAGGCAATAAAAGGGTCTGTTTAACCGAACCTAATTCAATTGTTCTGACACAGAGTACCGCTTACAAATTATTTGGAGACGAGAATCCGATAGGGAGAACAATTGACTTCATTGGCACAAATGAGACACCAAAATTAGTTTTCACGGTTACGGCAATTACTGAAGATATACATCAAAATTCAAGCATTAAATTCAATGGGATAGTATCATTTAATACTCTGAAATTAATTAAGCCTGGAGGTGCAGATGTGGATGATGATTTTGGCAACTGGACTTATGCGACTTATGTCCTGATGAAGAAATCATGCTCAGTAAAAGAGCTTTCCCGAAAGTCAAATGAAGTTTGGTTTAACTTCATTGCTGAAAAATTTGATGTTGATATTAATAGTAAAGATGTAAAAGAAAATCTCACAAGTTTTGTCCCGTTAGCTGATGTCTACTTTTATAAAAACAGTAAACAGAGTTTTATCTATTTGATTCTGCTTGTGGGCTTCATAATAATAATAATTGCAATTATAAATTTTGTAAATATTTCTCTTGCAAAGGCTTCATTGCGAACAAAAGAGATAGGAATAAAAAAGATTTCAGGTTCCGGGCGCTTTGACCTTTTAAAACAATTTGTCGGAGAAACAATAGCTTTTACATTTATAGCCTCCGTACTTGCACTGGCGGTTGTATTATTTCTTATGCCTGTTTTCAATGATGCAACCGGTGGAGATATCTCATTTGATTTTTTCCTGCGTCCAAAATTTCTTCTTTTTTACATTACAGGGACTGTTCTCATAGGTATTGTAGCCGGTATTTACCCCGGGCTTTATCTTTCAGGACTTAAGCCAATTGCTATTCTTAAAAATGCGAAAATAAACGGGCATAAAAACAATGCTATTACTCAATCTCTTATAATATTTCAATTTGTTATTGCAATTGTATTAGTGATCAGTACTGTTGTCATATCAAAGCAGGTAAAGCAAATGAAGACGGCAGACCTTGGATTTGATGATAAAAATATAATTACCTGTCAGTTAACTAAAAGCATTAAGGATAAGTATGATGTTTTTAAACAAAAATTGCTGCAAAACCCTGATATAAAAAGTGTAACAACATCAAGTGGAATAGGACTTGCAGAACAATTTCATATGAAGTTTTCTAATGAAATTAATGGAAGTGAAAAGACTTATTATGCAATTGCTGTTGACCCCGATTTTATTAAAACAATTGGTTTCAATGTTGTTGAAGGAAGGGATTTCTCATGGGATTTGGCAACAGATAAATATTATGCAGTTATAATCAATCAAACGGCAGCCAAATATTTTGGTGTCAAAGACCCCATTGGTCTGGAAATAAATATGATTAATTGCAAAGCCCGTGTGGTGGGGATAATAAAAGATTTTCATAATGAATCATTCCGCACTGGTATTAGCCCTCTGGTACTGTGGAATGTGCCAGGTTACAGTTATAATCTGAGCATCAGATTAGCGGGCAATGATACCCCTGAAACAATCAGATATATAAAAGAACAATGGGAGAACCTCGCTCCCGATATACCATTTGAATTTCAATTTCTGGACAAAAAATATGACGATCTGTATAAAGACGAAAACAAACTTAGTTTAGTGATTGGATATTTCTCAGTCATTGCTATTCTTATTGCCTGTCTTGGATTATTTGGACTTGTCTCATTTATGGCTGAAAGCCGCACCAAAGAGATAGGCATAAGAAAAGTAAACGGAGCCAGAGTTTCAGAGATATTGGTTTTGCTCAATATTGATTTCATTAAGTGGATAACAATTGCGTTTGTTGTTGGTGCTCCTGTTTCGTGGTATGTTATGCATGAATGGCTTGAAAACTTTGCCTATAAGGCAAACCTGAGCTGGTGGATATTTGCCCTGGCCGGTTTGCTGACATCAGGTATTGCCTTATTAACTGTCAGTTGGCAAAGCTGGAAGGCGGCAACACGCAACCCGGTGGAGGCACTGAGGTATGAATAATTAACAATTAACAATTAACAATATTAAGTGACAATGTGGAAATATAAGAAGCTATATAACAGGCTATTACAAATTTCCTATTATAACACGATATCATGAATATCAGACAAATATACAGAAGCCTGACCCGTGACTGGTTAAACACAGCAGTAATAGTTGTGAGTATTTCAGCAGGCATTGCCTGCACCAGCCTGATCAGCGTTTTTATCTCGCGAGAGTTAAGGACTGATGATTTTCAGATGAATGTTGATCGCATTTATCTTTTGAAATGCGATGATCCTTTTAACAAAGGAGAACAAATGTCAGTCTGCCGGTTGGGCGCTGCTGAATATATGAAACAGAATTATCCGGAGGTTGAAGATTTCTGCCGGGTGAAGACCTACTATGCCCAGCGAATAACAGTCAATGGACAGACTTATTATGACAAACCAACAATCTGTGAGGCTTCTCCAAATTTCTTCAGTTTTTTTTCATACAGGTTGTTGACTAATAATAAGGGTTCATTACTTGAAACAAAAAACGATATTGCCATTTCTGAAGGGCTCGCTTTTAAATACTTTGGTAACTCTTCACCCCTCGGACAAGTGATTACTTTAAGGAAAGGATCGAAGGACTATGAATTAGTGATAAAGGGGGTCTTTGAAAAGCCGAAGGATAATTCACTACTTCATTTTGATATTGTTAAATATGGCCCGGAGTCTGAAGAGACAGCATTTCTCCTGCTTAAACAGGGAGCAAATCCGGATAAACTTGAAATGGCTTTTGCAAATGACAGGAGTAAAATCCCTGTAATAGGTGAGAGCACTCCCGGCAGGTATTACCTTGAAAGCCTGAAAAAGGCCTATTTTGACGGTGGGCTGCAATCTGCATTCAGTTCTTTAAGAGACAAGACTGATCTGTTGATTGCATTTTTAATAGGACTGATGATCCTGTTTATAGCCTCTTTCAATTATCTGGGTCTGGTAAGGAACAAACTGCTTCTCAAGAATGAAGAGTTTACTGTCAGGCTCATAAACGGGGGTTCAAAATCAAGCCTGGTTGAATATTTCATGCTTGAAAATCTTGTGATCATATTTTTTGCTTTTTTCCCCGGATTATTATTAATGTATCTGGCCATGCCCCTTTTTAATGATCTGGTAGGGTCACACATTGATTTCAGTTATTTCTTCCGGATCGACGGGCTCCTGATATTCTCCGGACTTATTGGTTTCTTTCTGATAATAACTCTGTTGTTTTCGGTTTTAAAAATTGATACACAATCATTAAGAATTGCCGGAGCAAAAGGAGGGAGAGCAGTTCAGATCCCATCATTTAATATTTTTCAAATTTCTGTATCCATTATTTTATTGGTCACAACTCTTTTCATCATAAAGCAGATGAGATACATTTCAAGTAAAGATATTGGTATTGATAAATCTGTGATTGAGGTCAGGCTTCCTGCTCAGTTTGCTGACAAGACCAAAGTTTTCAGGGAGGAGATCCTTAAAAGCCCATCAATTTCACAGGTCTCGGTCACTACCGCGTCACCCTTGCTCGAATATTGGATGGTTTTGTTGCACTATAATGAAAACGGCAATGAAAAGCAGTATACACCAACTATTTTCAATGGAGATGAAAATTTCATCAGCACCCTTGGAATTACAATGTTAGAAGGAAAGAATTTCTCGGGTAATGAGGCAGCTGATAAAAACAGTTGCATTATTAACGAGTCGCTTGCCAGAAAGTTTGCAGGCCAGAGTCTTTTAGGAGCAAAATTACCCGGTGATGATGAGGCGACCGTAATCGGTATTGTAAAAGATTTTCACTGTAGTAGTTTGAAAAATGATATCTCTCCAGGCTATATTGTGTTTTCAAATTCAGGTTATCATTTGCTTGTTAAGCCTGCTGATGGCCTGATTCCCGAAGCACATAGAGCTATTCTGGACACGTGGAAAAATCTTGTTCCTGATTATCCGCTTGACATCGAGACAGTTGGTGAGAGATTTGAATGGTATCACCGTGAGAACGGGAAATATGCAAAACTAATTGGCAGTTGCTGCTTCATCAGCCTTTTTCTCTCAATGATCGGATTATTTGCAATTTCTGTTAATTCAGGCAGCAGACGCACAAAAGAGATAGGCATCAGAAAAGTTAACGGTGCAACAATCTCAGAGGTAGTTTTTTTACTTAACAAAGATTTTGCAAAATGGGTCATAACAGCATTTTTAATTGCTATACCCATAGATTGGTATTTAATGCACCGGTGGCTTGAGAGCTTTGCCTATAAGACCGTATTAAGCTGGTGGGTTTTTGCCATGGCAGGTGTTTTAACACTATTGGTTGTATTTCTTACTACCAGCTGGCAGAGCTTGCGTGCAGCAACCTGCAACCCGGTAGAAGCACTTAGATATGAATAATTAGTAATTAATAATTAACAATTAACAATAAGAGGAAATGACAGCAAGGATCTGGATAGATAAATATTGCTCATTACTAATTGTTAATTGATAATTGAAACAAAGTATGTATATGAACTCGTTTAAAACTGCTTATCGAAGGTTATTTCGCAAAGGAGAACATTCATTAACAAGAATCATCTCACTTGCTGCAGGATTGGCATTCGGCATCCTCCTTTTATCAGAGGTATTTTACTATTACAGCTTTGATAGCTTTTATCCTGATGCTGGTCGCATTTATGTTGTTTATGAAAACTTTAAAGCAGACAAAACATCAGAAAAGATTGAAGCTTACAGTCAGGTTAGTGGTGCCATCGCTCCTGGTCTAAAGGCTGAGGTGCCTGGTATTGAGGCTGCAACCCGATTGAATGATATTGGTTCCTCCGTTTTTTATACTGACGACAAAAAAAGCTATAAAGCAACATTTGCCCTGGCAGATGAAAACCTGTTTGACGTACTTCCCAGGCCAATGATAACCGGCAATGCCAGGGAAATACTTAAAAGCCCCATGAATTGCATGATTTCCCATGAGATTGCTGAAAAGATGGGAGGAAACCCGATTGGTAAAATTATTGAACTGAAAGAATATCCAGGTAAAAAACTGACTGTTTCAGGCATCTTTAAAGATCTGCCTGAGAACACAAACTATAAATATGATATCCTGATATCTATGGTTTCAACGGGTCAGTTTACATGGGACGGAACCAATAACTGGCTTGGAAACGACCGTTACTTTGCCTGCGTAAAGCTTTCTCCCGGAGTGGACCCAAAGAGCCTTGCGCCGGCAGTCCGTAAAATGCAGGAAGTACATCAGGATATCAAACGCCTTGAAGAAATCCAGCATGGTATGGTATTGAAATACAGTTTCATGCCTATAAAAAAGAAACAGGTTTCTGAGGTAAAAGATATGATTATCATCCTGAGTGCCATAGCCTTTGCAGTACTGTTTGTTTCTATTTTGAACTATCTTCTCCTGACATTAAGTGCTCTGGTTAACAGAGCCAGAAGTTCGGCAATTCATAAAACATGCGGTGCCCAGGCCGGGAATCTTCAAAAAATGATATTTTCTGAGACAGCGTTACTCTTCCTTATTTCCCTGTTCGGAGCTTTTATTATACTTCTGATATTTAAACCTTTTGCTGAAGCACAGATTGGGCATCAACTCTCTTCAGCTTTTAATCCTTATGTTATCTGGCCGGTTCTGCTGTTGCTTATTATTCTGGTTTTACTTATCAGCTATCTTCCCGGGCGCTTCTATGCACGCATTCCGGTGGCGGCTGCATTCCGTGAGCATCATCAGAAGGGCAGCAAATGGAAGCTTGCTTTCCTCTCACTTCAGTTTGCAGGCGCTACTTTTATACTTACAGTATTGGTCATTGTAACGCTTCAATATAATAAAATGAGGAATTCCGACCATGGCTATAGGGCAAAGGGCGTCTATTACAGCTCAACAAGCGGGATGCCTGGCAACAAGATATCAACAGTGCTTGATCAGCTAAGAGCCATGCCCGAGGCTCTGACAGTAGGATTGGGCTCATGTGTGCCAACAGAACATGCATCAGGAAATAACTTCATGTTACCTGATGACGAAAAAGAGCTTTTTAATGCAGCTGATTTTTACTGGATTGATGAAAACTACCTTTCAATCCTCAATATTCCGGTTATTGAAGGAACAAATTTTTCACAGGAGTCGTCTGTGCCAAATGATTTCCTGATAAGCAAAAGAGGAGCCGAAATGCTGACACTGTATTGTAACTGGAAGGATGGTGTATTGGGGAAACAAATTAACCTGACTGAACATGGTGTAAATACAATACGGGGAGTATTCCCGGACTTTGTCATTAACTCCATTTCTAATCCGGATAACCGTCCTGCTGTATTCTCTTATCTGCCTGACAGCAAGTTCCAGGAGCTGATATCCAAACACCCTTCATTCTCATGTTACGTCATGGTAAAGGCACATGAAGGATTGCAGGCTGGGATAAGGGACAAAATTGCAACAGTAATGAACACGGCATTGCCTCATCAGGATGCTGTTGTAAAAAGCCTTGAGGATGACCAGATGGAAAGATATTCAGCTGAACGCGGGTTCCGCAATGCCATGCTTGCCGGCAACATAGTAATCCTTCTTATTATTCTCATGGGCCTGCTGGGATACATAGTAACTGAAGTCTCCCGCCGCAGAAAAGAGCTGGCAATAAGAAAAATTAACGGAGCCAGGCTTTCAGACATATTAAAGATATTCGTTCTCGACCTGGAGTACGTTGCCATTCCGGCAGTAATTGTCGGACTCATTGGCGCACGGTTCACAGCTGATAAATGGATGCAGAACTTTGCCTCTAAAATACCACTTCACTGGGGCCTCTTTGCATTATGCAGCCTGTCAGTTTTACTGACAATAGCTCTTATATCCACCCTGAACTATATTTCTGTTGGAAACAAAAATCCGGTGGAAGCACTCAGATATGAATAATTCCCATAAGAGCGGAACATGAAACAGGTCAAACGTATTTTAAAGGATTGGAGGTACCTTCTGATCAATGCAATCGGGCTGAGTACGGCATTTGCATGCATGTTGATTATCTTCCTTTTTTGCCGGCAGCAGATGAGTTTTGACAGGTTCCACTCCAAAGCTGACCGCATTTATCGCATCACCATAGACAGCAACAACGGGGCAACATCCATGCACCCTGCACGTGTGGCTGGCGACGGACCTAAAAAACTTGCCGGCGAATATCCTGCAATTGAAAAGGTAGTAAGACTGGTACCCTTCCGTAAAGCAATAATTAAAATAGGCGACCAGAAATTCTATTCTAAGAATGCCTTTTCAACTGACAGTACCTTTTTCCAGGTGTTTGATTTCAAAGTATTAAGCGGCAATGCCAGTGACGCATTTAAGAAACCCGGACAAGCATTTATTTGCCGCAGCCTGGCGTTAAAGTATTTTGGATCACTTGATGTAATTGGGAAAGAGATAACTGTTTTAAACCAGCAGGAAACATCTCCAGGGATATTTAATATTTCAGGGGTAATGGAGGATTTTCCCTCTGATTCACATTTTCATGCGGAAATATTAACTTCTTATACTGAAACAGATAGCCAGTCGACATGGGCATATACCTACTTTTTAATGAAGCCTGGAACAGATGCAGTTGCTCTCAGGAATACAATTCAGAAGAGATGGGACGAAGAGAATAAATCTGCTGAAAGCAAACCTGTTATATATCTGCAGAAATTAACAGACATACACCTTTATAGCCATCTGACACGGGAGATGGAAAAGAATGGTGATATAAGATCGGTCATTTTGCTTGCCAGTGGCGCCCTGATAATTATGTTTATTGCGCTGCTGAACTTTTTAAATCTTAGCCGTGTTCAGTTTCTGAAGCGATTAAAGTCAGTTAAAATAAAGATTATCAACGGCGCATCAAAAAGTGTTGTTGCCAGTGAGTTTGCCGGTGAGGCTTTGTGGTTATCGATTCTATCCGTTTTGACCGGATTGATTGTCTCTGTCAAATTAAACTCATTGTTGGGGATGTCAGTTTTCGCCGGAAATACTACTTTATACACTGCCGCTATTGCAACCGGATTTTCCCTGTTGATTGTTATTCTGTCAGTCTACCCTGTTTTTACATCAAAAATTGTCTCTGATATGAAACTAAGCAGGTCAGGGGAGCGGTTGTACAGTGTCCCCCTGATCATTCAGTTTGCATTAGCTGTTGTGACAATAATCAGCACCCTTGTGCTGAATCATCAGATGGATTTCATAAACAGCAAACACCCTTCCTCGCAGAATGCAAATATGCTTGTAATTGCAGATAATCCATGGGAATCAGTACAGAGATATGAATTATTCAAAACGGAGCTATTGAAGGACCCTTCAATAACTAATGTGACTTCGGCAATGGAAGAGCCTGGCGGCGATATACTTGATAATTTCGGTTTTGAGATGGAAGGGGTTGAGAAAAATGATGATCAGTCAATAAATATTTTCACGGCTGACTCCAATTTCTTCAAAACGATGAATATCCATCCTCTTGCCGGCACCATTGATCTTGGCTACACTCCCTCACAGAAGTGGGAGGCTGATGCAATTGATCTAAGCAATGCCAGGGCCGATTTGGAAAACAACAAAGAAAAGACACAGATACTCAGCGGTAAAATCGCAGAGTATGAAAAACGACTTGGTGGTTATCGTGAAAAATATATCCTGAACGAAAGTGCTCTCAGATTGCTTGGGATAAAGAACCCGGCAGATGCCATTGGTAAACATTTCAGGCTAACCTTTTTTATGCCTGACCTTTTTCCTGAAGGTGAGATTGTAGGTGTTGTTCCTGATTTTCATTACACCAATCTTCACAGTGAGGAAAAGCCTTTGGTTATTGCCCCACGGAAAATGTTTAACTACTGCTTTATTGTAAGCATCAATCCGGGTCAGAGAAAGAGGGCTATGGCCACTGTCAATTCGGTCTGGAAGAAGATCAATCCTGATTTCCCGCTTCAGTATGAATATATTACTGACAGCTATCATAAGATCTATGCAGGAGAATACGCTCAAACACGTGTTTTGTCATTGTTTGCAATTATTTCAGTCATCCTGTCGGCGTTGGGAATTTTTGCAATGTCGTCATTCTCAATACAACGTCGTGTTAAAGAGATCGGTATAAGAAAAGTAAACGGAGCGCGTGTCTCTGAGGTGATGACTATGCTTAATGAGCATTATCTAAGGCAGGTGCTTGTCTCTTTTGTAATTGCAGCCCCGGCAGCCTGGTATATAATGCATCGCTGGCTTGAGAACTTTGCCTACAGGACAGATCTCAGCTGGTGGATTTTTGCAGTTTCCGGATTGTTAGCTCTGGGAGTTGCCTTACTTACAGTGAGCTGGCAGAGCTGGAGGGCAGCAACACGTAACCCGGTGGAAGCACTCAGATATGAATAATTAACAATTAATAATTAACAATTAACAATAAAGGGAAGTGACTACAAAAATCCGGATAGATTAATATTGATCATTACTAATTGTTAATTGATAATTGAACAAAAATGCTATGAATATAAAGAATGACATCCTGGTTAGCCTGAGACACATCAGGTCGGATAAAGTGAATTCAGCAATAAATATAACAGGTATTGCACTTGCACTTGGAATTGTGGCAGTGGTACTTGTCTTTGTGCTTAATGAGCTCGGTTATAACAATGCCTATAAAAACAAGGACCGTATTTACAGGGTACTTAATCATAATGTAGTTGATAATTCAACGTGGGCAAATACTCCTTATGTTCTGGGGGAGACTCTGAAGGAAAATGTGGCAGAGGTTGAAAATGTCACTCATCAGTATAACATTGCTGATTATTCTATTGAGAAAGGGAATGAATTCATCAGGGAATCGGCAATGCTTTGCACAAACGCTTCATTCTTTGACATGTTTGGTGTGAGACTTATTCAGGGTACTCTTGAAAACTTTGACAGGGATGCCTCACTGATCCTTCTGAGCAAAAAGATGGCCGTCAAATACTTCAATGATGACAATGCAGTTGGGAAGGTACTTAAACTAAGAACCGGAAGCGGCGAGTTTAACATGACTGTTGCTGCCGTTTATGAAGATCTGAAACAAAACTCATCAATAAGGGCATCAGTCATTACTGACTCTGACTTTGGGATGAAGCATCTTGCCAGTACAGTCATATCAAATTCTCAGATCAGACTTAATGAAGTTAATTTCAGGGAGGAGTGGAACTACGGGCAGTTTGTGACAAATTACATTCTTCTAAAAAAGGGAGCATCGGCAAAAGATTTTGAGACAAAACTCAGAAAGATTGGAGAAGAGCACTCCGGAGATTATAACAAAATGTCGTTTTCACTTCAGCCTCTTTCTGATATTTATTTTGGCTCTGAGAAACTAACTGACAATAACAGCGGCGACCTGGGCAATAAGGCAATGTTGCTCATTCTTGCATCGGTGGGACTGTTGATTCTTATTATTGCCTGCATCAATTACCTTAACCTTACATCAGCGCAGGCACTCACTCACACAAGGACGTTTGCTGTGCGCACAGTATGTGGTGCCCCACGTAGCTCACTGACGGGGCAGATGATGCTGGAGTCTGTATTTATTTCTTTGATAGCATTGCCGTTTGCGCTGCTTCTTGCACAATTTTCATTACCTGTAATCAGCCATATGCTGGGGAAAGAATACCTGCTTGCTCTTGGTAATCAGTTCTTCATTTGCATGGCAATACTGATACTCATTACTATTATTACAGGAGCTTTCTCAGGGTTCCTGGTCTCACGTAAAATTACTTCATTAAACCTTGCTGATACGTTAAAGGGGCAGAAGATTGCAATAGGACACAGGCATAATATGCGCAAGGCGATGATTGTCTTCCAGATAACTGTGTTTATAATTTTAATTGCTGTAATGATTCTTGTGCAGAAACAGGTCCATTATGCTTTTACCAAAGATCTTGGCTTTGCCAGAGAAGGACTTATAAGAGTGCCGCTTGGCGATCATAATTATGCACTTTTTAAACAGGAGGTTCAGAAAAACCCCGAGGTGGTGTCAGTCAGCGGTGCAATGTGGATGCCGCCTCATGGCAACCATATGAAAATAAATATGCCAATGGTCAGCGAGACTGATAAAATGGTAGGTGTCGATGGACTCTTTGTTGATTACGGTTTTGCCACAACAATGGGGATAAAAGTGGTTCAGGGAAGTGACTTTGATGAGTCAAAGATACATGAAGGTGTGCTGGTGAACAGGATGGCAGTGAAAGCACTTGGTATGAAAGAGGCAGTAGGCGAGAGGACCGCCTTTGGTACGGTAGTGGGCGTTATCGATGATTTTAATATGTATTCGCTGCACGAGGCCGTGAATCCATTGATAATAGGCCTCAATCAGTCGATGTGCAGGGATATTGCCATAAGAATAAAAACGGATGACATTCAGCACGCTATAGCATCGTTAAGGAAAACATGGGCTGCAACAGGAGGTACATCTCCTTTTGAGTTCGAATTCACCAATGATATTCTGAAACGGATGTATGAGTCTGACATACGCTTCTCAAAGACAACCGGATTACTTGCCATAATTGCTATCATTATCGCTTCAATGGGATTATTAGGTCTGTCATTGCTGACAGGTCGTCAGAAGATAAAAGAGATTGGTGTGAGGAAAGTTCTTGGGGCAAGGATCCCTGAAGTAATTAATTTGCTTAACAGGGATTTTATCATCTGTGTCGCGATTGCATTTTTAATTGCAATGCCAATCTCCTGGCTGGCAATGAGGAGGTGGCTGGAGGGGTTCGCCTATAAGACAGGCATCAGCTGGTGGATTTTTGTTGTCGCCGGTCTTCTCGCGTTTGCAATTACCTTGTTAACAGTCACATATCAATCATACAGAGTGGCGGTGAGAAACCCGGTGGAGGCGCTGAGATATGAATAAACCCTTTAAATCCCCCTGAAGGGGGACTTGTAGCCCGGATTTGAACAGCGGGAATTAAATTATAAAAGGCCGACTTTTATGCCTCTGACACTAATTGAATCGCAACTTCTTTAATTTTTTTAATTGCGTCATCAACCTCATAAATTATCTGCTCATTAGAGAACCGAAGAACAGTAATGCCAAAGCTGTTAAGAATTTCACTTCTTATAATATCATAAGCTTTGTTTTCCGGTAGGTCATGTATGCTACCGTCAACCTCAATTACCAGTTTTAGTTTCACACAATAAAAGTCGGCTATAAATCGGTTTATCGGATGTTGTCTTCGGAAGTGTAAATTTAAAACCTGATTATCGCATAGTTTTGACCAAAGAATATTTTCTGCCTCTGTTTCGTAAATCCTTAGCTGCTTGGCCTTATGAAAAACATCAGGCGGTGCACCGAAATACATCGGGTTTTCCATTCGTGACCCTTTCATTTCTCTAAGTTTTATTTTAACTCATATCAGAAATTTTCTCAGAATAATTCTTAAGTCCCCCTTCAGGGGGATTCAGGGGGTTTAGTACCATTTAAACATCTTCAGCCCCACCACAAATGTCACAACGCCTGTCAGGGTTAAGATGATGGTTTTGTCAAGCACGGCAAGGATGCCGGCGCCTTCGTTAATGATGCTCCGCATGCTGTCGGCAAGCATGGTGAGCGGCAGAGCCTGAATGACGGGGAGGCTCCATTCAGGGAAGTTATGATAACTGAAAAAGATGCCTGAGAGGATCATCATCGGCATATTCACGAAGTTGATTATACCATTGCCAATCTCGGTATTTGCGGTTCTTGAAGAGATAAGAATGGCAATTCCGGTGAAGGCTATATTACCGGCTACAAACACAAGAAGAAGAGCCGCAATGCTTCCCTGAATGGCTGTGTCAAAGTATATCCAGGCAAAGATCATTAAAAGCAGCGCCTCTACAAAGTTCATCGTAATACGGGCTGTCATAAGGCCCATGAGGATATTGCGCCTGTGTACAGGGGTAACCACCATACGCCTGAGCATGTTGCCTTTACGTCTCTCGATGATGGTCCAGCTCATGCCCCACAAACATGCCATCATCACATTCATGGCAAGGAGCCCTGGTACCAGAAAATCAATGTATCGGGTGCCTTTCACTTCAAGAGGAACGGTTTTTATCTCTGAGAATGATTTATCTGAATGGTTTTTATCAAGGACCGTTGCAATCTGAAGCTGCAGAAGACGCGCTTCTGAGTTAGCCGGGTCAAGATGAAAGACAGTGCTGTCGTTGCTGTTGTCTATCATCAGCTCGAAAATGCCGCGTTTCACCCCCAGTGTTGCCGTTACTGAGTCAACAGGCATTAACCTGAAAATATTCTTCCCAAAAACAGGATCGTTTATAGTAAAAACAAATATTTCTTTCCCGCTTTTATCCTTCTCTTTGCTGGCATGCTCTGCCATATAATTTGAAAGTGAACCGCCGGGCGTGTAATTTACAATTGCTATATCTTTTCTGGTCTCCTTATTTCCTGTAAAAGCAATGCCAAGACCCCATGCCATAAGTATAGGAAAGCCAATGCCCCAGAAGAGGACACCGGGTTCACGGAGTAGTTCCCTGAAGTGGACTAAGATAAGCTGCCAGAGTTCATTCTTTCGCATTGTCAATCGGTTTCTTCGGTTAATCTTCTTCCGGT
>JGI20214J51650_10000259_pt1 | contig 33862 bp, 34 predicted proteins | sample WetSurMetagenome_FD_51650 | JGI IMG/M metagenome (IMG submission 51650)
ACTTTGACGGTCAGGCGGGCATATTGCCTTCCTGACCGTCATCTTCTTGACCCCGCCTATAAAAAGCCGTATTAAATCAATAAGATTTCAGCCGGCATAATCTGTGCTTTGTACGCCATAGAAGTCTCTACTTTTATTTAACCATTTTTGCGCATACAGGAGGATTTCATGGCTGAAAAGGACGCTGATGTCGAAAAAGCCCCGGCTGAGGACGGCGGCTCGCCCCCCAAAAAGAATAAACTTATGATGATCATCATAATTGCGGTGGCTGCCGTTGCCCTTGTTGTTGCAGGTTTTTTTATAGTCCCCAAGTTTATGGGAGGAGGCGAAAAAAAGGCCGAAACCAAGTCGGATGAAGGGGCCATGTTCAGCCTCGAACCCTTTGTGGTAAATCTGAGTGATACTTCCGGCCCGAAATTTCTGAAGGTATCCATACAGCTGGAACTCGCCAATGCTTCCCTTACGGACAAGACCAAACAGAGGGTTCCACAGATACGCGACTCTATTATTACGCTGCTGACCAGCAAATCATCCGAGTCGCTTATCATGCCTGAAGGCAAGCTGCAGCTCAAGGATGAGATAAACGCAAGGATGAACCAGATACTCGGAAACGGATCTGTGAAGAATGTGTATCTGACCGATTTTGTAATGCAATAAAAAAGGTGGATATTAATGGACGATATTCTTTCTCAGGATGAAGTCGATGCGCTATTAAGGGGGATCCAGGACGGGGCTGTCGAGACCGAACAGGGGATCGAACCTTCGGGCGTAAAGTCTTATGATTTCACAGGTCAGGAAAAGATCGTCCGGGGCAGGATGCCTTCACTCGATATCGCCAACGAGAGGCTCGCGCGCAGTTTCAGGCTCTCGTTGTCGGCGGCCATAGGCAGGATGGTCGATATCACGAACGTCAGCGTTTCCATTACCAAATTCTACGATTTTATGCGCGGTGTGCCCTTTCCGTCGAGTATAAATATATTCAAAATGGAGCCGTTGAGAGGCTTTGGATTGCTCGTGTTTGACGCCCAGATGATATTCACGCTTATCGAATTTTTCTTCGGCGGCACAGGGAAAATATACTACAAGCCTGAAGGCAGGGAGTTCACCCCTATCGAGCAAAGGATAATCCATAAGGTGGTTTTGATGTTTTTCAGCGATATGGAGGAGGCATGGAAGGCCATATTCCCTCTCAGGCCTGTTTATGTAAGGTCTGAAATGAACCCCCAGTTCGTGAATATCGTCACCCCGGTCGATGTGGTTATAAAGGTTGAGTTTGTGCTCGAACTGGAGGGAAGGCAGTGCAAGGCCTATCTCTGCATACCTTACGGCACAGTGGAGCCCATAAAGGAAAAGCTCTACAGCGCATTTTCAGCAGACAGGGACGAGATGGACTCCAAATGGCTCGAAAGGATGAAAGAACGGCTGAAGGAAATACCTGTGGAGGTCACAGGAGTTCTGGGAACGGTGGTCCTCGATGTGGAAAGGGTGGTCAATCTCAATGTTGACGATCTTATCATGCTGGAGCGCCGGGTCGATGAAGATATAGACATACTCGTTGAGGGGAGCCCCAAGTTCAAGGGGAAATTTGGCCTATACCGTGGCGCTTACGCCCTGAAGGTCAACTCTGTTTTATAATCGGGATCTTTTTGCCGGTTTATTCCGGCGCGCTCCGAATACATCTTTCGGATGCAGTATCAGGGAAAGGAGTCTTAAATGGCAGAGGAAATAAAAAATCCGGATATGCCGGAATTCCAGGAACAGGCCGCGCAGACGCCTGCAAAGGATATCAATTTCATACTCGACATACCTCTCGAGGTTTCGGTTGTTATCGGCAGGACGAAGATACTGGTGCAGGAACTTTTGCAGCTCGGACAGGGATCGGTTGTGGCGCTCGAAAAGCTTGCGGGTGAGCCGATGGAGGTGTATGTTAACGACAGACTCATCGGCAGAGGGGAAGTTGTTGTGGTGAATGAGCGTTTCGGCATCAGACTAACGGATATTATAAGTCCTGCGGAACGGGTAAATCAGCTCAGGTAGTGCGCTCGCGGGAACAGGCCGGACACCCTGTTCCTGCAGGAGGAAAAAGAGTGGGTTTTGAAATGATAAAGGCGGCAATAGCGCTGCTGGTTCTTCTCGGGGGACTCTGGTTTCTGCTCAGATACCTGAAGGGCAGGATCATGTCCAAAAACGGGATTGTCGATGTGATACACTATCAGTCGCTTGGTCCCAAGAAAGGTGTCGCTGTTGTAAAGATTCTCAATGATTACGTGGCGCTCGGGGTGGCCGACGCCAATGTCTCGCTGCTCGGAAAACTGAACAGGGATGAGGTTGAGGAGTCAATGGCGCGGACGGCGGTCAAGTCCGGGTCTGCACAGAAGGGCCCGGGGGGGCTTCTCCGGGGCTTGTTTGGAAGATTTTTTCCCATTATTGCAGCAGTCCTTTTTCTGTTGCCGTCTGTTTCTTTTGCCGCACCTGCGGCTGCGCCGGGGTTCCTCGGTCTCAATTCCCCCGTGGAACTGCTGTTTCTGCTGACTATTATAGCGTTTTTACCTGCGATGCTTGTCATGACCACCTGCTTTACAAGGATCGTTATAGTGCTCTCATTTTTGCGCCAGGCCATCGGAACACCCCAGGTGCCGCCGACACAGGTTATTGTCGGGCTTTCACTATTCATAACCTTGTTCGTCATGTCTCCCGTTATGGACAAGATATACAAGGATGCATATGTCCCCTATACGAAGAAAGAGATCAAGTCTGAAGAGGCCCTGGAGAAGGCGTCCGCGCCGCTCAAGGAATTCATGCTCAAACAGACGAGAGAGAAAGACCTCGCGCTGTTCCTCAAGATCGCAAAGGCGGAGCGTCCGGAAAAGCCAATGGACCTGTCTCTCAGGGTGGTTATACCGGCCTTTGCCATCGGAGAACTCAAGAGGGCGTTCGAGATAGGGTTCCTTATATTCCTGCCGTTCCTGGTCATAGATATGGTGGTGGCCAGTGTGCTGCTCTCCATGGGTATGATGATGCTGCCGCCGGTCATGGTGTCGATGCCCTTCAAGGTGCTGCTGTTCGTGCTTGTTGACGGATGGGGGCTTTTGGTGGGTTCTCTGATAGAGGGCTTCAGATGACTATAGAACTATTGAACCAGGTGGCGAGGCAGACCTTTGAGACCGTTTTGATGGTGGGCGGTCCGGTACTGCTTGTCAGCCTTGTTGTAGGTGTGCTGATCAGTCTGTTCCAGTCTATTACCCAGCTTCAGGAGGTCACGGTGACTTTCGTGCCCAAAATCGTAGCCGTTTTTCTTACCCTGTTGCTCACACTGCCATGGACGGTAAAGGTGATGGTCGGGTTTACGCGGTCGATATTCGAGAACCTTCCGTTATATGTGAGATAGCTATGGAATTTTACAACCTGGCAAATATGTATGCGGACAAATTCGTCCCGGTATTCATCAGGGTAATTGTAATGATATCCTTTATCCCGTTTATCGGCTCGTCAAACACCCCGGTGTCGGTAAGGGCCTCTCTTGGACTGGGCATTGCGCTGCTGCTCATGCCGGTTGTGACAATCAGGCAGAACGATCCGCTGCTGAGCCTGTTTGAGGCTTTTTTCATGGGAGCGGCGCTCGGGCTGATGGTAAAGATTGTGCTCGGGGCCATGGAGGCCGCAGCTCAATGGATGAGCATCTCCATGGGCCTGGGTATCGCGTCCGTCTTCAACCCGGCGTTCGGTGAAGTGCTCGGCCCGTTGAGCCTTATTTACAGCCTTATGGGTATGTGTCTTTTTTTCATACTCGATATACATCACTGCTTTATAGAGGCGATAGTCCGGAGCTTTGAAGTAACATCAGTTCAGTACGCCGGGATATTCGATGCGATATTGAAGCTTAACGCCATCTTTTTCCCGCTTGCGTTCAAGATAGCCGCGCCCATCTTTCTTGTCCAGATCCTCGTCAATCTTTCGATGGGCTTTCTTTCAAAGGCTATGCCGCAGGCGAACATATTTTTTGTCAGTTTCCCGCTGCTGATTGCCATGGGCCTGCTCTTTATGGCTCTTTCTCTGGAATTCACGTCCATGGTGATGACCAGGGCGCTTGTCCATATCAAAGACGCTGCTTTGCTGATAGTGAGATAATATGGCTGAAGACGAACAGGGAGAAAAAACCGAACAACCAACCGGCCACCGGCTTGGAAAGGCGAGGGAAGAGGGCGATGTCCCCAAAAGCAGGGACCTTACGTCCATGTTTCCGCTCTGGACCATATTCCTGTTTTTTGTGTTTGGAAGCGGACTGTTTGCTTCATTTGTGAACTATTTCAAGGTCGCCCTTGTTCGTGGAGTAAAGAGCCCGCTTGACGAAAACGTGCTTATGGATATCTTCAGGGCGGACGTTACTGAAATAGGGATGATGATGATGCCGCTCTTCCTGATGATCCTCTTCGGAGTGCTGTTGATTCATTTTCTGCAGACCGGATTCCTGATTTCAACGAAGCCGCTTGAGCCGGATCTCTCAAAGCTCAGTCCGATCAATGGTATTAAAAGGTTGTTCAGCCTCAACATGGTTTATGAGTCGATAAAGGGGGTCCTGAAGGTGGCGGCCCTGGGTCTGATACTCTATCTGGTGCTGAAGAAGGAGATATATGCGTTGCCGTTGCTGGTGGACATGAATATGGTTTCGATAGTCGACTTCTCGTTCGGGCAGGTCAAGAAGCTGTTCATGATATCGGCCGTCGTCCTGACCCTGTTTGCAGCGGGCGACTTTGCTTTCCAGCGCTGGAACTACAAAAGAGGCAAGAAGATGACCAAGGAGGAGATAAAAGAGGAGTACAAGGAGGTCGAAGGGTCGCCCATGATAAAGGCCCGCATCAGGAGCGTACAGCGCGAGATGGCCAGACGCAGGATGATGCAGGAAGTGCCCAAGGCTGATGTGGTAATTACGAACCCTACACATTTCGCAGTTGCTCTTAAATATGAGCTTGGGGGTATGGGAGCTCCGAAGGTAGTTGCAAAGGGGGCGAATCTCATAGCCGAACGGATAAAGGCGATTGCAAGGGAGAACCGCGTCCCCGTGATTGAAGACAAGCCACTGGCAAGGGCGCTGTTCAATATCGATATCAACCAGGAGATACCCGATATATTCTACAGGGCGGTTGCCGCCATTTTGGCGCAGGTTTACAAGGCAAAGGGCAAGGTCATAGGGTAGATGGATATGAAAGGGAATAGAGGCACAGACCTGTTCATGGCCATAGGCCTGATGCTGATACTGGGCCTGATGATAATACCGGTTTCCCCGATATTTCTCGATATAGCCATTTCTGTAAGCATCACTCTCTCAATTGTGATCATCATGGTCTCTACCTATGTGTCGCGTCCGCTCGAATTTTCGGTTTTCCCGGCGGCGCTGCTTATCACTACTCTGCTGAGGCTTTCTCTCAATATTGCTTCAACAAGACTGATTCTCACGCATGGCGACGCTGGAACGCAGGCTGCGGGAAGGGTGATCCAGTCCTTCGGAGAGTTCGTTATCGGCGGCAATTTTGTTGTCGGAATTGTGGTGTTTGTTATCCTTGTAATCATTAATTTTGTGGTTATTACAAAGGGCGCGGGCAGGATAGCCGAGGTTTCGGCCAGATTTACCCTCGACGCCATGCCCGGAAAGCAGATGAGCATCGATGCGGACCTGAACTCCGGCCTCATAGATGAGAAAGAGGCGAGGCAGAGGCGTCAGGACATAAGCAGAGAGGCGGATTTCTACGGGTCGATGGACGGCGCGTCCAAGTTCATACGCGGGGACGCAATAGCCGCCATAATCATCATAGTCATCAATATAGTCGGCGGATTCATGATAGGTGTGCTGCAGAAGAACATGAATGTGGCCGACGCGGTGCAGACATACACGCTTCTGACGGTCGGTGAAGGACTTGTCGCCCAGATACCCGCCCTTATCACTTCAACCGCTGCAGGTATCGTTGTTACGAGGGCAGCAACGGAGGCCCATCTTGGAGCTGAATTTGCAAAGCAGCTGCTGGGCAACCCCCGCGCGCTCGGAGCCGCAGCCGGTGTTATCGGAGTTCTCGGACTGATACCCGGCCTGCCTCATATTCCATTTCTCCTGATTGCGGCCATTACAGGCACGGGCGCATATTTTGTGAGTCAGAACGCAAAAAAGGCGGAGGAGGGTGCGGCCCAACCGCCTGAGGCCGAGGCCTCAAAACCGGTTGAGGACCTTGAGGCTCTGCTTCCTCTCGATCCGTTCACTCTGGAAATAGGTTATGGCATGATACCGCTGGTTGAGGCCGGAGCCCCGCTGCTCGCAAGGATAAAGGCGATCAGGAAGCAGCTTGTTTCCGACATGGGGTTTATAGTCCCGCCGGTGCATATCAAGGACAACCTCTCGTTGAAGCAGACGGGCTATTCAATACTCATTAAAGGTGTGGAAGTGGCAAGCGGTGAAGTTATACTAAGAAAATATCTTGCCATTTCGCCCGGAACGGAAAAGGACAAGATAGACGGCATTCCGGGCAAAGACCCTGCGTTCGGTCTGCCTGCATTATGGATAGATGAAAAGGATGTCGACCGGGCGCAGCTTTCGGGATATACGGTAGTGGACGTGCCGTCGGTCATCGCGACGCACCTTACCGAGATCATCAAGAATTATGCGCATGAACTGCTGGGCAAACAGGATGTCCAGAAACTGCTCGACGCTCTTGCGAAGACACATCCTAAAGTAGTAGAAGATCTTATCCCGGGGCAGCTGTCGCTGGGCGTGGTGCAGAGGGTCCTGCAGCACCTGTTGAAGGAGAGGACTACGATTAGGGACCTCCAGACCATACTCGAAACACTGTCCGACTATGCGTCTACGACGAAGGACCCCGAAATCCTCTCCGAACACGCCAGGCAGTCGCTGGCCCGGAGCATAACAAAGCAGATTCAGAACCCCGACGGTTCGGTTTCGGTGATAGTGGTGGACCCGCAGGTGGAGCGCATGATGGTCGAGAGCCTGCAGACGCTTCCGCAGGGCTCCCAGTATATGAATCTTGAACCGCAGGCCATGGAAAAGATCATTGCCAGCATGAAGGAGAGTTTTGAGAGCGGCATGACGAAAGGATACCAGCCGGTAATCCTTTGCGGGCCGGCAATCAGGAGGTTTTTCAAGAAAATGGCCGACAGGATTTCCAACAGCTTGATGGTTGTGTCTCATGCGGAGATAGCTCCGGGCACAAAGGTGTATGCCATAGGCAACATAAAGATAGACTGATGCGTGTATTTTGCCGGACAGGAGGAAAGGGATGAAAATCAAAAAGATCATCGGCAAGAACTTCAAAGAGGCCCTTGAAACGGTCAAGAAGGAGCTTGGAGCCGATGCGGTAATCCTTTCGAGCAGGACATTGAAATCAGGCCCTTTCGGTATCATGAGCAATGAGGGCGTTGAGGTTACTGCCGCTATTGACGAAGGCGGCGAAGAGGCCGCATTCCGCGAGGAGACTTTTCAGGGGGCCGGTGACGGCATTTCCGGCAGGCTGAATGAAGACCTGCTGATGGAGATACGCAGTCTGAGAGATGAAATTACTTATCTGAAGGAAACCTTAAGGCCCGTTGTTCCGGCCCTCAGGATAAACAGGAACAGGAAAGGTCTTTACAATATGCTTGTGAGGCGCGGTGTAGACCCGCAGTTTGCAATACTGTTGGCCGAAAAATCGGGAGACACTGTAGGCAGCCTTATGAAAGCCATCAGCCATGATGTCAAGGTGAGCAGGCTGAACCCTGATGAGGAGAAGGGTTATATGTTTTTCGGGCCTCCGGGCACGGGCAAGACCACAACCATGTCCAAGGTGGCGCATATGATGTCGGGCCGCAGGCGGCAGGTATGTCTTGTCACCCTGGATTCAAAGAGGATTGGATCGGTGGCCTATATGAAAGAACTTGCAAGGCAGTTGCGCTGTAATCTCAAATTCGCCGGAGGTGTCGACGAACTGCCCGGTATAATCTATAAGGAATCGCAGAAGGGCCCGGTGCTTGTAGACACTCCGGGAAACGATTATGGAGATATAATGAAGTCGGTCGGAGATATATTCCCGTCCGCTTTCCCCCTGAATAAATGTTTTCTGATGGACGCCGCCATGGACATGTCTTCAGCCTCCGGCGTCTGGCGGCAGGCGGCTCCGTATTCAATGGATTCAATAGGGTTTACCAAGCTGGATATGGTAAAACAGTACGGCAATCTGTATAACCTGTCCATGATTTCAGACAGACCTTTTGCCTTTCTTTCGGACGGCCCTGCGGTCCCCGATGATCTTAAGATCCCCACGCAGGAGTATGTCGCCGGACTGGTTGCCGGAGGTGTATGTGACAACTAACGGACCGAGGATAATAGCCGTATCAAGCGGAAAAGGGGGAGTGGGCAAGACCAATCTGGTCGGGAATCTCGCTCTATATTTTGCGGGCATCAATAAAAAGGTGCTGATACTCGACGCCGATCTCGGGCTCAGCAATGTCGATGTGCTGCTCGGTGTAACGCCGCGGTTCAATCTGAAGCATGTCCTGAACGGGACCAAGAGCATAAATGAAGTTATAGCCGAAGGGCCTTTGGGCATAAAGATAATACCGGCGAGTTCCGGGGTCAGGGAGCTTACAAGACTCTCTGATGCGCAAAGGCTTAAACTGCTTTCCGAACTCGACCGCTTCGATATGCCGGTTGATATTCTTCTTATTGACACCGGAGCGGGCATATCGGAAAACGTGCTGTTTTTCTGCAGCGCTGCGCAGGAAACCATCGTGGTTGTCACTCCTGAGCCCACATCGATTGCGGACGCCTACGCGCTTATCAAGGTGCTTTCGCGGGACTATGGCGAGAAGGGGTTCAGGATACTTGTGAATACGGCGAGGAGCGACCGCGAGGCGTTCGACACATTCAGGAAGATATCTCTTGTGACGGACAAATTCCTGTCTTTGTCCATCGACTACCTCGGATATCTGCCGTTTGAGCCCGGGGTGAAGGACGCAATTATAGCGCAGAAGGGATATATATCCATGTTCCCCAACAGTTTTTTTGCAAAGAAACTGGGAGCTGTCGCCAACAAGTTGCTCGACGATCCTGTGGGCGAAGTCAAAGGCGGAGTCCAGTTCTTTCTCAAACAGGCGCTGCGAGTGGGTGGCTGATCAAAATCCCCCTTGTTTTTAAATGTCGATTTTGATACCCTGAAAGAGGGACTATTTATCAGTAGGAACAAGTGATTGTTGATAACGAAGGGTGAATGTTCCCTGAGTCAAATAAATTATATATGATCGGGGGCGCCGCTGATGTTAAATCCCTACGCCGCGGAATCTCCGGACCGCAAGGAAGAGATAGTAAGGCAGTTTCTCCCCAGGGTCAAATATTATGCCCATAAGTACGCCTTTGCCCTGCCTTCGGAACTCACGGTCGATGACCTGATATCGGCCGGCATCGTAGGGCTGCTGGAGGCTGTCAACAGGTTTGATCCCTCAATGAAGACAACTCTCAGCACATTTGCGGATTTCAGGATAAGGGGCGCGATAATAGACGAAGTCCGTTCGATGATGTGGGCCACCAAAGATGTTAGGAAGAAGCTCGATGATGTCAGGCGCGTCTATGACGAAATCGAGAAAACAACCCATAGACGCGCGGGCGACGACGAGGTCGCTGCAAAACTGGATATCGGTATGGATGAACTGCACAGGATACTGGCTTCCGCAAACAACCTCAAGATGATGAATCTTGAGGATATGGGGGTAAATTGCGACGGTGAATCCCTCGACATACTCCAGTGTATAGCCGATGAAGGCTCAGGGGACATTATTGAAGAGCTTGGCCTCAAAGAGCTCAAGTCGGAACTGGGAAAGGTGATAGACGAACTGCCCGAAAAAGAGCGTCTGGTCATCTCGTTATATTACTATGATGAGCTTACGATGAAGGAGATTGGACTGGCGCTCGGGATTACGGAGTCGAGGGTCTGTCAGTTGCACGGCAAGGCCCTTATCAGGCTGAGGAACAGAATGGATGAATTTAATGACTGAATTCCGGTAAAATAACATAGTATAAAAACCGGCTCTTTTTTATTTATAATAAAAACAGTCGGTTTTGACCCGGAGATGCGGCGGATAAGGGGGGGGGCGCTTATGATTAGAAATATCAACAGGCTTATCGCTAAACTTGGTTCTGCTGATCCCTCTGTACGAAGAAAGTCTGCCGAGGCCCTGGGCGAGGGAGACGAGAGGGGTATATACCCTCTGATCAAGGCGCTTAGCGACGAAAATACGGGCGTACAGGACGCTGCCATGAGGGCGCTGATTACGCTTGGCGGCGAGACGGTCGCATACATGGCGCTTCCGCTTTTGCGCGAAGGTTCATATCTCAGGAATACCGGTCTTATTGTCCTCAGGCAATTGGGCGCAGTTTCAGTCCCGCTGATTTGTCCTCTCCTGGGGGACAAGGACCATGATGTCAGAAAATTTGCGATAGATTTGCTCAGTGAGATACAGACGGATGTGGATCCCTCAATAATTGTGAGCCTGCTTGAGGATGAGAACGCCAACGTGAGGGCGGCTGCAGCGAAGGCTTTAGGTGATCTGAGGTACAGGGAATCCATACCGCAACTTACCCGCAGGCTTGTGGATGAAGAATGGGTCTGCTTTTATGCGCTGCAATCCTTAGGCGAGCTTGAGGCTGAAGAGGCAATTCCCGAGATAGCCGCGCTTTTTCTGAGCGGGTCCGACGCAGTGCGTTTTTCAGCCATCGAGACGGCCGGAAGGCTTGGGGCCCGGACGGCCCTGCCTGCCCTCATATCCTGTCTTTCGCAGGCGTCAGATGATGAGAAACTTTTAGTTGTAAAGAGTATTGTTCAGATAGGCGTCACTCCCGACATGAAGGAGCTTTGCGGGCATATTGTCAAACTTTTTGAGACCGGAGACTGGGAAGACAAGATGGTGGCGATGGACGGTATTGCCCAGATCAGGTGCGAAGGCGCCATAGGTCTGCTTGTCGAAACCGCGGGCGCGATAGAGCCGCATGATCCGGACAGCTATGAACGGCTTTGGCATATCAAAAAGACCATACTTGCCGTTGACGCCGAGGACACGCTTATATCCCTGATAGACTCTTCCGACCTGAAGTTCAGGGGGAAGACTTTTATAATCGGAATCCTTGGGGAGATGAAGAGCAGGAAGGCCGCAGGACACCTCACAATTTATCTCAACGACGTAAGCAGGGATCTAAGAAGGGTTGCCGCCGAGGCTCTTGGGGCGATAGGCGGAGCCGAATCGCTTGAAGAACTCATGCATACTGCGCAGAATGACGCCGACGCTCATGTCCGTAAAGCGGCCATCGAGGCCCTCGGTTCAATAGGTTCCAAAGAGGCATACGTCTTTCTGAAGAATCTGCTTGCCGTCGAAAAATATAATGACATCCTCGATATGCTCGTTGACGCGCTTGTAAAGATAGACCGGAAATCCTTTTTTTCCGATATTTCGGGCTATGGAGACAATATACGCAGGATCATTGCCCGGTCATCGAATGATCTCGAAATACTTATCGGGTTGACCCGGGATGAGGACGCCGGGGTAGTTGCAGCTGCGATCATAGGCCTCGGCAAGATGGACTCGGAAGCGGCCATAGAAAGGATCATGTCTTTTATGGGCAATGTGAACGCCGATGTCAGGAAAGCTGCCGTTACGGCTCTTGGCGATGCCCGCAGATGCCCTGATGAGCTTCTCGCAGCCCTTGAAGACAGCGACCCCGGTGTTCGGTTCTATGCGGTAAAATCGATAGCCGCCTGTTTTGATGGCGAGGAGGCAATCGAAAAGATAAAGCCCATGATTAATGACGAATATATACCCGTTGCAATGTCTGCAATTGACTCGATACGGGGAATAGGGGGCCGGGAGGCCTACGAGGCTCTGGCTCCTTATGAGGAACATCCCAATGCCGATGTCAGGGCAAAGATAAGTGAGGCGCTGGCTGTTTTATGACGGAATTTGTTCTTAAAGATGAGACATTTCGGCAGATCCGGGATTTCATATACGAAAAGTCGGGCATATTCATTCCCGACAACAAGAAGTATTTTATTGAGAACCGGCTTGGAAAGAAGATACAGGAAAAGGCCCTTAAGAGTTATGAAGATTATCTCTATATTCTCAAGTTTGGTGGAGAAAAGAAGGAGTCCCGTGAACTTTTCGATCTTGTAACCACCAATGAGACCTTTTTTTTCAGGGAGCCGCTGCAGTTTGATCTGCTTTTCGGCGAGCTGCTTGCAAAAATCATTGCCGAAAACGGCAAGGCTGGACGAAAGGACATAAAGATATGGTCTGCAGCCTGTTCAACGGGAGAAGAGCCTTACACCATTGGGATGATGCTTCTTGAAAGGCCCGAGGCTGCCGGGCTGAGAAAAGAGATCGTTGCCTCCGATATCAGCGATTCGGTGCTTGGTTCTGCGAGGAGCGGCGTTTACGGATCATATTCAATAAGGAATGTGTCCGAGTATTATATGAAAAAATATTTTACGGTCAACAACCAGCAATATAACCTGTCGCCTTCCGTAAAGTCCATGGTAAGGTTTCTTAATGTGAATCTGATGGAAGATAAAGACACAAAGGCCCTCAGGGGCTTCGATGTTGTATTTTGCCGGAACGTGCTTATCTATTTCGATGAAAAGGCAAAACAGAAGGCCGTTTCATGTCTTTATGACGCGCTCAGGCCCAACGGTTATCTTTTTATAGGGACATCCGAGAGTTTGCATAATATTACCAGGGCCTTCAAGCCCACGGTTATTAATAAGGTTATTATATATCAGAAAGTGTAGGAATGATCAATTGTCTATAGGAGCCGAGGTATGAAAATTCTGGTTGTTGACGACGACAAGACGACACGAAAACTGCTGGGTCTGTATCTTAAGGCCAAAGGCTATGAGATTGTGACTGCCGAGAACGGACTCGATGCGCTGGAGAAGCTTGGGACCGAAAATATCAACCTTATCGTCAGTGATATGAACATGCCCTATATGGACGGCATCGAACTGACCAGAAACATAAGGGCTGATGAAAACCTGAAGGCTCTTCCAATAATCATGGTTACAACGGAGGCGGATGAAGATGAAAAGAAGAAGGCTCATGACGCCGGCGTGGACGATTACCTTGTCAAACCGGCGAATGCAGAGCAGATAAGCGACAGTGTCAGGAAGATACTAAAGAAGATGTTCCGAGGTGGATGATGACTTTTAATTTTAAGCTCAAGGTGCTTGTAGTTGACGATTTTCCGACCATGAGACGCATTGTGAAAAACCTGCTTAAGCAGCTCGGCTATGAGAATATCGACGAGGCCGAGGACGGATCGCAGGCGCTTGCCAAGCTTAAGGGCGGGGGGTATGGTCTGGTGATTACGGATTGGAACATGCCTGTTATGGAGGGTATCGATCTTTTGAAGAATCTCAGGGCTGATGACGCCCTCAAAGACCTGCCTGTTCTGATGGTCACCGCCGAGGCGGAAAAAGACAAGGTAATAACGGCGATAAAGGCCGGAGTCGACAATTATGTCGTCAAGCCTTTTACCGCCGAAGTGCTAAAGGAAAAACTCGAAAAGATAGCGGACAAAAAACCGTCTCTGAAAGCTGGAGGTTAATATGTCGGACGAGATGGATGAGATCATAAGCGAGTTTGTCACTGAAGCTGAAGAGACGCTCGAAAAGATCGATCCCATGTTTGTAGACCTTGAATCGAGGGGGTACGACAGGGAGATCCTTAATGAGATATTCCGCGGCATGCATACACTGAAAGGCGCCGCCGGTTTTCTGGGATTCCAGTCGATAGTGGATGTTGCCCATCGCGCGGAAAGCATAATGAAAAAGGTCCGCGACGGCGAGATGACGCTTAACAAGAACATTATGGACACTATCCTGAAAACCGTCGACATGCTGCGGTTGCTGATTTCCCATATTCATTCCGGGGACTCAAAAGAGGAAGACATATCAGGTCTTGTAATTGAACTGGACAATGTGTTCAATGCCCCGGCGGAACCGCAGGCGGAAACAGTCTCTCCCGTAACTGAAGCGTGCTCCGCGCCGGATGAGGCCGCTACGCCGGCAGAGCCCGAAGAGAAGGTTGTGGTTGTGGACGAAGGACCGGAACCGAAACCGCAGGCAGCCGCCCAGGAGACGGCTGCGCCCCATCCTGAAGACGCAGTGCAGCAGATAAGCAAGGAGAGGGAAGTGGTGTCGACCCTCAGGGTCGAAATCACCCGTATCGACAAGGTCATGGACCTTGCCGGAGAGATCGTGCTGGCCCGCAACCGGTTGCTTAACCTTGCGTCGAAACTCGACGCGAAGCACGCCGGCGATCAGCATGTCGAGGACCTGCTTGAGAACACGAGCTTTCTGGACAGGGTCACATCAGACCTTCAGCTTGCCGTAATAAAGATCAGGATGCAGCCTATCCAGAAGGTGTTTTCCAAATTTCCGAGGATGGTGAGAGATCTTTCGAGGAGTATAGGCAAGGACATAATCCTCGAGATATTCGGTGAGGACACCGAAGTGGACAAGAGCGTTATCGAAAATATCGGAGATCCTCTCATACATATCGTGCGAAATTCAGTCGACCACGGCATAGAACCCGGTGAAGAGCGCGCGGCAAAGGGCAAGGATCAAAAGGGAAAGATCATCATAAGCGCCTATCAGAAGGGTACGCAGATTGTGATAGAGGTTTCCGACGACGGCAAGGGCATAGATGTGGACACCGTAAAGCGCAAAGCGGTGAGCAAGGGCATGATAAGCGAAGATGAAGCCCAGAAGATGTCCGAGGAAACCGCCATAAATCTGATATTCCTGCCGGGTTTCTCCACAAAGGATGTGTCTTCCGAACTCAGCGGTCGTGGCGTGGGCATGGATGTCGTCAAGACAAATGTCGCAAAACTGAACGGATATGTTGAGGTCGTCACAAAGAAAGATGAAGGGAGCACATTCAGGATCAGCCTGCCGCTTACCCTGGCGATCATCCAGGCGATGATGGTCAGGATCGGCTCGGAATATTATGCGCTGCCCCAATCCATGATAGAAGAGACGCTGCGCGTCAAAAAGAGCGATATCAAGGATGTGGCCGGCAATAATGTTATTTCCATACGCGGCAAGGTGTTGCCGGTTTTCAATATGTCGGAGGTGCTGGGCATAAGGTCGGCTGCAGACTCCGAAAGCGACAACAGTTATGTGCTGGTGGTCTCCGTGGCCGAGAAGAGATTTTGCGCGGCGGTAGACGAACTTCTGGGCCAGGAGGAGATAGTGATCAAGACCATTAACGGTGTGGATTCCGAAGAGTGCGGCATACTTGGAGCAACTATTACGGGAGACGGCAAGATCGTGCTCATACTGGACCTCGGCATCACATCGAGAAGGCTTTTCAGTCATAGCGGGATCAGAAATACATAGGGACATGCAGCAATGCAGTGAGGAGGGATGATGCAGTTTATCGGCTTTTTGATGAATGGTTGTGAATATACGATACCAATAATCAAGGTGCAGGAAATTATCAATCTGCCAACGGTAACCAGACTTCCGCAGGCTTCGGATTACCTGGACGGTGTTGCGAATCTGCGCGGCAGGGTCATACCTATAATCAATCTGAAAAAGATGGTCGGGCTTTCGTGCGAGAAGGCGGGCGAAAAGGTGATTGTCATATCAAGCGGAAAGCTCACCTTTGGGATCGTCGTCGACGGAATAACCGGTGTGGTCTCCATAGAAAAAGACATGATAGAGCCGGCCGCCAGCTTTATGAACTCGCAGATTGAACAGATAGAGGGAGTTGCCCGCCTTGAAGACAGGCTTGTGGTGCTGCTCGACACCAAAAAACTTGTCCCTGTCCAGGATATGGCGCTGCTTGAAGACAATGTCTTCGAATACAAGGACAGCGGCGAAGACACTGTTGAGGTAGTGAAGACCATTCAGGGCATGGGTGGCGAGATGCATGTGAAAGAGGTGGTTGACGCAAAGACTTTTTTTGACAGGAAGACTCCTCCGGCAGGAGATCCCCGCAGTGAGATGTATGCGAAACTGATGGAATTTATGGAGGCCGTAGCTGCTGAAGAATATGATAAGGCCGACACATTGATCCAGGGGCTGATAAAATCCCCGCAGGGACAGGCTTCGGAAGGGCAGGATGCCGTGCTCTTCAGGGAGGTCGGCAGGGTCACGAGAAAACTGCATGATTCGGTGAAGAGTTTCAAGGAGGCCCTTGATCCGAGGCTGAAAGACATGGCGATAACCGATATGCCGAGCGCCATCGACAGGCTCCAGTTTGTGATAGAAAAGACTGAGGAAGCGGCCAACAAGACCATGGGTATAGTCGAAAAATACATACTCAGCATGGATGAACTTTCAAATCATCTGCGCAATATAAAGGAGCCGCCTGAGTCTGTAGAGTATCTGAAAAAGTTCAAAAATGAACTTGAGGACGATTTGACCGAGATACTCACTACACAGTCATTTCAGGACCTGACAGGGCAGACGCTCGAAAAGGTCATCACTCTGGTGGGCGATATCGAGAGGGAACTTGTGGGGCTTATTACCGCGTTTGGCGTCAAGGCTGAGCCGGAAGGCTCTGTTGCTCATCAGGTGGAAGAGCAGGTTTCCCAGGCAGGGGTCGACGATCTGCTTAAGGAATTCGGTTTCTGATTACATCTGAGGGTCTTTATGTTATATAGAATATACGGGGTATGGAAATGGTAAAAGTTCTTGTTGTGGATGACTCTGCGTTTATGCGGAATATTCTGACTAACATGCTGTCGTCGGACCACGACATAACTATTGTAGGCACTGCAAAGGACGGCCTTGAGGCCATCGAAAAGGTCGCGTCTCTAAAGCCGGATATCGTCACCATGGATGTTGAAATGCCCAGAATGGATGGTATTACTGCGCTCAGGCACATTATGGAAAAGACACCTGTGCCTGTAATCATGGTCAGTTCGCTGACGGATGAAGGCGCCAAGGTCACGCTCGATGCCCTTGAGCTGGGAGCTGTTGATTTCATACCAAAGAATCTTTCCGATCTGTCCGTCAATATAGTCATGATCAAAGAGATTCTTATTGAAAAGATAAAGCTTATTGCAAAAAGGGGCATCTTGAGAAAGCCTGTCCGGACTGCGGCCAGTGTAGCCGCCGAAAGAAGGACGCAGGATCTGCACATAGCCATGTCTCAGAGAATAACCGGCGAGAGAAAGACTGCAGTTGTTGCAATAGGCACATCAACGGGAGGGCCAAAGGCGCTCCAGGACCTCATCACCCTGTTGCCGAAGGAATTTCCGGTGCCTATTGTCATAGCTCAGCATATGCCCCCCAATTTTACAGGGCCTTTTGCCGACAGGTTGAACCAGTGCAGTGAGATAGAGGTCAGAGAGGCGGCTGAGGGCGATGTCCTTAAACCCGGACTGGCCCTTCTGGCTCCGGGACGCGGGCATATGAGAGTTACAAGAAGAAGGACAATGGATGTCGTTGTGACCATTTCCGAAAACAAGGAAGACTATATCTATAGACCATCCGTTGATGCGCTGATGCTTTCGATTTCCGAATGTTTCCCTGGAAGGTCTCTTGGGGTTATACTTACCGGTATGGGGAACGATGGATTGAAGGGGTTGACTGAACTGAAGAGATTGGGCGGCAGGATATTTGCCCAAAACGAACAGACCTGTGTAGTATATGGCATGCCCAAGGCCGTTGTCGACGCCGGGATAGCCGATAAAGTGCTGCCTCTTGAAGAGATGGCGGGCGAGATAATCAATGCCGTATAATTCTATTTGACGGTTATTATAGTCCAAGAGAATAAGTGTTTTCCGGGGGGCGAATATGAAGAACGAACTTGAAAGGATAATACTCGAAACAGTAGATGTGCCGAGTCTGCCTACTGTTGCGATGAAGGCCCTTGAGCTTATTAACGATGACGCTTCCTCAATTGATGAGCTCGAAAAAATCATATCGAAGGACCAGTCTTTTTCATCGCGGCTGCTCAGGATAGCCAACTCCCCCTATTATGGAATGAACAGGCGTATCGACACCATATCAAGCGGGGTCATGCTCATAGGGTTAAACACTATGAAGTCACTTGTAGTGGCTGCATCGCTTAAGGACATGCATCGCAAATACGGCCTTTTCGAACAGAAATTATGGGAACACAGCCTTGGTGTTTCCGTGGCTTCATCGCTTCTGGCCCATGCCACAAAGATGATCCAGCCCGAAGAGGCGCTTGTCGCTGGTCTTATACATGATGTGGGAAAGACGATCCTTAACAACAGCATGCCGGAAAAATATCTGACTGTTGCCCAGAAGGCCCACGACGGGCAGGTCATGTTCCACGAGGTGGAGAGTGAGGTCTTCGGGTTCAACCATTGCGAGGTCGGAGGTCTTATAGCCCGCAAATGGAAACTGCCGAAGAACCTTGAGGTTGTTATTGAGTATCATCATTCGGATGGGTTTCCCTCCTTTGAAGACAGGGCAAACGAAGGATTGTGCCAGATAGTCAGTGTGGCCGACGCGCTCTGCCTCAGCCAGTCCATCGGCATAAAGGGGCCCGACCGGATTGATGTGCCTTATGAGACACTCGGCTTCAGTTCTGAGGGTTTTAACTCATTTCTGGATATGTTCAAGAAAACTTATTCGGAACAAAAGGCGAAACTTACGGAATAACAGGCTAAAGTCGGGCCGGTTGCCGGCGATAACAAGATATGGCTGAAAGCGACGGATTAAGGCAGGCGCACGGAATACCCGCAGTCACTGCGGTAAGGGCGGGGTATGTGTTTGCCAAAAATCGCCGGAATCAGCAGGGAAAAAAGAAACATGAGCCGCCGGAGGAATCCGGAGCCGGGTCCGGCGAAGAGGAAAAAAAAGGCGTAGATATCAAGGTTTAGATCCCCCCACCCCCGGAGCTGCGCCTCCGCCTGTTTCAATATTTACATTCGAAGTCTTCGAATTCCGGTCCGCCTGATAAAAAAAGTAATTTTTGGCAAACGCAGGACATCGGCCGCTCCGGACATTTTGTATTCCGGGGCGGGAGCAGGTTGCCGGATCTCATTAGTATAACCATTGCTGTTTGACGGAGCCCAATGATATAATCAATGAGTTTAGGATACTACTGGGTATTATTCATGCCTTTCACAGACTGAAAATTGCCCTGATTGCCGATGAGCTGACCGGCGCATATCTTTCATAATTAATGCAGAGAGTGGATTTTTATTCTGCGGATTTGCAGGCATTTGTCAAGGCTATTACGGCGCCTGCTGGATTTTGGACGAAGCGGATGATGAGAAGGCGGGCAAATTTATCCATCTTATTGATGGTCATTTTAGTTTTTGAAATGGGGGGAGTTATGAATATTCTGTTTGGAGGTTTTTTATGGCTTGGGTAAACAGACCGGATTGGTGGGCCGATCTGCCGGCGGAATTTGCATCCCGATGTCATTATGTGTCGATCAATGACTGGCAGTTGAGTCCGGACGCCGAGTCTCTTCGCAATTCTTATATTGAACGTTTCGGGGCCGAATGTGTGGAGCAGAGGATTGCGATGCACAGCTGGAAACGCGCGGATATATGCTCCCATTCTATTCCGAAGGATCTTTCCCTGATAGATATCGGAAGCGGCCTGGGCGAATTCGTCAATCTTATTGCCTCCATGAACAGCGACTCTCGTGTCGCTTCAGTGGATATTGCGGATTTCGATATGTGGTTTGACAGGACGGGCCTTATTGAGCGCATCTATATGGATATGCTGGACCTGGGCGATGAACATATACGCGAAGTTGTAACATGTTTTCAGGTCCTGGAGCATGTGCGGAAAGAGCATCTGAAAGACGCCATTTCAAAGCTGTTTTTCCTGGCGAGGAAAAAGCTTTTTGTCTCCGTTCCCTTTATGGAGCCTATGCCTATATACAGGGGCCATTTTTCGCGGTTTGAGGCGTCCGATATACTTACCCTGTTTCCGGATGCAAAGTATACCCTGCTCGAAAAGAACAGGACTGAGGGGCATCCTGCCTGGACATGGATCATGTGTGAAATAGACACGGAAAAATAAAGATACATCTCAGGCTGTTGGTATGAAAAGAGGGATGCGGTTCCAAACCGCCTCCCTCTTTTCATCATTATTCCGGTATAAATTTCCCTATGCGGAAAAATTTTCCTCATTGACGCATCCCTGCTCCTTTCTTTTGTTGTTCTATGCCGGTCAAAGGGCCTGTATGGCGGATCAAGCGCATGGCATCAGAATTGCATCTCTTCCGGCATAATAAGGAGGAGCGGCATGGATAAAGGCATTTATGTGGCTATGACAGGGGCGATGCTCAGGATGAACGATATGGACAATATCGCCGGCAACGTGGCCAATATCAACACAAGCGGCTATAAACGCACATCCTTTGCGTCCCGGCTCTATCCGATTATGGAGGGCATTACCCAGTCCCAGACCGCCCTTTATCCCGACGCCCGGTCCATGACTTATGCGGACAGGTTCAACATTGATCAGGCGCAGGGGTCGATATTAACAACCGGCAATCCGCTTGATCTTGGGATTAAGGGCGAGGGTTTCTTTGTGGTTGAGGTCAAGGGACAAAGGAGTTATACGAGGAATGGTTCTTTTGCAATAAACAAGGAGGGTTTTCTGGTCAACGGCAGCGGGTACAAAGTGATCGGCTCCAATGATAAACCGATAAAGATAAATCGGGAGACAAAATCAACGCCTGATATAGGCACGGACGGCGCTATTACGGCAGACGGAGATGTTGTCGGAGTTATCAAACTGGTGAAACTGGCCGATATCAGGAATGTATCGGAATCTCTTTATTCAGGAAGGGTAACCGGCAATGCGGATGGGGAGATTGAACAGGGCGCGATAGAAAGGTCAAATGTGAATCCGGTGCGCGAACTGGTGGCGATGATAAGCGCGCAGAGGGAGTTCCAGACCCTACAGCAGGTTATCAAGACCTTTGATACATTGGCCCAGCGCACTAATACTGATATAGCAAAGATATAGGAGCTTCAATGACTAAGAATAGGGAGGTCGGGATATGATAAGAGCGCTTTTTACGGCTGCCAGCGGCATGTCGGCCCAGCAGCTTAATGTTGATGTGATAGCCAATAATATAGCCAATGTCAACACCACAGGGTTCAAGAGGAGCAGGGCCGATTTTCAGGACCTTATGTATCAGACACTGTCGGCTGCCGGCGCGTCAGCCACGCAGAGCACACAAATACCCACAGGCATGCAAGTGGGCCTCGGAGTTAAACCTGTAGCGATTCAGAAACTCTTTACCCAGGGAGATTTTCAGACCACAGGCAACAGTCTCGATCTGGTTATCGAAGGAGACGGTTTTTTCCAGATTACCAAGCCCGACGGCACAATCAACTATACCAGAGCGGGGGCGTTCAAGCTCGACAAGGACGGCAGGGTTGTAAATTCCGAGGGGTATCCGCTTGAACCGGCTATTACCATCCCCGCAAACACCACGAGTATTACCGTGGGCACGGACGGCACCGTTACAGTGTTGCAGTCCGGTAATACAACCCCTGTTCAGGTCGGCACAATAGAGATCGCGACGTTTATCAATCCGGGCGGACTCAATGCGCTCGGCAAGAATCTTTTTGCAGTTACCGACGCGTCGGGCACTGCCACTACGGGGACTCCCGGACTCGAGGGCAGGGGCACGATCAATCAGGGATACCTTGAGATGTCGAATGTGAATATTGTCGAGGAACTTGCCAATCTTATTATTGCCCAGAGAGCATTTGAGATGAACACAAAGGCGGTCACGACCTCGGACCAGATGCTCCAGAATGTCAACAACATGAAGACCTAATTATGAAAAAACTTGATTGCATAATGATGATTTTCTGTTTCAGCCTGCTTTTTACGGCTGTGTACTCTCATGCGGCGGTGGATTCCGCATTTGACAAGATACAGGCGGCGGTCAAGGAAGATATGGCGAAGTCTGTTTCAGAAAAGGCAGTGCTTGAAGAACTCAGGATAGTGAAGGGCGCCGAATATCTCGGGCCCGGCTCCGGAGACATGGCGATCACCAACCTGTATATGAACGGATACAGCGGACGCAACAAGGTGCTATATGCCGTATATTTGAGGGACGGACGGCTCAACACCGTCAATGTTGTAGTTGAGGCGTCTTACGATATGCTTGCGGATGTGTATGTGACTGCAAGGCCTCTTTCAAGGGGAGATGTCATTTCAGGCGGAGACTATTACGCCGTAAGGCAGAAACTTGCCAAACTCCCCCCGGGCGCGATAACCAGCAAGAAGGATATAGAAGGGAAGATCATGAAGTCGTCTGTTACGGATGGGGTCATAATCAGGTCTTCATATCTCCAGTCCTCTCTTTCGGTAAAGAGGGGCAAGAAGGTAAGTCTGGTTATAGAAGGGGACACTGTAGTCATATCAGCAAGAGGCACCCTTCGAAATGACGCTGTTGTCGGGGAATCCGCAAACGTAATGTGCGATCTTACCAGGAAAGAGATGAGCGGTGTGCTTGTCAGCCCAAATCTTGTAAAGGTGAAGATATGAAAAAGACAGTATTCAGCGTTAAGCAATCGGTTTCAGGCTGCGGCATGCCGAATAAAGGCGCGGCAGTCCGGAATACGGTATTTATCGTCGCCTGCTTTATGGTATCGATTGTATTTTCGGGCTGTTCAGGTCTCAAGGACGCCCGGGACATAAAGAACGGTCCCATGCCGAAAAAATATTATGCGACACGCGATATCGAACCGGTCACACCGGATGGCTCGTTATGGCAAGACCGGGCATCGCTTTATGAGGACAGGAAGGCGAGGCGCGTGAATGACCTTGTAACGATACTTATATCAGAGACGACCAATGCGACAAAGAAGGCAGGCACCAATGCAAGCCGCAGCTCGGAAGCGGATTACAGCATAACGGATATTTTTAACTCAAATCTAAGCCAGCCGCTGCCGAATTTACCGCTTTTAAAGAATTTATATGTTGGGAAAAACTTTACGCCGACTGCATCGGGCAGCGTATCTTCATCATTCGTTGGGAAAGGTGACACCTCGCGGCAGGGTACCCTTACAGCGACCATCACAGCCAAGGTTATCGAGGTGCTGCCTAATTCAAGCCTTGTTGTAGAGTCTCGCAAGGAAGTCATTGTAAATAATGAAAAAGAGATTGTTGTATTGAGGGGCATAATAAGACCCGACGACATCTCTACAAGCAATACCATATCATCCGCATATGTAGCAGATGCGCAGATATATCTGGTGGGCGATGGCGTGCTGGATGACAAACAGTCACAGGGTTGGCTTGTGCGGACCCTTGACAAGATATGGCCGTTTTAATGAGAAGCGGCAAGGAGATTTTATGAAAACTTTTAATGCAATAGTATGCGCCTGTCTCCTTGCGTTAATAATGATTGTTTCCAGTATGTCCGACGCGAGCGCCGAGCGCATAAAGGACATAGCGTCTTTTGCAGGCATCAGGGAGAACGAGATATTGGGATACGGCCTTGTTGTGGGACTTAACGGCACGGGCGACAAGGACGGCACCTATATATTCCAGCCTTTTGCGAATATGCTGAATCGCATGGGTATCAGCGTCAATCAGACCGATATTAAGGGCAAGACAAAGAATATCGCTGCGGTCATAGTGACGGCCAAGCTGCCTACCATGGCCCGACCGGGCACAAAGGTGGATGTGCTGGTGTCGTCAATCGGCGACGCCAAGAGTCTTCAGGGCGGCACACTGTTGATGACCCCGATGAAGGGGCCGGACAGTTCCGTATATGCGGTTGCGCAGGGAGCTATTTCTATCGGCGGTTTCACCGGGGGCGGAGGAGGCACGACCAAAAATCATCCGAATGTAGGCAATATCCCCAATGGAGCCATCGTAGAAAAAGAGGTCCCTGTCCAGATGAGCAAAAAAAGCAGGCTCGAACTCCTGCTTGCCATACAGGATGTAACAACATCAAGAAGGATAACAGAGAAGATTAATGAGACCTTCAATGCCGCAATTGCCAAGTCGGAGACCCCATCGATGGTGTCGCTGAAGGTGCCGGCGGATTATGCGGACAAGGTCATAGAATTCATGTCCAGGATAGAAATGCTGGATGTGCCTGTTGATATCCCGGCGAGGGTAGTGGTAAATGAGCGCACGGGCACCGTAGTAATAGGCGACAATGTGCGGATAAATCAGATAGCGCTTGCCCATGGCGGCCTTACTATAGAGATCAAGACGGACTATCAGGTTTCGCAGCCGGGGCCTCTTGCTCCGAAGAAGGCCGAGACGGTTGTTACAGCTACGGAAACAGTGAAGGCTGAAGAGAAGAAGGGCTCCCTGATGGAAGTAAGAGGAGCCACAATCGGGGAACTGATAAAGGCCTTGAACGCCCTTGGGGTCACCCCGAGAGACCTCGTGGCAATACTACAGGCGATAAAGGCGGCCGGGAGTCTTAAGGCCGAACTGGTGCTGATGTGATAAACGTTAATACCATAAATACAAAGACTTTGCTGAATGGAGTTCAGGGCGCGAGCAGCGTTCAGGCGGGTTATGGCGTAAACAGCGGCGAGTTGGAGAAAGCCGCCAGGCAGGTCGAAGAGGTATTCGTTAATGAGATGCTTAAGACAATGCTCGAGAATACTGAACTGGCAAAGACCAGTGGCGTGTCTGAGTTTCTGCCTGTTATCACTTCGGAGCTGTCCAAATCCATATGCGAGCGAGGTGTGGGGGTGCAGGATTTCTTCATGAGGAGTCCTGCATTCAATATGATGATCGAAAAGTCTAAAGGCAGGGGAGCCAAAGCGCTTGATCCAGGAACCGGAGTGGGGCTGAACTCACCGGCTCGCGGTATGAAAATAAAGGCTTATGAGGCCATTCTTCAAGATTAAGTTTAAAGGAGGGTTTTTTTGGCGGGACTGTTAACTTTTTTCTCAAAACTCCGATAACTAACTGTATCACTATAACTACCGTGTTAGGGAAAGAGGAGGAAATGAGATATGAGGATAACAGATAGCATTGAGGTAGGCGGCACGGGATTCCAGAAGTCAGAAAAAACAAACGGTAAGCCCGGACAGGGACAATCCGGCGAGGTGACTTCGCAGGAGGACCAGATTCAGCTCTCCGGAGCCGTAAAGGATATCGGAAGGCTTCAGACGGAGGTAAGTAAGCTCCCTGAAGTCAGGACCGATAAGGTTCAAGAGGCGCAGAACGCTATTAACACAGGAACTTATGATGTCAAGGGGGATGCCGTAGCAGGCAAATTAATACAAAATGCAATCATCGACAAACTCATATGAAAAGCTGATCTCCATACTCGAAAAGGAGTTTGACCTTCTTTCGGGGCTGGTCGAACTCCTGCAGAAGGAAAAGGATGTTATTGCGGGCACGGATCTAACGGCCCTCGATAATTATATAAGGGAAAAAGAGCTGCTGATTGCAAAAATCAGGGTATGTGAAGAGGCGAGGGAACGAGAGCTTAAATACCTCGGCCTGTCAAATAAAAAGCTTTCCGTAATAGCCGCAGAATCAGGGCCTGAACACAAAGACCGGTTGGCGTTAATAGCTTCAAAATTCAAATCCATAACTCATAGCATAGCCGAACTGAACAAACTGAACGGACTGCTGATCGATAAATCCCTTTTTTATATAAAGAGTTCGCGCCGCTTTCTTGAAACATTTGGAGTGAAACCTGTCGGTAAGGTGTCGGTGGAGGTATAACATGTCTCTACTCAACATAATGAGCATAGGGACTACCGCCCTTTTGACCTCGAAAAATGCGCTTTCTACGGTCGCAAATAATATAGCAAATGCGTCGACCACGGGATATACTCGCCAATCAGTAGTATTATCAAGTCTGGCGGCCGGTTCTACCACTACTATCGGGGAGAGCGGCAGGGGAGTAACCATATCTGATGTGGTAAGGCTTTACGATTCTTTTACCACGCTTCAATTAAGGACAGAGAAATCAAACCTGGCTTATTGGGATACATACGCCGATATTAGCAGCACAATCGAAAATATATTCGATGAAACCTCCGACACCGGGATATCTACGGCCATATCCGACTTTTTCAACTCCTGGCAGTCGGTGGCGGACAATGCGCAGGGTTCTACTGAACGGACTTCGCTGCTTGACAGCGCCGATTATCTCAGTTCGCGTATCGGCAGCGCATATGATGCCCTGAACGATGAGAGGACGGCGCTGTATGAAAGCAGTCAGGACCTCGTTACAGAGGTCAACAGCATTACGGATCAAATCTCCGCGCTTAACACCAAGATATTGCAGTCTCCCGGAGCTCTTGATCTTGAGGACCAGAGGGACCTGCTGGTGGAAAATTTGAACGAGATCCTTTCGGTCGACACTGTTGAGAACAGTGACGGCACCTATTCCATATTACTCGGCGGGACCTCCCTCGTCAGCCCGGCGGGATCAAGCGATATGTCGGTCTCTGTGGACAGCAACAACAATATGCAGTTTGAGGTTACCACAAACGGCTCCAGCGTAAATGTCAATGACCAGATCAGCGGCGGAAAGCTCCAGGCGAATCTTGACGGGCGGGACACTACGATTGTCGAATATATGAACAGCCTCAACGCCTTTGCGATCAATCTGTCGGACCAGGTCAATTATTACCATAGTCAGGGTATCGATCTTAATGGAGACGCCGGAGGAGATTTCTTTAACAGTCTTGTTGATATAACCGACTCGTCTACCGGCGGCGGAACAGTAAGCTCAGTGACTGTTACCGATGTGTCGGATTACGGCGAGGGGATCAATAATATATACTCGATTGATTACAATACTACAGGGGGTACCGGTTATCAGCAGGAAGGCACATCCGGGATATACTGGAGGGTCCGACAGTCGTCCGACGACGGCGCAACCTGGACGGACGTGGCGACAACTGATGTCACTTTGTCCGTTGACAGTTCTACCACCCCTGCATATCGAACGATCTCTTTCGGCGGGTTTACAGCGCGGATAGACGGAACCCAGGCCACTCTTACCTCTGCCGGAAGCGAGACTTTCCAGATAGAACCCGACAGGAATGCGGCTACAAATATGGGCGTGGCCATCACAGACGAAGACAAGATTGCCGCAGCATCGGATGCGACCCTTCTTCCGGGCGACAACACGAATGCGGAGACTATAGCCGATCTTGTCAACCAGAGTATCATTGCAGGCAAGACGCCTGTGACTTTTTACAGCGATATAGTCGCTTTATCGGGCGCCAATGCGGATACGGCAAATACCTATGTGGATTTCGAGACAACAATGGTGAGTTCGCTTGAAACGACGAGGTCTGCGACGTCGGGTGTAAGCCTTGAAGAGGAAGGGGTCAGCCTGATCCAGTACCAGAAAGCCTTTGAGGCCGCTTCAAAGCTGATAACCGTCGGGAGTGAACTGCTCGACACTCTGATTGAAATGGTATAGCAGGAGGGTATTATGAGAATATCAACTCAGATGATGTATGCAGGGTATACCGCCGACATCCAGTCCAATCTGGAAGCTTATTATAAGGACCAGGAACAGATATCGAGCGGACAGAAACTGAACAGGAACTCCGATGATCCGGCTGCAATTTACACCATCATATCAGGCAAGTCGCAGCTTATCGCGTTTGAAGGGTATCAGGATGCGATAACTAACGCGACAACGCTTCTTGACACTACGGACACTGCGCTTGACAGTCTAACGGATCTGATTGCATCCGCCAAGGAACTCGCGTTAAATACCTCTTCGGATTCAGCCGAGTCGGATGCTGAAATAATGAATAATCTGATGCTGGGCGTAATAGGCATTGCCAATACACAGGTTGACGGAAGGTATATCTTTTCGGGTTATGCGTCCGATGAGGCTGCAGTAGACGCAACTACCGGTATGTACCTTGGCACTTCGGACCGTGTCTCGATGACGATTAACAGCGGGGTTGATATTGATGTGAACATTGCCGGAGATGAATTGATTGCCTACGGCGCTGCCGACGCCACAAGCGAGGGGTCGGCGCTCATGACCACCGCAAGTTCGGATTTGGGTCTCATAACCGAGTCGGACGACATTACGTCTTCCGATACCGTATATAGTACAAACGGAGGCACTCTAAATATATCGCTTGGAGGAGGGGCGGTGTCATCTGTTACGATACCTGCCGGCGCAACATTGGCCGAGGTCGGAGCTGCAATCAACACCGTTTCCGGAACTACCGGAGTTACTGCGACAGTTGTAGACGCCAATAACGGCGTATCGCCCGCGGATTACAAGATAATGCTTTCAGTAGCTTCGCCTTCGACTGCAGATGATATTTCAGTTAACGTTACGACGACCGATGATGACGATACCGGGCTCAATCGTCTTGCCGACTCCTCAATGGATTCTGTATACAGCGTCAGCGGAGGAACTCTCGATATATCGCTCGACGGCGGCGCGGCGACCGCAGTTACGATACCTGCAGGAGCCACATGGGCCGATGTCACTGCCGCCATAAACGCTTCCGGAACCGGAGTCAGGGCGGAAGCGATAAACGCCAACGCAACCGGATCGCCCGCTGATTACAGGATGGTTCTTTCAGCCACTCCTGATTCGGCTGCCGCCGATATTTCAGTTGACGTTACGACGACTGACGCTGCAGGGACAGGGCTCAACCGTCTTGACTACAACACAACCTCTACCACAACAATGACTTCTGTGGTCAATCCCGATACGACAATTATCGGAGCTATGAGCATACTTAAAACAGCTATAGAGATGAAGGACGATTCTGCTGTTCAGACGGCGCTTACTTGTCTGGAGGACCTTTCGACTGCAACCCTTGAGAAGCAGTCCGAGATAGGCGTGAGGCAGAACAGGATTGAAATGGAATCTGATTATATCACTTCAAGGGATCTGGATGTTACAAATGCCGTGGCGGATAAATTAACGCTTACGGATGCTGAACTCGCAAAGCTGGTTGTGGCTGCGCAGCAGAAGCAGACGTCTATTGAGGCGCTCAGGTCGCTCTCTGCAAGTTTCCTGCAGTTGAGTATATTTGATTATATTTCATAGATTATTATTGTTAAAAGGCCGCCGCCATAATAATTGGCGCGGCCTTTTTTTTCGGCTGTTTAAAGGGGGTAAAGCAGTATTGACTGTTATGGAGAAAAGTGTGAAAAACACCAGGCAGCCCGATTCCATTTTGTCCTGCAACAGAACAGACCTGCGGAAACCGTCAAAACAGTATCAGACTATTTTGGACATACCGCTGTACTGGTCTGCGGTCACGTCCATGGTGTTGCCGTAAGTGTCCATGCCCGAGAACTTGAACATTATATGGGAAGGATCTATTGTGCCGTCGGCATTGCTGTTTTGGGTTATTTTGAACGTGACCTGGGCGGTCATCGTCTCGGAGTTATAATTCACACTCAATGGTATCGGAGAAATGCTCACTTCAGAAGATGTCGTCTTAATTCCCCAGTTATAAGATCCACCGGTCTCCGAGCCGTCTGCCCGGCTTATAATCCAGTTGCCGACATTCTCTACCGAGCTGGAGTCCATATCCTTGCTGAAAATAAAGTTCATCGTGAATGTATGTGAAGAACCGTAGGTGTCCAGGTCGGAACTCATGCTCGATACAAGGGTCCCCATTTTCAAGGAAGAGATAAAGTTTGTGGAATATGCCGAAGTAAACTTCGGCGCGGCAGCGTCCGATATATAATTTGAAAGCTCAGTATACGAGGAATCAGCCTCATCATCATCGAGTCCGGACAGTATGTCGGCCTGTGCGTTGGCTTCATCCATCTGTTTCATATCCACATAGGTTTTGCCGAGTTCCAGATAGGCTTCAGAGTATGTGCCGTCAATCGATATGGCCTTGTTCAATTGAGCCACTGCCGCATCATATTGGCCTGTCTTCCGGTAAGTCAGCCCCAGCGAATAATATCCGCTCGGGTCATCGGGAGCCATTAATGTAACTTTTTTAAACGCGGTTTCTGCATCCGTATAGTTCTTTTCCGACAAATAAACTTCCCCGAGCGAATAGACGGTCGACTCATCAGTATTGTCTAAACTTATGGCTTTTGAATATTCCGTATCCGCAGATTCATAGTCACCCTGATTGAAATAAATGAGGCCCAATTTTGCGTGAGGTTCAGCTTCATCAGTAAAGTAGCTTGCTGCCTGCTGATACGCCTTGATGGCAGCTCCGGTATTGCCCTGGCTTTCATAGGCGGCGCCCATATATTCAAGAGCCGTGAAAGAATTATCGGAATACGGAGCCAGACTTATTGCTGTTTTGTATTCATTAATAGCCGACTCATAATCTCCGTCCGTGGCGTCTTCGAGTCCTCTTGAAACGGCAAGGTTCGTAACGTACTCAATCTGGTCATCCGTGTTCGTACCGGCCGAAAACATGTTGTCGCAGTTAGTGGTAATTTGAGTGGCTGTTAAATATCCGATTGATGACATATTCCCCCTCTTTAATTTGTTATCGAAGGAATGCGGCTTAACTTGAGCCCAAGGCTGCAATTTATTGAATCTTTACAATCTCTTTAATATAATATGCAGCAATAATGTCATATCATTGACATGTCAGTCCGCTAACCATTATTTTTCAGCGGAGAATTATGTATATATACTTGTCAATATGGCATTTACGCGTGGTGATGCAGATAATTAATGGATATTTTGGCCTTGTACCGGTGTTTTTCGGCGAATAATTGCAAGCGCCTGAAAAATATACAATATTGAGCAGCAATGGTACATTAATTGCAAGGATTAAAAATAATCTTATAATAAACCCCTGGAGGTGTCTGTGAAAGTCGTCATAATGTGCGGTGGGCTCGGCACTCGACTCAGGGAAGAGACCGAATTCAAACCCAAACCAATGGTGTACCTCGGGAAAAAGCCCATCTTGTGGCATATCATGAAGATATATTCTCATTACGGCTTCAATGATTTCGTACTCTGTCTGGGATACAGGGGAGAAATGATAAGGGAGTATTTTTTTAATTATGAATTGCTGAACAGCGACTTCACCATCACCTTCGGCAAGGCTAAAAAAATAGATATCCACGGCAAACATTCGGAAATCAACTGGAAGGTTACGCTTGCGGACACCGGTGAATCAACCCTTAAGGGCGGGCGCCTGAAAAAGATCGAGAAATATATCGACGGCGATGAATTTATGATGACATACGGAGATGGTGTGGCGGATATCAACATTACCGAGCTTGTGGAATTCCACAGGCAGCATGGTAAATTGGCGACTGTGACGGGGGTGAACCCTGCAGCGCGTTTTGGAAAACTCACAATTAAAGGAGACCAGGTAACAAGGTTCACGGAAAAAAAGAATATCGGATCCGAACGGGCAAGCGGCGGTTTTTTCGTCTTTAATCGCGGTATATTCGATTATCTGACAACCGACGATGTCTGCGATCTTGAGGTTGGCACACTTGATAAAATTGCCTTGGAAGGCAATTTAATGGTCTATAATCATTCGGGCTTCTGGGCATGCATGGATACTCTCAGGGATGTCGAGTATCTGAACGGAATCTGGAAACAGGGGAATGCTTCATGGAAGGTTTGGTAGCAGCTTATGCATGCTGAACTTGACGGCTTTTTCAGGGGGAAAAAAGTCCTGTTGACCGGACATACCGGATTCAAGGGGGCCTGGCTTGCTGTTTGGCTGCGGGAGCTTGGCGCAAGGGTTACCGGATATGCCCTGCCGCCTGCCACTGATCCCAACCTTTTTTTGCTGTCGGGCCTTCAGCCTCACATTAATTCCGTAAACGGAGATGTGCGGGATATTTACGGTCTTGCAAAAATTATTGACAGGACATGTCCCGAGATAATTTTCCATCTTGCGGCCCAATCGCTTGTCGGCAGGTCATACGGTGAGACAGTCGAGACTTTCGGTTCGAATGTTATGGGCACGGTGAATCTCCTGGAGTCCTGCCGTGATCAACATACGGTTGGGGCCATAATCATAATAACAAGCGACAAATGTTATGAAAACAGGGAGTCCGGCAAGGCCTACGTTGAAGGCGACCGGCTCGGAGGCAGGGACCCATACAGCTGCAGCAAGGCGTGCGCTGAATTGGTAACCGCTTCGTACAGGGATTCCTTTTTTAACAGGTCTGGGAAGGGGCTTGCGTCTGCGCGGTCAGGCAATGTTATAGGCGGCGGAGATTGGTCTGAAGACAGACTTGTGCCTGATTGTTTGAGGTCGCTTGAACATGAAGAGATTATCAGCATAAGGAATCCGTCCTCGGTAAGACCCTGGCAGCATGTGCTTGAACCTTTGAGCGGTTATCTTAAACTCGCAGAAAGGCTTTTTACGGAACCTGAACCCTTCTCTGAAGCCTGGAACTTTGGACCCGAAGAATCTGCATGTGTAACGGTTCGGACGTTGGCTGAATCCATTATTGGTGAGTGGGGGGCAGGGGACTGGAGACGGCTGGATTCGGAGCAGTCGTTCGGAGAGGCAGGCATACTTAAGCTGGACAGTTCAAAAGCAAGAGTCAGGCTCGGCTGGAGGTCCAGATGGGGAGTCGATATTGCAGTCGGGAAGACCGTCCAATGGCACAAGGCATATCTTGATGGGGCGGATATGTACAAGATGTGCTGCAGGCAGATAGAAGAATATATGCAATCATGATCGGTATCCGGAATGTTTCCGAAAGTGTATTTGGGTATTTCCGTATGACGGCATTGAAAATATACTGGACTGTATACAGGAGAATATGAAGGATAATCCCAACCGGATTTGCAGGCAGATAGCCGAACTTGTGGCAATATATTATGAAGCTGCATTTGCTCCTGAGGATTTTGTAAGAGGCAAGTCGTCTGTTCCCGTTGCAGGCAGGGTATTCGATGAAAAAGAGCTGCAATTGCTGGTTGATTCGGCCCTCGACTTCTGGCTGACATCCGGCAGATTTGCTGCGGGGTTCGAAAAGGAATTCTCGGCCTTCACAGGCATCAGGTATCAGATCCCTGTAAACTCCGGGTCATCCGCCAATCTCCTTGCCGTGAGCGCGCTGAGGTCGCGCAGCCTCGGCAGCCGTTGTCTCCAGCCTGGAGATGAGGTCATTACCGTTGCAGCAGGATTTCCGACTACGGTCGGGCCGATAATACAGAATGGTCTTGTCCCGGTTTTTGTGGACATTTCGTTGCCGTCATACAATGCAGATACGGCGCAGATCGAAATGGCGGTGACGGAGAAGACGCGGGCTATAGTACTTGCGCATACCTTGGGCAATCCTTTTAATATCGACAAGATCAGGGAGATTACAGACAAATACGGACTATGGCTGATAGAGGACTGTTGCGATGCGCTCGGGTCTATGTACCGCGAACGGAAGGTCGGGCAGTTCGGAGATATCGCCACTTTCAGTTTCTATCCGGCGCATCATATTACGATGGGCGAGGGCGGCTGTGTCGCCACCGACAACGATACCCTGAAGACCGTGCTCCGCTCACTCAGGGATTGGGGCAGGGACTGCTGGTGCGATCCGGGCTCCGACAACACCTGCGGCAGGAGATTCGATGGAAGGTTTGGAGATTTGCCGGCCGGTTATGACCATAAATATGTCTATTCCCATTTCGGATACAATCTCAAGATTACCGATATGCAGGCGGCTGTTGGGCTTGCGCAAATAAAAAAACTCCCGCTGTTCATTGAGCGCAGAAAAAGAAACTGGCAAACACTAAGAGAAGGCCTCTCCGGACTTTCGGACTTTTTTATATTACCTGAACCCGAACCTGATTCCGATCCGAGCTGGTTCGGCTTTTTGCTTACGGTCGGGGAAGGGGCCGGTTTCACAAGGGAACAGCTTGTCAGACATCTTGAGTCAAAACGCATTCAGACACGCATGCTCTTTGCAGGCAACATGGTCAAACAGCCGTGTTT
>JGI20214J51650_10000261_pt1 | contig 33786 bp, 36 predicted proteins | sample WetSurMetagenome_FD_51650 | JGI IMG/M metagenome (IMG submission 51650)
ATGTTGGGGCAGCATTTGAAGCTACCGCTGTTTGATTCCGGAATAAGGGCCAAGGGGATGGATATGCTATCTTTGGCTAATGGCATGAAGATCCGTGATCGCGACATAGCCCCAGCTTTCCCCGCCACATATATTCTGGACAAACATGGTGTCGTAGTGTTTTCCAACATCGGCCCCGTCGCGCGCTGGCCGCAGTACTTGCCATTATTGCGCGACGTCGCCGCAGGATCAGGCAAATAAGGAAATTGGCTCAAAAAAAAACCCCGGAACCCCGGGGTTTTTTTGGTTGATTCAGCAGCCGGGATTATTTCAGCTTTTCGATACCCAGCATTTTCATAATGCTGCCTTCATAAAATGGTTCAGACGTGCCTTTCTTCATCTTGCGGATGAAGTATTTCTCGAAAGCGACTTTGGCGAGGTGTACCCATTTTCCTTCGGAGAACCAGTTTACGTTGCGCGGTGGAATTTGCGGAATGGCAACGAACGCTACTCCGCTTTCACCAAAGTCGGCCAGGCAAACTGCATTCCATGTTGCTTCCTTGTCTGCAGGTTCGCCGACCAGATCTGCATGGATGTTATGCACAGTGGCGGTCACCATGGATTCGATCATGTAGCCGGTTTTTGGAGTGCCGCACGGAACCGGAGTGGCTTCCACTGGGGGGATTGCGACACACACACCAACTGCGAAGACATTCTTGTATTTCGGATTACGCTGGTGCTTGTCCACGACGACGAAGCCACGCGCCTGTACCAGCCCGTCTATTCCGAACACCGCATCGACTCCCTTGAAGGCGGGCAGCATCATGCTGTAGTTGAACGGTAGCTCGTGTTTCTTTTTTTCCACTCCCATGTCGTCATGCTCGGTGACGAACATTTTGCCTGCTTCGATCTTGGTGACCTTGGCATTGCAGATCCATTTGATGCCCTTATCGCGCATACCGGACTCGAGGATACCCTTGGAGTCACCCACGCCGCCCAATCCCAAGTGACCGACGTAAGGTTCCGAAGTGACGAAGGTCATCGGTACTTTTGTGCGGATTTTGCGTTTACGCAGATCGGTGTCCATGATGAAGGCATATTCGTAAGCCGGGCCAAAACAGGAAGCGCCCTGCACAGCACCAACGACAATGGGGCCGGGATTTTCGCAGAAGCTTTCCCACTCATCGTGCGATTTCATCGCGTGGTCTACATGACATACCGAATAAGTGTGGCCGCCGTTCGGACCCAGTCCCTCGACTTCGTCAAACGCAAGCTTGGGGCCAGTGGCGATCACCAGATAATCGTAATCGACGCTCTTGCCATCGTTCAATTCGAGCTGGTTTTTGTCGGGATGAACACGTTTGACGCCAGTGGAGATGAATTCGATACCCTTGCGCTCCAGATAAGTGCGCACGGGAAACTCGATCTGTTTGCGGTCACGCCACCTCACACCTACCCACGGGTTGGATGGGACAAAATGGAAGTTCTCGGTGTTTGAGACAACCGTAACCTTGTGCTTGCTGTCCAATTTGTCTCGCATTTCGTATGCCGCCGGCATGCCGCCAAGACCTGCTCCCATAATGACGATGTGTGCCATGTTATTTCCTCTCTGTTTGATTATTAATGGAACTAATACCTGGTTTACTTGCTTCCTTGCTTCTTTGAGCTGACTTGCATATTCGATGACGATTCGCTGTTTTCCGGTGTCCCTTGTTCCTTGGCAAAAAGCACAGCAGCCTTCACTCTCGACGACAGGTTGAGCTTGTTCAGGATGTGACGCACATGTTGCTTTACGGTGTCGTAACTGATCGACAGGGTGAGAGCGATGGCCTTGTTGCTTTCACCGCGAGAGAGCAATTGCAGGATTTCGCGTTCGCGCTCGGTCAGTAGTTTGAGTGAATTCTTCGGCTCCTGCCCCGGCTGATCTCCGCGCAGCATTTCGATCATCTTCACCGTCATGGTCGGTGCGACCACCAATTCGCCGGCAGCAACGCGGCGAATGGCATCCACCACTTCTTCCGGCGCCATATCCTTGAGCAGATAGCCACGCACCCCGGCACGTATCGCATTGCCCAGATCCGTTTCTGAATCACTCATGGTCAACATCACGGCAGGAATGGTGCAGCCTTCCTTGCGCAGCTGCTCAAGCATGGCCAGACCGTCCATCGGTTTCATACGCAGGTCCATGACCAACAGGTCCGGCTGCTCCTGAATAAGAACGCGCAAATCTTCGATTGAGCCGACTGCGCCGAGTACGTTGAAATCGTAACAGTGCGTGAGCAGCTCGCTTAGGCCGCGCCGACACAGGCCCTGGTCGTCTACCAGCACGATCTTTAGTTTGTTATCCATGCGCAGTTCTCCAGTTCAACTCGGGTTCAGGGAAGAACAGTTGTACGCAGGTTCCCAATCCTTTCGTGCTTTCCACTTTAATTTCACCGCCGATACGTTGTGCGCGTTCGCGCATGATGATGATCCCGTAATGCCCTTCCAATGGTGAAAATGTTCCAACGCCATTGTCTTCAATTGTGAATACATAGTAGCCGCATAGATGATCGACTATCAACCGTGCATGGCTCGCGCTGGAATGTTTTGCAATGTTGGAGAGTGCCTCACGTACGATGTGATATGTCTGAATCTCATGTTCCAGCGGCAGGTCTAGATCGGCGACACGGATAGAACAGTCAAGAACAATGTAATGCTTCAGGACAAACTGCTCGACAAGCGTCTGTAGTGCATGCAGAAGGCCGGCCGGATCCATATCGCTGCGAAAATCAGTGATCAGCGTACGAACGGATTTTTGGCCGATTTCGAGAGCCTCATCGATATCGCGTACATATTTTGTTGCCATCACTTCATTATTGTTACGTATCGCGTCACTCAGCAGCGTAGTACTCATGCGTGCATAGTTTAAGGTCTGTGCAAGCGAATCATGGATATCGTTCGCTATTGATTGACGTTCCATCAACAATTCTTCCCGTTTGGCTTCGCGTGTGGATTTGATGTGTTCGATTAGAGAACCAAGCAGGTCGGCGAAACTGCTCGCCATGGTTGCCGAATTGCCGGATGAGGATTGGGGCGTATCAAAGAAAAGCGTGAAAACACCGAGTACGACTTCAGGGTTATTGCGGCATACGAGTGGAATGGAGATTACAGAACGAAACTGTCTTGGCTGGTCGCCGCTTCGGGTAGTGCAACTCTCGATGTTGGTTGAGCAGAGGCCATGTTTGAAAGCGTCTTTGCCGCAATCTTCGCAGGCCAGTTCGACGATGCGCTCGGCTTCCAGTTCTTCTCCGGTCAGTCCGACTGCGCTAATAACTTGCAGGGTCTGCTCGTCAGGGAGCAAAACCCGCACCACAGCGGCCTTGGCCTTGATAAAACTGGTGGCCGTTTCCAGGAAAGTGTTCAGCAGTGTCTTGAGATCACTGGTACGTGATGCAGTGAATTCCTGCTCTACGCAAGCCTCCAGCCCGCCATTTTTGCCGGGAAACACCAACTCAGGGTCGCGTGTCCAGTAGAAATCCACGTTGGCCGACTCGTTTGTTGACTTGAACTTTGTATCCATAACATCCATCGATAAAATGTCCGAAAGTCCTAATTAGTGCCTGAAAATACCTGTAAGCTGATATTCAAAATAGCCATACTAGGGTATGCCGCTTTCCCTTTAATATCAACAGAACCTTGATAAATTTTTAACTACCAACCCTTCAGGGCTATGGCGCCCCTCACCCGATGTGGTTATAGACACTCTGAGCAGGAATTCCGCCTAATGTGACGGAATCCACGCGACGCATAAGACGCATAATATAAGTATGAAGATCTGTATTGTTTCCGACAGCCATGACCGCTCAGATCCCCTTGTGGAGGCTATTGTAGAAGCGCGGGTTGCCGGGGCACAAGCTGTCATCCACTGTGGTGACCTGATCGGAGTCAATACCTTGCGCTCTTCTCTCAAGCTGGGTATTCCTATCCATGCCGTGCATGGCAACAATATCGGGGATGTCGCGGCACTGTACCGTATGATGACGAAATCCAACGGACTGTTTACTTATTACGGACAGGAAGCGGCGCTGGAATTGGGCGGTCGCAAGATATTCGTCACGCACATGCCGCATCACGGTCAGGCTTTTGCCTGTACAGGAGAATACGATCTGGTCTGCCATGGTCATAGTCATACTGCGCATGCGGGATTGCAATCCAACATTACCGGCGGAAAAAGCTGGTTGGTCAATCCCGGTTCGGTCGCGGGCATAGACGCTCCGGGTGTAGACGCAGTTCCAACCTGGATACTTGGCGATCTGGAACACATGAGTTTTGAGATACGTACCCTGCAGCATTCTGAATCGGGGGCTTGAGATCATGTTTCAGAAATGATTGTCACACTCTGCCTGTTGTGCCAAGCCAACGTCGAGATTTACCAGTCGGAGATCAACAAAAAACAGGGGACTAAATTCGCCATTCCGGTGGTTTACCATTCACAATTGATGAGCGTATAGCCTATGGCGGTAGTGCGAAAGAAGCAGTGCTGGCAGGGCATGTCATTCTGCCGTGGAAGTTGAAGGATATCGCAGGCAAGTAACCCATCAGCCCGTTCGTCCAGATTGACTGGACCGGGCTTTAATACATCGCCCGTTCTGGACGCTATAATCTAACCTTCAGAACTAATCAACTAGGAGGGCGGTACCATGCAGCACCTTACCCCCAAGGAAGCGTACGACTTCCTGCAAGCCAATCCTGAGGCGGTATTCATTGATGTGCGTAGCGAGATGGAGCACATGTTCGTCGGGCATCCACGCGGTTCTATCCTGATTCCTTGGGTGGACGGGCCTGATTGGGAGACCAATCCCCATTTCGTGGCGCACGTGCGCAAGGCTGCCAGCGTCAATCGTCCTATAGTGCTTATTTGCCGTTCAGGACGCCGCTCTGCAGATGCGGGACTCGTTTTGGAAAATGCCGGATTGAGTGACATTTACAACGTTGCTCACGGTTTCGAAGGAGACCTGGACGATACACATCATCGCAATTCACATAACGGCTGGCGTTTCGACGGCCTGCCTTGGGCCCAGACTTAACATTGACTCGAATTCAAGGTTTACTATGGCCTCTATACCCGAATTCACAGAAGCAGAACACAAACGCTTTTCCGGAATGCTGTTCGAACGTTACGCGAAGCTCGTACCAATCCAACCTGCGGACAGCGTTGCAACTTGGTTGCGATCCTTCTCGACTAACCGTTTCGCCACAATCTACTGGATTGAGCGTGGTGTTCATTTCATCGTGTGTAAAGTTTCGGCTAGCCGCTACCGCTACCAATTCTTCTATTCCGAAGTCGAACAATATGGCACTGGCAGGGACGAATATGACAATCTGGAGAATTGCGTTCTGACCTTACTGCAAGTCCAGGCTGGCCATGAACGCCAGCTTGCGAATGTTTCCTCTGGCGCCACAGCAGCCACTCTCAGAGACGACGATCATTTTGGACCTTTGCTGGTCTAGTCATAGACCGAACACTTTCAAATATAGCGGGATTGCATGGGTGTAAAGCGATAATCTACTGAATACAATTACATATTTTGATCGAATGTTCAATATGTTAGAATATTCTTATATTGTGTTATACTAAAAATGTGCAATTGGCTGAATGATTCTACCGATTTCGCTAATATGTTCAAAATGTCTGTTGCAATGGGAAGATACGGGCAAATATGCTGATTGATAAGGACGAGGACTTCATCATCACAGCGGCCTCATTCAAGGCTATCTCGCATCCCTTGCGTCTCAAGATCTTGTGTGCGTTGGCTGACAACGAATTGAGCGTGCAGGATATCGTGGAGCGGGTGGGGTCGACGCAGAGTAATATTTCACAGCATTTAGCCATATTGAGATACAAAAACTTGCTTGCAACGCAAAAAGATGCCAATCGTGTGTATTACCGCATCAGCGATTCGCGCACTCTTAACCTGGTAAGTATGGTGCGGGATGTGTTTTGTTCTATGTGATGAGTTCTAAATCATCCAGAAAATCATTTACGTAATAGAGGATATTAAATTACCCGATGACGATGGAAGAGAGATTAATGATGAAAATTATTGGCTTGATGTTATTGATTGTTGCCCCGCTTTGTACGGCTGAACCGCTGGCGACTGCCCCGGTTCAAATGCGTGAGGTCGAGCAGACATACAGCATTGACGGTGTAGTCGAGGCAACTCGCCAATCAACCGTGTCGGCGCAAATTTCCGGGAGGGTGAAAGGCATATTTTTCGACGTGGGTGACCGCGTGAGCAAAGGGCAGGTAATTCTGCGTATTGACGAGCGCGAAGCTAACCAGGCCCTGGCCGGTAGCAAGGCACAATTGTCGCAGGCCGAGGCTTCATTGCAGAACGCGCGTTTGAACTATGAGCGTTCAAAACAGTTGTTCGAGCAAAAATTCATCAGTCAAGCCGCGCTGGACAAAGCCAAATCGGATTTCGATGTCGCGCAGGCCCAGGCAGCTGCTAGCGAGGCAGGTGCGCAGCAATCGGCGTTGACGCAAAGCTATACCGCGGTCATTGCGCCTTATGCGGGCGTAGTGTCGGCGCGCATGGTTGAGATGGGCGAGATGGTCACGGTGGGCAAACCCCTGATGACAGGTTTTGATCCGTCGCAGCTGCGTGTCATCGCCAATGTGCCGCAAGATAAATTGAAGGACATCGGTAGTCGTCCGAATGTGACTATTGAGGTGCCTTCCTTGAGTCGCTGGATCAAGGCTGCATCGGTCACGGTGCAACCTTCAGCGGATGTACGCACGCACAGTACGCAAGTGCGTGTCGAACTGCCTGCCAATCAATCAAGTGTTTATCCGGGCATGTTCGTGCGTACGCATTTTGTGGTGGGTAAGGTGAGCAAATTGCTGATTCCGGTGAGCGCGGTACTGCGCCGAAGTGAAGTGGTTGCGGCGTATGTGGTGGACGAGAAGGATATGCCACATCTGCGCCAGGTTCGTCTCGGCGACACCAATGAACAAAACGAGATCGAAGTGCTGGCCGGATTGAATATCGGGGAGCGAGTGGCGCGTGATGCAGTCAAGGCGGGCATGGTCGCGTCGGAGAACAAGCAATGAGCATGGGCATATCCGGCCGTATCGCTAGGACCTTCCTGCATTCGCAGATGACGCCGTTGCTGGCGCTGGTGGCAGTATTGCTCGGCTTGTTTGCAGTGATAGTGACCCCGCGCGAGGAAGAGCCGCAGATCAACGTCACCATGGCCAACGTGCTGATCGCCTATCCCGGCGCCTCGGCGCAGGATGTGGCGAATACTGTCTCAACGCCTGCTGAACAGGTGCTGTCGCAGATCGCAGGCGTTGATCACGTCTATTCCGTATCGCAGCCGGGCATGGCCGTGCTGACTATCCAGTTCAAGGTCGGCGAGCAGCACGTGCCTTCGCTGGTCAAGCTCTACGATGTGATTAACTCGCATGCCGACTGGTTGCCGCCCACGCTGGGTGTGATGCAGCCCATCATCAAGGCCAAAGGTATCGATGACGTGCCGATCATGGCGCTCACCTTGTGGCGCGAACAGGCAGCAGGCGGCGTGGCGCTGACCCAGGTCGCGCATGCCATCGAAGCCGAACTGAAGCGCGTCAACGGTACGCGCGAAGTGATTACCTTGGGCGGAACTCCTCGCATTGTGCGCGTGTTGCTGGATCCTGAAGCATTGAACGCACATCAGCTCTCGGTGCAGGAAGTTCGTTCGGCATTGCAGGCGTCCAACGTGTCGCACAGCGCGGGGAGCCTGGTACAGAACAACCGTGAAGTGCTGGTGCAGACCGGAAATTTCCTCAGCGATGCGAAGGAGGTCAGCCAGCTGGTCGTCGGTGTGACAGACGGCAAGCCCGTATTCTTGCGCGACGTGGCTGAAGTACTGGATGGAGCCGACCAGCCGACTAGCTACGTGTGGCTGGGTGCTGGTACAGCCGCGGGCGACAAGGGCATCAAGGCTCATGGCGAATTCGGCGCGGTCACCCTCGCAGTGACCAAGAAGCCGGGCGAGAACGCTGTGGATGTGGCCAATAAATTGCTTCAGCGAGTGGAAGAACTCAAAGGCAGTGTGATTCCCTCCGATGTGCAGGTGACCACCACCCGCAACTATGGTGAAACCGCAAACGACAAGGCGATGAAGCTCATCAAGAAACTATTCTTCGCCACATTTGCCGTGGTCGCGCTGGTGTGGTTCGCCCTCGGACGGCGCGAGGCGGTCATAGTCGGAGTCGCAGTATTGTTGACGCTGGCAGCGACACTGTTTGCTTCATGGGCATACGGTTTTACGCTGAACCGAGTGTCGCTGTTTGCGCTCATCTTCTCAATCGGTATCCTGGTGGATGACGCCATTGTTGTAGTAGAGAACATACATCGCCGTCGCGAACTGGCACAGCATCAACCGCTGTCCGAGATCATTCCAGAGGCGGTTGATGAGGTCGGCAGTCCGACTATACTCGCGACTTTTACCGTGATTGCTGCGCTGTTGCCGATGGCTTTTGTCAGCGGCCTGATGGGGCCGTACATGAGCCCGATCCCGATCAATGCCAGCATGGGTATGCTGATCTCATTAGCCATCGCATTCATCATCACGCCCTGGTTGGCGCTCAAGTTGGCTGATGCGCATCACGCGGTGATCAAGGACGAGCGCGACACCAAAATAACCCGTTTTTTCCGCAATCGTTTGACGCCATTTCTGAACGGGGCGCATGGAAAACCGGCTAGACGCAAGCTGTGGCTGGGAATATTGGGTGCGTTGCTGTTCGCGGTATCGCTGGCCGTGGTCAAGCTGGTTGTGTTGAAGATGTTACCGTTCGACAACAAGTCCGAATTTCAGGTTGTGATCGATATGCCCAGTGGCACAGCGCTGGAACAGACCTCCGGGGTGATGCATGAGATCGGCACTTATCTGGCGACCGTGCCGGAAGTGACGGATTACGAGGCCTATGCCGGAACTGCTTCGCCCATCAATTTCAACGGACTGGTGCGCCAGTACTATCTTCGTAGCGCATCCGAGCAGGGTGATATCCAGGTCAATCTGCAGGACAAGCATCATCGTTCGCGCAGCAGTCACGAGATCGCAACCTCGGTGCGTGAGCCGATCGAAAAGATCGCCAAGGTATGGGGAGCCAAGGTAAAAGTCGTTGAAGTGCCGCCGGGTCCGCCGGTCATGTCGCCTATCGTGGCCGAGATCTACGGGCCGGATTATCAGGGTGCGCGCCAGGTGGCGACAAAAGTGCGCGAACAGTTTGTCGCCACTCCTGATATCGTCGGGATCGATGATACCGTGAGTGAAGTCGCGCCCAAGATGATTTTGCATGTGATGCAGAGCAAGGCTGCCTTGCTTGGCGTCGCACAGCGCGATATTGTGGACGCAGTGCAAGTCGCATTGTCCGGACAAGACGTGACGGCCTTGCATGATGCCAATGCAAAATATGCTCCGCCATTGCGCCTGGGTTTGCCTGCCGAGAAGCGCAGCCGCATCGACGATGTGCTGAAGCTAAAAGTGCGGGCGCGAGACGGTGCCCTGGTTTCCTTGTCCGAAGTGGTACAGGTGCTGCAGATTCAGCGCGACTACCCGATCTATCACAAGGACTTGCTGCCGGTGGTATACGTGACCGGCGACATGGCGGGCAAGCTGGATAGCCCGCTGTACGGCATGTTCGGCATCAACGGCAAGACCAGCGGCATGCAACTGGAGCAGGGAGGTTCGCTGAAGTCATATTTCTTCAAGCAGCCCTCAGATCCCTACGCGAGCTATGCGCTGAAGTGGGATGGAGAATGGCAGGTGACGTTCGAGACTTTCCGGGACATGGGTATTGCCTATGGCGTCGGGCTGATCTTGATCTATTTGCTTGTGGTGGCGCAGTTCAAGAGTTATGTCGTGCCGCTGGTCATCATGGCGCCGATCCCGCTCACGATCATAGGCGTGATGCCCGGTCATGCATTGTTCGGCGCCCAGTTTACCGCGACATCGATGATCGGAATGATCGCGCTGGCCGGCATTATCGTGCGCAACTCGATATTGCTGGTGGACTTCGTCAATCTGCAATTGCGTGACGGCATTGACCTGCAACATGCAGTCATCAATGCGGCATCAGCGCGTGCCAAACCCATCGTCCTGACCGGTCTGGCCGCGATGCTGGGGGCGCTGTTCATCCTCGATGACCCGATATTCAACGGTCTGGCATTGTCCTTGATATTCGGCATACTCGTCTCGACATTGCTGACACTGATCGTCATTCCGGTCTTGTATTACGCGGTACTGTACAAAAAAGTATCGTAAATGTTTACCAATTTTTACAGGAGAGTAGTAATGAATTCAGAACGTATCGTTCGTATTGTTGCAGGAACATTTGTCATGTTGTCACTGGCGTTGGGTGTCCAGAGCAGCCCCGTTTTCGTCAGCAGCTATTTCTTGCTGTTTACTGCATTTGTCGGATTCAATTTGTTCCAAAGCGGGATCACCAGGTTTTGCCCGCTTGACAGCATTCTTGCCAGACTTGGTGTGAAAAAAGTGTGCTAATCGAGTTTGCTTGCCAGTGAGCATGCGATGCTGAGGCCGCCTGAAATTTCGGGCGGCCTTTTTGTAGCCAATGGTGACCTTATTTGTCCGATCAGACGCCCTGGAAGAAATAGATCGTCAGAACGATGCCCAGCACGGAGATGATCAGGTTGCTGATGACTCCGGGATCAGTGCGGTAACCAACCGGGATTTCGACGGGTTTGAGGGTGTCGAGAACTTTCCTGTATTGCACTGTGGAAAAGGCGGCAGTGACCGCCCCCAGTAACACAAAAATCAATCCAATCCAGAAGGACAGTCCACGCTGCAGAGGCATGTCATGTTTGGGCAAAAGGATGTGTACAAACAGGCCGAACCGCTCGATAACGAAGCCGAATGCCATCAAGGAGAGGCTGGTCCTGTTCCATGCAAGCAAGGTGCGCTCGGCAGCAAAAAAGACTCTTGGGTCATTGAGATCTGACATCGAAATTCCTTTTGAAAATCGCGTTAATGCACTAACTATCCATAGTCACAGTTCATCATACATCCCATCCCCGTCTGCCGCACGTTTCACGCGAGCCTCGGCTTCGAGCTGTTGCAGTTTCATCTCAGCGATCTCCATACGCTTGGCCGCGGTCTCTTCGTGGATATTGATGGTGTTCTCGCCGAACAGTACCTGCTTGAGGAAGCGGAAACCGAACAGCATGAGTTCGGTGTCGTCGGTGAGCAGTTCTTCATCTCTTCGGCTGGGATGTCGTAGAGCTGGGTGAAGCCTTCGCTGACCACGAATTCGCGGAAGCGGTCGGTGTCGTAACAAACCATGAAGAACAGCTGCAGGCTGCGCTTGGTCGGCTTGCCGATGCTGGGGCCAGGCCGGACTGACAGTGGTCTGTAACGTCTCGCACGGATTCGAGGCCGACCTCGACGACAGCCATCATCGCAATTCCCAGAATGGCTGGCGGTTTGATGGGCTTCCCTGGGCTCAAACATAAATTAGCATTTCGGATTTCCCGACAGCGAACAAAAGCGCCTCTCGACCTTGCTTCTGGAGCGTTAAGGCAAAGTCGTGCCGCTGCAACTGGTCGATTGCGAACTACAGCTTGGTGGCAGTCCCGAGTACTACAAAATAACTCTAAAACGTAAAAGCCGCGCGACCATTCAGGCTCGCGCGGCAGAGTTATTCTTTGCTGATTACTTCAGGGCTTCTTGGGGGTGGTGTAGGGCACTTCTTTTTGGTGCGGTTCCCAAATGGTTTCATAGCCCACAAAAAACTGCCCCGGTACGATTTCTTTCTGACGGGTAGTTACGCGGAATGCGTGGCCATCTGGAATCTTGGGGCGGCAGAAAGGTTTCTTTTCATCGCTCATAATCTTATCTCCTTGGGTTAAAAAAGTGGTGGTTGAAAACGGGAAGTATGAAAACAGGCATATCGACTCCTCCCATTTTGCTGCTGAAATTATACTATTCAGCGTGTGTAATATGCCTTCTTTGGTATCACATGCCGCACACCCCCTTGGGGATTTTCAACGTCCCCTTTGTAGCGGGGGATGATGTGAATATGGACATGGAATATGCTTTGCCCGGCCGCTGGCCCGACATTGACGCCGATATTGTAGCCATCCGGATTAAACTCCTCGTCAATGAGTTTTCTTTCCTCTTTTATGAGGCCCATGCAGGCAGCCACTTCTTCCGGCGTCAGGTCGAAAAAACTGGCGACATGCCGCCGTGGGATGACCAGGGTGTGCCCCGGACTCGTCGGGTAGGAGTCACGGGCGCTGAAAGCAAGTTCATGCTGTATCGATACCCCACGCGGATCTTTGCAAAACAGGCATGGATCATTGGGGTCTCTTTTCTTCTCTTGTGGGGCTTCAGACGACAACAGAATACCTCCTGTTCAATCTATACTTTATACTTCGACACAGAATCTTGTTAACGAGGAAACTATCTTGGCATCGAATAAAGGACGGGCTTACTTTGCACTGCTTGGTTATCATTTCAACCCCGACGACATCACACGCCTGCTTGGGATAGAACCCACCTCAGTCAATGCTTCCGGCGCATACAGCGGCCTGGATAAACCCGTCATAAGTTCCTGGGAGCTATCCACGGAGACCCTTTCCGGAGAGGTGGACGTATTTGCCTTGACGGACATCATTGTCAAGCAGCTGGAACCCATTAAAGAAAAAATCGTTGAAGTCTGTAAAAGTCACAATCTGTCTCCAAGGTTGGGCGTGACGCTGACTTTATCTATCGATAAAGGTGAATCAAGCCCGGAAGTCGGGTTCGGCGCCAGAACGATCCGTTTCCTGGCGGATACCGGCTCATTCATTGAGGTGGAAAATAAACTTTCCGAGCGAATTTGATTTCCGTCCTCTCTTAACCAACCTGGCTGTTAATCACTTGTCGCTGTGCCAGCGCCTTTTTCAGCTGCTCCTCGCAATGCTTCAAACAGAGTGGCTGTAGCGCGTGAGGAAAACATTCCATGATCACCTCGAATTCATCCGCGATCTCTTCTGCAAGCGCAGCGTCATTTGTTAATTGAGCCAGTACATTTTGTGCTGTCGCCTTGTTCACCCGGGAGATGACTGCCACGTGGATAGGCAACTGCTGTTCCATGCTGACCGTCAGTGCCAATTCGTAAAAATTGATCGCTTCTTTTAAGCGAGCAGGATTTTCTTCCGACTCACCGAGATGATGCAAAACGGCAGCCCGATTGTTATGTGTGGCAGTCAACTCCAATGCGTAATTGTCTGCGTCGAGTGCGGCAAGGGCATTCTTATAGGCAACAACGGACTTTTGAAATTGACGGTTGCCTTTAAGCAGTTTGCCGAACGTATGTAAGGTGGCCCCCAGTTGATGCATGGTGTACATCCAGTCTTCCTGTGACTTTTCTCGTGTCCACACCAGCAAAGCATTGGTGTAAGCATCTACAGCGATCTTTAAGGGCTGTGTAGCTTCAAGTAACCGACCAAGCGCCTGATTGGCCGTGCCCAGGTTATATTGCGTAGCAGCCCATTCCAGAGGAGAGCTTTCCTGACTGAACTCCTCCAAAGCCTTGCCAAAACACAGGATGGCCCGTTCAAACGATTCAGCATCTCTTCGTTGCTGTCCCAGTGCGGCAAGAATATTTCCGAGATTGTTCTGTGTCTCTGCCCAGACAAGTGGCTCCCGGACGCGACTGATCTTTGCAGCATGATCGCCTGTATCGGCAGTGTCTGTCAGTGCTGCCTCAAGCGCCTCGCGCAAACTTTCGTAGATCCTGGCGCTAAAACGGTGCTGCTCATAATTTCCCCGTGCGTAACGAAAATTATCCGCTACAGCAACTTTGGTATCCGGCGCAGCCGCTGTGCCTGCCTCAGCACTCAGCATGCCGATAGAATCCGCTATTGCGCTTTCCAGAGCCTTGTTTGGCGGGAAAATAATGTAATTGGTTGAGTAGTTCATTTTGCCCGGTCGAGTATTTCGTTCAGGTCGGGATCGGCACCGACCGCTCCGCCAAGCTCGATCTCTTCCTCGGTAGCTTCACGTATAGACAAGACTTCCAGCATAAAAGTGACTTCTCTGCCGCAAAGGGGGTTATTACCGTCGATAGTCAATGTCTTGTCGTCGAATCGGGTAACGATAAAGTCTCTGGGCTCACCCTGTTCATTTTCCATGGTGATAGTCATACCGATCTCCCGATATTCTTCCGGGACATTTTCCAAACGATCGGTAAATACCAGTGATTCATCTCTCTCGCCATATAACTTCGCAGTGTCTATTGGAACCTCGATGATGTCGCCGACCTTTTTGCCATATAGTTCCTTGGTCACTTCTTCGGACATCACATCATTCACGCCGTGAACATAAGCCAGCGGGTATTCCACAGTAACCAATACGTCACCGGTTTTGTTATCGATGACCTTGTAATTTAGTTCAACGAACTTTTCGTCTTCAATCGTATCTGACATGACTAGAACGCCCTGATTAATGATAAAGTTTTCCTAGAACAGCGTAGCACCGAAGATTCTCACCTTGTCCTTTTCATAACCCAGCACCAGTCTTCCCAGCCATTCACTGTTGTTCTTTTTGTTTATCACTTTGTACAGAACAGTGACATATTCCCCGCGCCGTATCATGCCAAGATAGGAGTAATCGTCTGACAGGTTTTTCGCAAGGTCGCTTCTTGCAAACTGCTTACCCATTTCAACCTCATTGGCACCCGCAATAAAAGAGCTTGAAAAATTACGCGTGAAGGCACCGTAGTTTCCTTCATTGGAGTACTTGATAAGATCGGCCCACATCGGGTGTGCCAACTCTAAAATCTCTTCATCTGTTTTTTCAATGATGTTCATAGAATATTTCACCTACTTAGTGTTTCATGATTTTATCTATAGCGATGTCACACTACTCGCAGGATAGACAAAAAAAGGACCAACAAAAATATGCCGGTCCTTTCTAACATACTAACAAGTTATGGCAAATATATTTTCATAGGCCTGATTTTACAAAACTGGTAAATCAGGCTCACATTTGCTTAGTGGTGGTCTACTGGCGCCGCTTTCTCTACATCACCTACAAGGTGGTAGAGCGGTGCCTTTTCCATCGTGTACTCACCCGACTTTGGATCGCGACGGGAAACTGTCAGCACGTGCCAGTTCTTGTCATCCAGCTTCATGACATCGCCACGGTAGTAGTAACCCGGCCAACGTGTCTCCTTACGGAACAACGTATGATGGAACACGCTTTCAGATGTCAGGAAACGATGCTTCAGCTCCCATGCACGCAGCAGTTCATGGATGTCAGACGCGGCAACCTTTTCCAGGTCTTCACCCAAAATCGACATCTTCTTCAGGCCGATGTTCAGGAGCTTGTCGTTGGTCATGTAGTTGACACCAAAACCACCGCAGTACTCATCCATCATCTTCTGCAAACGATCAAGACCCTGTCTCGGATTGATGAAGTTTGGATTGACGGTACCTGCAACCACTTCATTACTGAAAACACGGTAAGTTTCCAAGGGCTTGTAGATCTGTTCCCTGCGACGATTGATCTGAGCGTCAGAAACACGGATGCCTTCTGCTTTGCCATCATCGATATATTTACATGCGGCCTTGGCAGCCAGACGACCTTCAGTGAAAGAACCTGACGAGAAGGCGTGAGGTGTACCGCCTACCGCATCACCGGCACCGAACAGACCTTCGACAGTCGTCATGCGGTTATAGCCCCAGAAGTACTCCGGCGGAGACAGATCTTCCGGACCTGAACACCAAGCGCCGCAACCGGTAGCGTGTGAACCCATGACATAAGGCTCGGAGGTGGTCAGCTCGGGGTTTTCGTACTTGGGATCAACGTCTGTGGCTGCCCACAATACCGCCTGACCAACGGTCATGCCCAGGAAGTTGTGCCAACCGATCTCTTCAAGGTGAGGATCCTGGAAGGCTTCCATGGTGACCATGTGGATCGGGCCGCGACCGGCATTCACCTCGTTAATGATTGCGTGGTTGCGCAGGCAAGTCGGGATGGGGCGGTGAGTCCGGTGCGAAACTTCCGGATCCAGATATTCCTTGCCTACCATTTGCTGAAGCGCCGGGAACCACTTGGACTCGTACTCTTCACCGTAGCCATTCTGGGTATAGGTCTTGAGATGCAGGAAGTAGGCACCGACAGGGCCGTAACCATCCTTGAAGCGAGCCAGCACGATACGGTTTTCCATTTGTGTCATCTTTGCACCGGCTTCGATCATCAGGCCATATGCAGAACCCGAAGACCACGGTGCGTACCAGACACGACCCGCGCCTTCACCGACAGAGCGCGGCTTGAAGATGTTGGAAGCGCCACCGGCACCGCAGATAACCGTCTTGGACTTGAACACGTGGTAGTTACCTGTGCGGACATTAAAGCCCACGGCACCGGCAACACGGTTCTCTTTGGATTCGTCCATCAGGAGGTGAGTCACACAGATGCGGTTGAAAACCTTGTCCGCTGATTTCTTGGCTGCTTCAGCAACGATAGGCTTGTAGGATTCACCATGAATCATAATCTGCCAACGACCTTCACGCAGATACGAACCCTTCTTCTCGTTGCGCATGATGGGAAGACCCCACTCTTCAAAGTTATGCACAGCGGAGTCTACGTGACGTGCCATGTCAAACAGCAGGTCTTCACGCACCATGCCCATCAGGTCGATACGTGCGTAGCGCACATGATCCTCGGGATTGTTCTCGCCAAAGCGGGTTCCCATGTAGCAGTTGATCGCATACAGGCCCTGGGCTACCGCGCCAGAACGCATGATGTTCGCCTTTTCAGCGATGACAATCTTCTTGTTCTGACCCCAATATCTTGCCTCGAATGCCGCACCCGTACCGCCCAGGCCCGCACCCACAACTAGGATGTCGATATTGTCTTCAATAATTGTCGAGTAGCTCATCAGTATTGCACTCCCTTTTTGATTTCCAGACCATTGGATTGCAGTGTGTGCAATCCACCGTCATCCATACGAATGTATTTAGGCTCATTAAACAACAGTTGGCTGTCGCGCATTTCCTTGCTGGGGGCAGGCACCTTTGCGAGATCCGGTGTCGCCGAGCCCCAGGGCTTGGTCGTGATCGGCGCCAGCAGTTCCATGTCTTTCTTGCCGTTGCGGAACTTGATGCGCCAGGCAATCGTGCCTTTCTCCTCGTCACGGATGACTCGAACACTGTGTCCCAGTGGTGCAAAGTCGGCATAACCGCGCACATCGATCGCCTGGTGTGGGCATGCCTTTACACAGGAATAGCATTCCCAGCACATACTGGGTTCGATGTTGTAAGCACGACGCAGCTTTTTGTCGATGTGCATGATGTCGGACGGGCAGATGTCAACGCATTCTCCACAACCATCACAACGCGTCATATATACAAAGGTTGGCATAATATATTCCTCTATTTCTTATAGAAAATTAGTCAAGACAGCATTAGTAGTGGTTGGCTCTTTCAGCCTTGATGCAAAGCCCCATGTTCGGCGGGTTCTTGCCCATATACGTAGGCACATCCGGAAACTTGCGCTGTACTTCAGGATCGGTCAGATCATAGTCGGGAGGCAGGTTCTCGCGCCCACCATCGGCCATGATGACCCGCTTCTGGAAGGCCGCAGCGGGCTTGAAGAACATGTGGGCGAACTTGGACCAATACACGCCGCCAAAGAGCACTGTGCTGGACAGGATGAACAAGGCAAAGAATACGGTCAATCCACCGCCAGTAAACGACCAGATCAATGCGAAGGTCGAGGTGGCCAGGAGCGAGAGGATGAACAGGTCCGCACGCTCGAGCCGGAAGCTGGAAAGGCCTTCTGCAGCCACGTCAGCGCGGATAAAGAACCAGAACCAGTATCCACCCACAGCCAGCATCAGCGCACCGATGTGCCACAACTGAGGCAGCAGGGTAGAGGTGGACGACGGCGAGAAAATCATGATCGCGGTAGTCACAATAAAAATTATGGTTCCCCACATGGTCAACAGATGGGAAAGCCTGCGCCTTGGGTTGTCAAATTCGCCAGAAGTTAATACTTCTTTTACCAGCACTGAAGTGGCAATCGCTACCTTTTCACCGCCACCCACTGATCGTTTCGCGCTCTTCTTCGCTTTTTTCGCATTTTCGAAAAAGTACTGCGCGCTTTTCTTGTGAAGCATATCAAGTATCGTCCCACCCATGACCAGCAGGAACATCACGACGATATATCCCTGCATGTAGACGGTTGGAATCGATGCCGAAAGTGCGGCAAAGGGATTGCTCGTGAACATTAGTTTCTCCTCAATAATTACAGACGAATGACCATCCTAAATGACCGAAATATCCGCTGGCCTTACTTCGCGGAATGCCCCGTCAGTTTTACTTCTACCTTCTCATGCTCTTGCAATCCCGCGTAGTACTTGCGCAATATCTCCAGCACTTCGGGACGGCTGAATTCCGGCGGTACATCGGATCCTTCGGAAAGCATCTTGCGCAACTTGGTACCCGAGAGCAGCAAACGTTCTTTGTCGTCGTGCGGGCAGGTACGTGCGGAGGCCATGCCGCCGCACTTGTAGCACCAGAAAGTCCAGTCGATCTTGAGCGCCTGTGTTTCGAGCGCGCCCTTGGGAATCTTGTCGAAAATGTGATGCGCATCGAACGGGCCATAGTAGCTGCCGACCCCGGCATGATCGCGCCCGACGATGAGATGCGAGCAGCCGTAATTCTGGCGGAACAGTGCATGCAACAGGGCTTCGCGCGGACCGGCGTAACGCATGTCGAGCGGATAACCTGCCTGGGCGATGGTCTTGGCGACAAAATAATGTTTGGTCAGCGCCATGATGGCATGGGTACGAACCTCGGCCGGGATGTCGCCGGGTTTGAGGTTCCCGAGCAAGGAGTGGATAAGCACGCCATCGCAGACTTCGATGGCGACCTTGGCCAGATACTCGTGCGAGCGGTGCATCGGGTTACGCGTCTGGAAGGCAGCGACTTTGTTCCATCCCATTTCATTGAAAAGCGCGCGCGTCTCTTTCGGCGTCATGAACAACGTGCCGTATTTCTCCGGGAATCCGCCCTGCGACAATACCTTTACCGGACCGGCGAGATTTACGTCGCCTTGTTCCATGACCATCTTCACCCCGGGATGCTCGATGTCGGTGGTACCGAACACAGTTGCACATTCGTGCCCTTTGTCGATGGTGTACTTCTCGGTGACTTTCATCGTGGCAAGAATGCTGCCGTCTTCGGGATCGATGAGCGCGATCTCGTTGCCGGTAGCGATGGCGTCAGCAGTGGATTTGTCGGTGGAGAGGGTGATGGGGATAGGCCAGAATAGGCCGGTGGTCATGGTCATGCCGTCGCAGACACCTTGCCAGTCGGCATAGGTCATGAAACCGTTCAGTGGCGTGAAGCCGCCGATACCGAGCATGATGATATCGCCCTTTTCGCGCGAACTGACTTTGACTTGAGTCAGCTTCTTGGCTTTCTCGAGTTCCGTCTTATGGCTGGGGCCATCCAGCAACAAGGGATTGAGGTCGCCTCCACCATGCGGGTTTACCAATGCCATATGCGTCTCCTATAATCTAGTATTCTAGTCAGGTACTTATGATTTCTCAGGTTCCGCACACTAGAGCAAGCTCATCCTGTCCGCGATAGCTCTCATGGGTTGAGGGACACACCCCCCTTATGGGTTATGCTTTAATCCCTCATCACAGCTATGGCAGTACTGGCAAGGGATACGCATACTTGCGACCCTGATAAAGCCGACTATTTTGGTGAGGCGGCATTGCCTCATAACTATTAATCCAGCCAACCGCCCATGTCATCGACTCCATTGCACGACCCGCTTGTTTCACCCGTTCCGGATGCGAAAATAGAAGTTCACAAAACCACATGTTACATGTGCGCCTGCCGTTGCGGTATCCGTGTGCACATGCGCAATGGTGAGGTGCGCTACATCGATGGCAATCCAGATCACCCTTTAAACAACGGGGTGATCTGTGCCAAAGGTTCGTCCGGCATCATGAAGCAGTATTCGCCGGCACGCCTGACAAAGCCCTTGCGCCGCAAACTCGGTTCGGAGCGCGGTGCGGGCGATTTCGAAGAGATCAGCTGGGAGGAAACATTCTCAATATTGGCCGATCGCCTGGGGAAAATACGCGCCACCGATCCGAAGAAATTCGCGCTGTTCACCGGACGCGACCAGATGCAGGCGCTGACAGGCTTGTTCGCGCGCCAGTTCGGCACACCCAACTATGCCGCGCACGGCGGATTCTGTTCGGTGAACATGGCGGCCGGCATGATCTACACCATCGGCGGTTCGTTCTGGGAATTCGGCGGTCCCGACCTGGAGCGCTCCAAGCTGTTCATCATGATCGGTACGGCAGAAGACCATCACTCCAATCCGCTGAAGATCGCGTTGTCGAAATTCAAGCGCGAAGGTGGGCGTTTCATCTCCATTAATCCGGTGCGCACCGGCTATTCGGCGATCGCCGACGAGTGGGTACCGATCCGTCCCGGTACGGACGGTGCGCTGATGCTGGCCCTGATCCACGAGATCATCGCGCTAGGCTTGTATGACCGCGATTTCCTGGTGCGCTATACCAATTCCGGGCAACTGGTGAACCTCGATGCCGAGCATGACGAGTTCGGCATGTTCGTGCGCACCGAAGTGCCAGAAGAGGAAGCCTGTTACGACCCGCAGAACAAACTGTGGTGGGACCGAAACACAGAGAAAGCCGTAATCACACATAGCGAAGGAGCCGATCCTTACCTGTTCGGGGAATTCAAGTTGTCTGACGGTACGCCGGTCAAGCCAGCGTTCCAGTTACTGCAAGAGCGCGTCAAGGATTACACGCCCGAGTGGGCTGAACAGATCACGGGGATTTCCGCCGAGACCATCCGCCGTCTGGCGCACGAGATGGGGATCACCGCACGCGACCAGAAGATAGAACTGCCGATCGCGTGGACCGACTCCTGGGGCAAGGAACACGACACCGTTACCGGCAATCCAGTCTCATTTCATGCGATGCGTGGCCTGGCCGCACATTCCAACGGTTTCCAGACGATACGTGCGCTGTCCATTCTGATGACACTGTTGGGCACCATCGACCGTCCTGGCGGTTTCCGTCACAAGACACCGTTTCCGCGTCCGATACCGCCCTGCGCACGCACGCCGAACGATCCGCGTGCGGTGCAACCGAACACACCGCTGGACGGCATGGCGCTGGGCTGGCCATCTGATCCGGACGATCTGTTCGTCAATGCCGACGGGAGTCCCGTTCGTATCGACAAGGCTTTTTCGTGGGAGTATCCGCTGTCGGTGCATGGACTCATGCACAACGTCATCACCAATGCCTGGCGCGGCGATCCCTACAAGATCGATACGCTGTTGCTGTTTATGGCCAACATGGCATGGAACTCGAGCATGAATACCAGCGAAGTGCGCAAGATGCTCGTCGACAAGGAAGAAGACGGCCAATACAAGATCCCGTTCATTGCGGTATGCGATGCCTTCCATTCCGAGACTACAGCTTTCGCAGATCTGATCCTGCCGGACACGACTTATCTCGAACGCCACGATGTAATGTCCATGCTCGACCGCCCGATCTCGGAGTTTGACGGCCCCGTAGATTCGGTGCGCATCCCGGTGTTGCCGCCGACGGGTGAATGCAAACCCTTCCAGGAAGTGCTGATCGAGCTCGGCACGCGTTTGAAACTGCCGGCCTTCGTCACCAAGGAAGGCGAGCGCAAATACCGTGACTATCCCGACTTCATTGTCAACTGGGAGACTGCGCCCGGATCCGGTATAGGCTTCCTCACTGGGTGGCGCGGAAAGGGCGGCGAGAAATCCATACGCGGCGAACCGAATCCCAACCAGTGGGAGATGTATGCCAAGAACGATTGCGTGCATCATTACAAGCTGCCGCGCTCGTACCAGTTCATGCGCAATTGGAACAAGGGCTACCTCGAATGGTCGCAACGTAGCGGCATTACGCGTTACTCGGAACCGATCCTGATCCATCTTTATTCCGAAGTGCTGCAGAAGTTCCGCCTTGCCGCACAGGGCAAGAGCATCACGCGTCAGCCGCCCGCGCATCTGGCGAAACGCATCGAGACCTTCTTCGATCCGCTGCCGTTCTACTACGAGCCGCTGGAAACCCAAACCTGCGACAAGCGAAAATATCCGCTGTCGGCATTGACTCAGCGTCCGATGGCGATGTACCACTCGTGGGATTCGCAGAATGCCTGGTTGCGCCAGATCCATGCTCACAACTATCTGTATGTGAATTCCCTGACTGCGAAGGATGCCGGCATCGCGGACGGGGACTGGATATGGGTCGAGTCTCAATGGGGCAAGATACGCTGCATGGCGCGTTACAGCGAGTCGGTGGAACCTGGCACGGTGTGGACATGGAACGCAATCGGCAAAGCGGCCGGGGCGTGGAACCTGTCTCCCGATGCCAATGAATCGCAACAGGGTTTCCTGCTTAACCACATCATTTCGGAAGAGCTGCCGCAGCAGGCGGACGGCAAGCGTTACTCCAATTCCGACCCGATTACCGGACAGGCTGCATGGTATGACGTGCGTGTACGCATCTACAAAGCGGAAGAAGGTGAACCGGAGCAGACATCGCCGCAATTCGAACCCATGAAAAAATATCCCGGCATGAAAGTACATCCGAGCTTGCTGGCCTATTTCGGCGGCGGCAAAAAGAAGGGCGGTGCAAAATGACCCAATTGGCACTCGTGATCGACCTTAACGTCTGCGTCGGTTGTCATGCCTGCGTGACCAGTTGCAAGGAATGGAACACCTCCGGTTCGGCCGGACCTTTGTGCGACGAGAACCCTTATGACGCCGACCCGACCGGCACGTTCTTCAACCGCGTGCAGACTTTCGAGATCGGCGAATATCCGAACAGCGAGACGCTGCATTTCCCCAAATCCTGCCTGCATTGCGAAGATCCGCCCTGCGTGCCGGTGTGCCCGACCGGCGCATCGTACAAGCGCAAGGAAGATGGCATCGTGCTGGTGGATTACGACAAGTGCATCGGTTGCAAGTATTGCACCTGGGCCTGCCCGTACGGCGCGCGTGAAATCGACGAAAAAGAGAAGGTGATGAAGAAATGCACCTTGTGCGTGGATCGCATCTACGACCAGTCGCTGGCCGAGATTGACCGCAAACCGTCCTGCGTGAAAGCGTGTCCGACCAGTGCGCGCCTGTTCGGCGATATCCACGATCCCGAATCGGAAATATCGCAGGCCATACGCGAGGACGGCGGCTATCCGCTGATGCCGGAGTGGGGTACGCATCCCGCCAATCATTATTTGCCGCGCCGCAAGACCAAGCTCAAGATACACATGGACGAGCTGGAACGTGCGGACAATCCGCTCAAAGTAGACGGCCAACTGCCCAAACCTGCAAAGGGCGCGCCGTCAATGGACGATGCTTCTGCCTGGTAACGAGGAATTATGAAACCTGCTTTTTCCGTGATCTTTTTGACGACCTTGCTCGGTGCCGGGCAAGGTCTGTTCCTCGCGCTGTTCACACATCAATCGTATGCGCTGTTCGGCCTTTTGCCGATGCAGTCGGACGCCTTCTATGGCTACGGCAGCGTCATTGCATTGCTGCTTCTGGGCGGAGGATTGGTCGCTTCGTTCTTTCACCTCGGGCGGCCGGAACGCGCATGGCGCGCAGCATCGCAATGGCGAACCTCCTGGTTGTCGCGTGAGGTGATCGCATTGCCGGTGTTCATGGGGGCGATATTCGCTTATGGAGTCTCTCATCTGTCCGGATTGCGGCCCGAAGTGGTGACCTTGCCAAGCGGCATGCTTATCGATCTGTCTGTCGTGATAGGTTATATTGGTACATTTCTGGCATTCGTACTGTTCGTCTGTACCGGTATGGTTTACGCCTGCCTGCGCTTCCTCCGCGAATGGTACTCGCCTTTGACGGTCATCAACTATATCCTGATGGGAGGATCTTCCGGTTTCATACTGGCGGCACTCTATGCAGCTTTGGTAGCACCGTCGCAGACCTATTTCTTTGTCGGCTGGGCACTGATCATCACCTTGCTGGCTTTCGTCGGACGCATAGCATCCTTGATACGCAACGCGCGTCTCAAACCGAAATCCACAATGCAGACTGCCATCGGCGTAAAGCATCCTCATATCGTGCAGCGCTCGATGGGCGCCATGGGCGGATCGTTCAATACGCGCGAATTCTTCCATGGCAAGAGTCCGGCATTCCTGCGCACGATCAAACCAGCCTTCCTGCTTCTTGCTTTTGTTGTGCCGCTGCTCCTGCTCGCACTGGGCACGTTTACTCCATCGCTGCTCGGTCTGGCGTTTGTGCTTCAGTACATCGGACTGCTTGCCGAGCGCTGGTTCTTCTTTGCGCAAGCCAATCATCCGCAGAATCTTTACTATCAAACCATAGGTTGAACGTGGAAATGGAACAATGAACCCGCAGGCAATCTGGCGCAATTTTGTTCAGCGTTTCGACATGCGGGCCGGCACTCTTAAGGCCGATCTGGTTGCCGGCATCACGGTCTCGCTGGTTGCCATCCCGCAGTCATTAGCCTATGCGCAACTTGCGGGGGTTCCGGCTTATTACGGGTTGTACGCCGCATTGATTCCAACGGTGATCGGCGCCTTGTTCGGTTCCTCCAGTCAATTGTCGACCGGTCCTGTTGCAATGACATCCCTGCTGACAGCAGCCAGTATCGCGCCACTGGCAGGGCATGGCAGTGAGCTGTTCTACTCCTATGCAATTTTATTGGCGTTGGTTTCCGGCTTGTTTCAAATTGCTTTCGGACTGTTTCGGGTGGGCGTTCTGCTCAATTTCCTGTCCAACCCAGTGCTGATGGGATTTATCAACGCTGCGGCAATCATTATCGGACTGTCGCAATTGCCGACTTTATTGGGCATCCCGGCAGCACAGTCGGAACACTTTTTGCTCGATATTAGCCGGGTGCTGATGCATATAGATACCGCACATGCGCTTTCGATCGGGTTTGGCATATCCGCCATCTTCATGCTGCTTGGCTTCAAGAGATTTGCCCCCAGGCTGCCCGGCGTGTTGATAACGGTTGCTTCACTGACCTGGATCAGCTATGTGATCGACTATGCCAATTTGGGGGGCAGGGTAGTCGGGGTCGTGCCACAAGGCCTGCCGACCCTGAGCCTGCCGCCTTTGGATTGGCACGCGACTGTCGCGCTCTTGCCCGCCAGTTTTGTGATTGCCCTGATCAGCTTCATGGAAGCCATGTCGAGCTGCAAGGTGATCGCCATCAAGACCCGCCAACCCTGGGATGAAAACAAGGAACTGATCGGGCAGGGGCTGGCCAAGGTAGCTGCCGCATTTTGCCAATCGATGCCTGTGAGCGGCTCATTCTCCCGATCGGCGCTCAATCTTGCATCGGATGCCAGGACTCCATTGTCATCCATCATCTCTGCGGTTTTCGTACTGCTCACGTTACTCTTCTTTACGTCTTTGCTTTTCCATCTGCCCAAGCCGGTTCTTGCCGCGATCATCATGATGGCAGTCATCAATCTCATCAACTTCCAGTCCGTCAGGAACGCATGGCGGGCAAGCCGGGATGACGGCATCGCTGCGATCGTTACTTTTATAGCGACCCTGGCTTTTGCGCCGAATATACAAAACGGCATCCTTACCGGCATCATCCTGTCTCTCTCGCTGTTGCTCTATCGCATGATGCGTCCGAGGATAGCCGTGCTGGGCCTGCATAGCGACACTACGCTGCGGGATGCCGTACGCCACAACCTCCCTCCGTTGCACCCGAAGTTGGGGGCGATTCGTTTTGACGGGGCATTGCGCTTCGTGAACGTTTCGTATTTTGAAGATGCGCTGCTGAAGCTGGAACGGGAGAACCCGGAGATGGAATGCATTCTCGTTCAATCGAGCGGCATCAACGAGATCGATGCATCGGGCATCGAGATGCTGCGCAATCTGCTTGAGCGTTTCCAGAAAAGCGGTATCAAATTGGCGTTCAGCGGGTTAAAGAAGCAAGTATCCGACGTGATGGATCGTACAGGTCTGACCGATAAAATCAGCGCGGAAAACATTTTTGCAACCGACAGGATGGCAATCGATGACATTTGCCTGCGTCTGGACCGGAGAGCTGAAATCCATTGAAGCCGAAATTTTCATTTGAGCCTGTATAGAACTCTGTTGACTGATGCGCACCTGCGCGCTTCGAGCAGGTTGGCAAGATACTGACTGCGGTTGCGCGATAATCCAGATACTGGGAATTGTCTACGATTAGGAATACGATTGCTGCCGTATACAGGGCCTTATATAAGCAGATGCTTAAAGATAACCCTAAAGAGCTATCGTATTTTACCCTTGGTGGCTATGGACGTTGTAGGGTTGCTTATCCCTATAATGCGACTCAAGTTATGTGCGGCGACGCACTTTTTAGGTAGTAGTTTTAATTCACTTGTGGGAGAAGAAATAATGAATTTTGATAAAGAACTGAATGCGCGCGGTATGTCTTGCCCCTTGCCCATCGTGAAGACCAAGAAGGCACTTGCAGACATGACTTCCAATCAGGTCCTCAAGGTCATCTCGACCGATTGCGGTTCGGTGAAGGATATGGCTGCATTCGCCGAGCAGACCGGCAATCCCTTATTGAGCCAGGAAGAAGCCAATGGCGAATACGTGTTTTACATGAAGAAGAAGTAGTCGGATCACCGCAACCAAACATATTAAAGGGGCAAGAATGGCAACCAAAAAAATGGCGATCATCGCCACCAAAGGCACACTGGACATGGCGTATCCGCCGTTCATTCTGGCTTCGACAGCCGCTGCATTGGGTTATGACGTGCAGATCTTCTTTACCTTCTATGGTCTGCAATTGCTGCGCAAGGATCTGTCGACCGTGATGATCAGCCCCCTCGCCAATCCGGCGATGCCGATGCCTATACCGATGCCGGTGATGGTACAGATGTTGCCCGGCATGGAATCTATGGCGACCATGATGATGAAGCAAAAGCTGAAAAAACATGGTGTCGCTTCGCTGCAGGAACTGCGTGACCTGTGTCTTGAAGCGGACGTGAAATTCGTTGCCTGCCAGATGACTGTCGATCTGTTCGAATTCGACAAGAGCGAGTTCATCGAACAGTGCGAATACGGCGGTGCGGCAACCTTCATGGGTTTCGCCGGAGACACGGATATCTGTTTGTTCATTTAAGACGAAGTTTGTTGTATCAGGGTGTTGTAACTTGAGATGCCATAGGGGCATTTTCACTATCAGGGGAGAGAAGCATGAGAATCAAAAAGATCGTAGCTTCATTGTTTTCGTTGGGTATGGTGGCGTCGCCGTTGGCGAATGCAACCAATGGTTATTTTCCGATCGGCTACGGCTCGCAAAACGAAGGTATGGGCGGAGCAAGTATTGCGCTGCCCATGGATTCACTTGCGGCTGCGAATAATCCGGCCGGTATGGTGATGGTCGGAGACCGTGTTGATGTTGGACTGATCTTTTTCAAGCCAACTCGCAGCGCAGAAATAAGTGGTGCCCAAAATCCTCAATTTTCCAACGGAAATTTTGATGGTAATGGTAAAAGCATGTTCTATATTCCATCCTTTGGTTATAACAAATTGATCAGCGCGGACACATCGGTCGGCGTGTCCGTATTTGGTAACGGCGGCATGAATACCCAGTACGATACCAATTTTCTGGGTGGTACAGGTCCGTTAGGTATCAACCTGGAACAACTCTTCATTGCGCCTACTTGGTCCCAGAAGATCAATGCAAACAACTCGGTCGGTGTTTCTTTGAATCTGGCCTATCAGATGTTCAGCGCAACCGGATTGCAGGCTTTTGATAATGCGTTTTTTTCCAGCAGTCCTGGTTTTGTAACCAATAAAGGAACGGATACTTCGACTGGCTATGGTTTAAGGATTGGTTGGACGGGGGAAGTCACCCCTATGGTAACCTTGGGGGCGACCTACCAGACCAAGACCAAAATGAGCAAGTTCAGCAATTACAAAGGACTATTTGCGGATCAGGGCAGCTTCGACATACCATCCAACTTCGGTGTTGGAGCCGCAGTCAAAGCCACTCCGCAAACAACTGTAGCGTTCGATCTTGAGCGTATCAATTACAGTGGAGTGGGTTCCGTAGGTAACTCGTTTACGGCTTTGCCTACTACGGCTGGCGGGACTGGTCTTCCGCTTGGTGCGACAGGTGGTCCTGGTTTCGGCTGGCAAGACATGACGGTAGTCAAACTCGGGGTTAGTTATGCTTACGACTCGACGCTGACTTTGCGTGCCGGTTATAACCATAACAACCAGCAAATACCGAGCAGCCAGACTTTATTGAACGTACTGGCTCCTGGCGTTGTTCAAAACCACCTCTCACTGGGTAGCACATGGAAACTGGCAAACAAGCAAGAAGTGACGTTTGCATACATCCATGCCTTCAATCAGACCGTCAGCGGAGCCATTATCCCAGGATTGGGTGGTGGCAATGCGAACATCAGCATGCACGAGGATTCGCTCAGCCTGTCTTTCGGTTGGTACTAGTATTAGCTAGTACTAATAGTCTGACTTGAATTGAAAAGCCCGCCTTAATGGCGGGCTTTTTAACGAGCAGAATTTGTTTTGCACAATCGAAGGAGGTGATTTTTAAAAGCTCACACTTCAAATTTTCTGGTGGTTGAATTAAGATCTTGCGCCACCTGAATCATGCGGCCCGCCTCTTTGATACAAACCTTGGTGAGATCGGCGACACTTTCCGTACGCGATTCGCTTTCCGACATACGCGAGAGAACGATGCCCACCAGCATCTGCTGATCATCCGCGGCTTCACGCACTGCCTCGACCGAGTGCTTCATGTCTACAGTCGCTTTCTCGATCTGATCGAATATTTCAGAAGATGATTTGGCTGCCCGGAGTCCATCCTGGACTGCGATGGCGTTCTCTTTCGAAATGCTGACTGTGGAAGCGACATCGACACTGACTCTTTTGAGAACGGCATCGATGCGTGTGGTGGCTTGCGCGGCCTGTTCAGAGAGTTTTCTGACCTCGTCTGCCACGACAGCGAACCCGCGGCCTTGTTCACCCGCACGCGCAGCCTCTATGGCGGCATTGAGGGCGAGCAGATTGGTCTGCTCGGCGATGGCGCGTATTGCCGACACGGCTGTCTCGACCTCCTTGGCGCTGATCGCAAGACTGCTTGCATTGGCCGATATTTTGCGACTGGCTTCATCAAGCACCGAGATGGCTTTTTCGGTATTGGCCACTTGTGATACGCCGTTGTGCACCAGTTCATCGGCAGAAGATGCGCTATTTCGTGCGGCATCCGACAAAGTGAGGATGCTGTCGGCAGCATCGGCCATTCCATTGATGACTTTGATGATTTCTTGCGCATCCTGGCGATATTTATCCATGTCGTCCCCCAGCGTTTGCATGGACGAACCGATTTCGCGTGCAGTCGTGTCGACAGAATCGGCAGACTTGGCCACTTCGCCCATAGTCTCGCGCAGGCTGGAGGCCATGGCGTCGAAACCTTCAGTGATCTCACCGACCGTATCCGAGCTGCGCACGCCACAGCCTTCGCGCAGGTCACCCTTGCGGATGCGCTCAGATGCGACGGCAACCATGCGCAATTTTCGGACGAGCAGCCATTCGAGCAGCTTATGATTGGAGATGCCGATTGTAATGCCGGCGACTATACAGCCCAGACAGAACCAGACCAGCATGCCTTCTTTCCAGTTAACGAAAAAGTTGGCATACAGTGGAAAAACCAAACCCATGGTCAGACCGAATCCCAAAAATGAATATTTGAGTTGTCTGAGAATTGAAGGTGAATTGGTGGTCACGGATATCCTTTACAGAGGGATTTCTTCAATTGAATTAAAAACCAGCCTGCTTGTATTGGTATCGACTTGAATCGTGAAAGCTTTAGAAGTTCCTCAAGTGTTCATCCTGTCCAGATAACGTGCGCGATACAGCAAGCGCGGAGGCTGGCCGGGGTCGTCAATAAACGCGCTGCGGTCATGCAGCACGTTGTTGCATAGCAGGCCCATGCCTGGATCGAGGCGGGCCTTGAAGATGTGCGGTGTATCGGAAGCCAGCAGCCGTTCCAATGCAGCCACCGCGGCCGAAGTCGCTGCATCTTTTTTCCATTCGATACTGCGGGTGCGGGCGGTGTAACGCATATGCAGATTTCCGCCACTGTCCAGGGAGAACACCGGGCCGCTCTGCGCGGCGCGCACTCCGTCCGTCTCGTCCACCCGATCCGGAATGGTCATCGCATCTGCTTGCATCAACGCCTGAATGTGCCGGGGATCTTCGTCGCGCAACAGCAGGTAGGCCATTTCATGATCCATCAGTTGATTATCGCCACCGCTGCTGGCATTGCGCACGCAGTGCAGCACCATGCCGTAGATAGTGCGTTCCGGCGGATTGTAATAGCCGTCGGTGTGCCACTTGATCGGCTTGTCGGTGTAAGGAATGTAATTCTGCCGCGTGCCGTTGTCGAATACACGGATTTCGGAGATGCCGTCTTCACCCGCCAGCCAATTGGCATCCAGGCGTTCCAGGCCGAACTGGGCGCCCAGTAAGCGCGGGATGTCGGTGTCAGCCTCATGGAAGGGGCTGGCGTAGATTGCCATGTTGCTACGGCGAACGTTCCGGGCCAGCGCATTGTGTTCAAGCGGCGTCAGCGCGCGCGGATCATGCACTTCGACGATGAGTTCATTCACTGATTTCGGCGCGGAAGCGAGTTTCTGGTCGCGCCAGCGAAGGTAACTTTCGGTATCACTCAGATCGAACGGGTTTTTCATTCAGTCCCCGCTGGTCGATGTGCGGCGGCGCGTTTTTTTCGGTTCGGCTTCATACAAGCCGCGCAGGGTCTTTTCGACCATCTGTATTGCTTCCGGCGCTTCGAAGCTGATGATCTGGTCGATGATCCAGCCGCTGTCTGCATCGGTCATGATCTCGCCGATGCAATAGGCGAGATAGCGATAGAAGGTATAAGCGGGGCCGTTTTCATCGTAGCCGAATTCGGCGTATTCGCCTGCGCGCTGATTGAGCAGATCGATGAAGCGTCGCTTGCACTCCTTAATGTCTTCGACGAGCAGACGGCTGCGATTCTCGGCATAAGTTTCTGCCACGCGGTTCGCCAGATTGCTGGTAAATACGAACCTGTCCGCCTCCGAAAGTTTGCCATAGGCAATACGGTCGGCGGAAATGATGAGGAAGAGCGAGAATTCGGCGAGAAACTCGAAATATTGGGGGCCGACTTCAATTTCGAATTTCGCCTTGCGCGTGTTCTTCAGCGCATTGTCGGCAATGCGCGAAATGACGAACGCCAGTGCGTCCGAGATCTCTTGCGGAGTACGTTCGCGACCATCCTTGAACCAGCTGCTTTTGATGCGCAAGGCTCAGCCTTTACGAATGTAGAACTCGTGCACGCCGGCCGCCGCTTCAACGGTTTCCAGCAAAGTCATGCCGGTGACGGAAGCCCAGCCGCCGATGTCTGACTGTACGCCCGGGCAGTCGCTGACAAGCTTCAACACTTCGCCCGTTTGCATTCCGTTCAGAAGCTTTTTGGCCTCGACGATGGGTCCGGGACAGACTGCGCCGCGTATGTCCAGTGTGACGTTGGCATTGTGCGCATTGCCTTTGCCTTTCTGGATGTGATAACCGGTTCCGCCATCCGGCATCTTTTCGGTTTTCAGTATCTGGTTACCTGTCAGTTTCGCCCAGGCGAACAGGTCATCCTGAGTTCCCGGGCAATCCGACACCAACAGTAAAACCTGCCCTGCGGCAAGTTCATCGACCATGCGTTTCGCTCCGATGAGCGGCCTGGGGCAGGAAAGCCCCTTCATGTCGAGTACGACGTTGACCATATCCATTCCCATCTTCATCTCCTTATAACCAGCGACTGGGCTGGTGTCGGTTCACTGCTTTTGGTGGTGCCGATTCCGTTCGCGAACTTTTGTTTAGTCAATTGCTGCGTTTGGTTACAGCCACTGCGCACCGGTGCTGAGGCTTCAGTAGCCGCCTTTGCCCAGAGGCTGCGGCAGTCCGGCGACCTTTGCAGCCTGTTTGGCTGGCCCCATCGGAAACAGATCGTACAATGCCTTGCTGTCAGCTTCCGGCCAGAATTCGTTGATGTCCTTCAGCATGTTGCGGAAATTGGGGGTGTGGCCATGTTCGCGGTACTGCTCACGCATGTAGTTGATGACTTCCCAGTGTTTGGGTGTCAGTTCTATCCCTTCAGCGGCGGCAATCACGCTTACCGCTTCCTCGCTGAAATCCGGTTCCAACAGAAAACCGTCATCATTTGTTTCCAATTCATTTCCTGCAACTGTGTATCCCATTTCTATTTTTCCTTTCTCTCAGTAATAACGTCACTCCAGACCGGAGATGACCTTGTACGGCACGAAAATACCGCAACCAAACCGCCGTTCCTTGCCCAATCCTGAATATTGCATACGTAACGAATCTTCCGGACTGAGATCATGCAAAACCAGGCTGTAACCATTGATTGAGCGTTCACCATTTGTCAGTGTGAGGCGCTGGCCGCAGATCAATTTTGCTTCGACACCCATCCCTGCAAGAGCCGATTCCACTTCTTCCATGAATGCGATCTCATCATCAGCGCCTGTAACCAAATGTGCGTGCAGGGTAGGGTAGTGTGTTATTGGTCTTTTTTTGCATGAGCCCAGTTGTATCCAACTGTCTGCGACACGCATTTGCTTCTGTGCCAGGTCGGAAACGTTATCGGCAAGCGCTTGCGGCAACCGCAACACCAGCTTGGCGCGTTTGGGGAGCAACATTCCTTCCTTGCTTGTGGCCATGCGCAAGGGGATGACGCCGACGCTTTCGTCTTTCCCGAGTTGCGGGGCGAGCCGGACAAGTTCGTCCCATAATGTATATGGATAAGCGGTGGGCAATGTTCCGCCGCTTATTTCGAACACCACATCGATCATTTCAGTGTGAGGGGCTGTCACTTGCTGTTGCCTTGTGAGTTGGCCCATTGCAGCATGGTCGCCGCCCATTGTCCCGCCGTTGCCGGATCAATATCGAAGATGGTGAAGCGTTTGCCCTCACGGATGCGAACACGCAACATGCTCATGCCATCCTCTGCATGGTCGATCTGTTGCAATTCGATCTGCTGACCTCCCAGAGGAACATGGATCTTGTTCAATTCGGTGATTTTCGCCATGTTTCCCCTTAGTTTCGTTAGATGAGCCGGACCGAGAATCGACAACCCTTTGTGTGCGCTAAGTCTAGCCCCAATGTCGTCCTGATTGGAATACTACTGGGGAAGTGAAAAGTACCCCCCTTAAGGGTTACTTTGGATAGTCGCTAAGGGTGATAGTTAGGCTTGATATTGCGCCGTACCATGCGGAACCATTAAGAAACCGGGTCGGTGGTTGTGATTCAGTACCAGAGCCCGTACGACATTAGGAATTCCAGGCCCCGCCGGGCAATGTAGCTCAACGCGACTTGAAAGGAAAATATCATGGCAAAAAAAATGTATGACACTCCGAATCTGGATGAGCTCGAAAAAGGTAAATGGCCAAGTTTTGTGACCGGCCTGAAACGGCTCGCCAAAGACAAAGACCTCATGGTCGATCTGCTCGGTCAACTTGAGACATCGTACAAGACCCGCAAGGGATACTGGAAGGGCGGCACCGTCGGTGTGTTCGGTTATGGCGGCGGCGTGATTCCGCGCTTTACCGAACTCAAGGATGAGAACGGCCAGGCCGTCTACAAGGATGCGGCCGAATTCCACACTTTGCGCGTTATGCCCCCTCCCGGCATGCACTACGATACCGATAC
>JGI20214J51650_10000262_pt1 | contig 33752 bp, 26 predicted proteins | sample WetSurMetagenome_FD_51650 | JGI IMG/M metagenome (IMG submission 51650)
GGCCAGGTTCCGGCGCATTCCTGCGTCGGTGAGCAGAGACTCGATGGCAGTCGCGAGGCCGGCGGGATCCGCGGGGTCCACCAGGAGCCCTGCGCGGCCATCGTCGAGGACCTCGGGAATGGCGCCTATCCTCGTGGCGACTATCGGTATGCCCTTGCTCATGGCCTCTGCCAGCACGAGGCCGAAGGCCTCCTCCCGCCTGGTGGGGAACACGAATACCGACCCTCCCCGGGAGAGCCTCTCCTCGATCTCCCGATGTCCCTGCTCGCCCCTCAGGAAGATGCGCGAGGAGTGACCCTTCGAGCGCGCCCAGGCTTCGATGGCCGCGAAGGCTCCGGCATCGGTCTCGGGGCCTATTATCTCGAGGGAGGGTGCTCCGCCAGGCCTGCCCGAGATGGCGTCGTAGGCCTCCAACAGGTCCCAGATGCCCTTCCTGGCACGCACCGTGGACAGGAAGAGGATCGACTCGACGGGGCGGGAGGCATTGGCCGCAGCCTCCTGCTCGTCCCCGAAGGTCCACCCCGGGGGAAGGCAGTTGGGCAGCACCCTGAGTCTGCCGGGAGAGACTCCGACCGCCTCCAGGTCGCCGGCCACGGCGGCGCTGGGGCCTATGCAGCAGTCGAAGGACTGCCAGAAGCGCGGGGACATCCTGGCGTGGAAGCGGCTGGGACCCTCTGAGAGGCCCTTGTATCTGACCATGTGGGAGTAGCCTATCCACAGGCCGGAGAGGTGCCTGACGAGGGGCAGGTAGTAGTAGTCGAAGGTGAGGGCCGGAGGCAGCGAAGCGGGGAGGTAGAACGCCGCGTCGAAACGGCCGTGCAGGCCCATTGCCAGGGCGTTCGCGGCCATGCCGGCAGCCTTGAGCAGCTTGTAGGGCTTCATCTTCCCTATCTCGGTGTTCCTCCTGGAGAACGCCCTGTCCAGGACCGAGACGCTGCACCCCGCATCTGTGATGGCCTTCACCAGGTAGCGGTTCATGACAAGCGAGCCGTGGATCGCACCCGAGTTGTTGCCGATCACGAGCACCCTGCGGATGCCAGCCCCGCCCGTCATCCTCTTCCTCCGGCGGCCTCGCGGTAGACTCCGAGGACCGCCTCGACCATCCTGGCCGCCGGGAATTCGGAGATGATCNTCTCCCTCGCGGCCCGACCCATCTCCGCAGCCGTACCCGGATGATCGGCAAGGGCGGTCAGCCTGTCCAGGAGAGAGCGGGGATCGCGCAGAGGCACGATCCATCCGTCTACGCCATCCCTGACGAGCTCCGGATTGCCTCCTCCCCTCGTGCAGACCACGGGCAGGCCCGCCGCCATGTACTCCATGAGGGAGTTGGACATGCCCTCGCCCAGCGGCGAGAGCAGGACTCCGGCGTCGCAGCCGGGGAGAAGCGGCATGATGTCCGGCACCCTTCCCCCGAACTCGACGGAGGTGCAGCCGAGATCTGACGCGAGGGAGGCCAGGCCCTCCATCCCCGGCCCGTCGCCGAGGAGGAGGAAGCGGAACCTCCCGGGCCTCTCGTCCTCCAGCATGCGGGCCGTGCGCACGAGGGTGTCGAAGTCCTTGTGGGCCGACATGGAGCCTGCCATGACGACCCGGAAGACAGGGCCGGCTCCCGGCATGGAGGTGCGGGGGAGGAGCCTCCGGTCGTCGAAGCCGTTCGGGACGAGCCTGGCCTTGCGCGCAGGGATCCGCCAGGCGGCCAGCCCCGCTGCGCTGTTCCCGATGCAGAGCCTGCCCAGCCTTGCGGCCATCAGGAGCCGGATGCGTTTCGAGGAAGGGGCTGTGCCCATCCTCACGAGTCCGGTGACGTGCGTGCCCCTCCCGCGCAGCCTGACCGAGGCTTCGCACAGGAACGAGGAGATCCAGCCCCAGGAATGGAGGATGTCCGGATCGAATTCGCGCATGTACGCCAGCGCGTCCTGAAGGGCGGCGATGCGCCCCGCGCCTTCGCGCATCCCTGTCCGGACCTTCGTTCCCAGGGCCTCGATGCGCCCGGCGAGAGGTCCTCCGTGGAGAGACCAGACGGCGGTGTCGATCCTTCCGGCCAGGCCCTCGCACAGCAGGCAGAGCTGCCTCTCGGCCCCCCCGGGTCCGAGCCCGTCGATGCAGAGCAGGAGTCGGCGCGGGAGCCGGCCGTCTGCCGGTCCGCTTCTATCGGGGCTCACCTGCGGGTGGCTCCGGTCCAGGCGAAGTGCGGCCTCAGGGCGGCGATGACGGGCAGGCCGTCCAGGCCCCTCACGGGCTCGGGAGATGGCTCGATGAGCGTTGCGATGTCCCCGGGGCCGCAGGGGGGAGGCAGGAGCGCGCTCCCGAAGCCACCCCTGACTATCGGGAGGAGCATCGGATCGAAGCCGCAGATGGATGCGCAGACGGCATCCACGCACAACGGCGACCCGCCTGCGATCACCAGCCCGGCATCCACGGCCTCGGCATCGAGAGGGCCGTTGCCCTCTCCAGCCACTATCCCGTCGCAGACGCAGAAGAACCTTCTCTGCGGGACATCCCGGATCACGCCCTCGCGGTCGGCCAGCGTCAGGATCGCGGCCAGGTCGAGGACCGTGCGCCAGATGGTGTCGTTGCCAGGCCAGTTCCCGCTGCGGACCACCTTGTCGGTACGCCCGAAAATCATGTACGCTATCGGCTTGAGTATGCCTGCCGGCAGGGACGCCAGCGGGCCGCACCGTCTGAGTGCCGCCTTCCCGGCTCCCACGAACCAGTTCTCGATGGAGCCCGCTCCCCGGGTCGGGGGGAACTGGTCCCCTCCGTCGGGAGGAGCGCCGAACCTATAGTGGGGCAGCAGGTTCTTGTTTCCGGTCAGCCCCACCAAACCCTTCAGGGCGCCCGTCATGCCGCACTTCTTGTGGGTCTTGAGCTTGGGAACGCTGAGGATCACGTCCGCCGCGAGGGCGGTGGCGGATACTTCGTAGGAATGGGCGTCGCCGGCATGAGCCGAGTTCGTCTCCGAGGCGTCGTAGGAGGCTCCGTAGAATCTCGCCGTCCCCGGCGCCCCGTCGAAGTGGCTGCCATGGGTCAGCCGGCACATCCGGTAGCCCGCAGGATCCCCGCTCAGGGGGCGCGTGCCGGTGACGACTCCCCTGTGCACCGTGAGAGTCTCCCGGCGGAGATCGATGATCTCCACGGAGATTCCCGCGAGCGAGCTCACGCGGCGGCACATCTCCCGGACGCCGGTCCTCTCGGCGAGGAGCCCGAAGTCCGAGTCGCCCTGAGGCGAGTCGGCGAGGAGTATCCTGCCTCTACCCTGCAGCGCGATGGCCGCATAGTCGAGCACGGGGCGCAGCACGGCGCTGTCGGTGACGATCTGGCGCCACTCGCCGGGCCGGCTCTCGCGCCTGCCGCAGACGAAGTTCGGCTTGACGAGGACGGTATCCCCGGGATGCACGACCTCTCCGAGGGGGTTCCACGAAGGCGTTCCTGCATTCCCGCCGTCCAGCCCCAGGGCGGCGAGAGCTCTCCTGACGGCTCCGTAGACTTCGTTGCTGGCCCTGCCGCAGGCTGCCGGAGGAAGCTCCGGGAAGCGCTCGGACGGGTCGCAGGGCGCCGGCGGATACCCCGTCTTCGCCGTCCTCGCCATCGCAACGGACGAAGCGTCGTACATACCTGGCCCTCCCGTGCGTCTCCTGTCGGGGATACTCTCCCCGGAGAAGCTATATAGGTAGATTAGCGGCTGTCGTGAAACAACCAGGCGGATGGTGATGTCGAGATACGGTGGCCTGGCCTACTCAGCGTACAGACGCCTCCCCCTGTTCCTGCAGGAGGCGGCGGTCGATCTGATCTGCGCCAGGCGCTGCGCCCACGAGCGCGGAAGAGCCTTCAGCGCCCTGGTGGGCGAGCTCTGCCGGATGCAGAACTCTGATCCGGCCGGCATAAGCGAATGGCAGAGGAAGAGACTCGCGGCAGTGCTGGAGGCCGCGCGGGGCACCGATTTCTACAGGCCGCTGCTGCCGTCGCCGGAAGCGGTCGCCAGGGACCCCGAAGGCGTGTTCCGCTCGCTTCCCGTCATCTCCAGGGCGGAGATCCTCGAGTCCCCCGCCCGCTTCCTGAACGAAGGGCGGAAGGGGGGGATCCCCACTTCGACCAGCGGCACCACGGGCACCCCTCTGCGGGTCTTCTGGAGCCGCGAGAGCCACGACTGGGAGAGGGCGCTCATCTGGAGGCACCGCCTCTCGGTCGGCTGCAGGATGTGCAGCGACTGGCGCGGCATGCTGGGCGGGCACCGGATCGTCCCGGTCCACGCCAAGAAACCGCCTTTCTGGCGCACGAGCAGGCTGGCCCACCTCACCTATTTCTCCACCTATCACCTCTCCCCCGCCAACGCGGCGGCATACGCCGAGTTCATCGGCAGGCGGGGCATAAGGTCTCTCGAGGGATACCCGTCCGTGCTGTATGCGCTGGCCTCATCGATGGAGGAGCGCGGCCTCTCTCTGTCGCTGTCCTCGGTGTTCTTCGGGGCCGAGCCGATGCATTCCTTCCAGAAGCAGACCATCGAGCGGGTCTTCGGCTGCAGGGCGTGGGACTACTACGGACTGACGGAGAGGGTGGCGTCGGCCAGCGAGTTCGAGTGCGCGAACGGCCTCCATGTGAACTGGGAGAACTGCATCCTGGAGATCCTCGATCCGTCGGGCAGGCCGGTCGACCCCGGGCAGCGGGGCGAGATAACGGGCACCTCGCTCAGCAACCTGGCCTTCCCGATCCTGCGCTATCGCACAGGTGACGTCTCGAGCTTCCTCGAGGGTCCCTGCACGTGCGGGCGCCACTCCCCCCGGATCGCTCCGGTGGACACCAAGAGGGAGGATCTCCTGCTGCTCCCCGACGGCTCCCTCCTGTCGGCATCGAACCTCACCTTCCCGTTCAAGCAGGCCCGCAATATCAGGCTCTCCCAGATCTACCAGCCCGAGACCTCGAGGCTGGTCGTGAGGATCGTCCCGGCTCCGGGCTTCTCGGAGGAGGATTCCTCCAGGCTGCGCAGGGCGGTCGCCGACCTCCTGCCGAAGGGCGTCACCGTAGAGATCGAGCTGGTTCAGGAGATCAGGGCGACCCGCTCAGGCAAGTACGCGTTCTGCGTGTCCGAGGTCAGCCCTTCGGAGACGGGTTCCGCGCAGCGGACAGAATAGTTTCGCACACCGACCGTGCAAGGTCTTCGCGACAGGGGATGGAGGGCTCCGTCTTCCTGCGGGCGACGTTCATCGCCCCGGCCCCGCCCGGCTCGAGCATCACTAGTCTCCCAGCCTGCTCCAGCATCGTGTCGACCCGGCCCCTTCGGCCCCTGAAGAAGGAGACCGAAGGAACGCCGAGAACCGCCGCCTCCCGCGTCATGGTGCCCCCGCCGCCGATGACCATGTCCATCAGCCAGACGAGGCTCGGCCCGTCCAGCGCCCGCCCCGGCACCTGCACCGCAGCTCCGCCCGCGGGCGGAGCGGGGACTGGGCAGCCTTCCCTCGGTATCAGGATGATCTGGACGTCCCGCATCGGCAGCAGGCGCGCCAGCACCCCTGCGTAGAGGTCGGCAGTCTCCCTGGTGAAATAATGGGCTTTCTCGGCGGGCGGCCGCAGGAGGATCCTGATCCGCCCCCCGGAGGGCTCGAGAGCCTCGGAAACCGTCGGATCCGGGCTCCAGCGCGAGAGGTACATCTCCTCCTTGAGCCCCGGGAAGAACCTGGCCTTCCGCGCGGAGATGCCGGCGTCACGGACGCCTCCGGGTCCCACCGCCTCCGGCAGGAGGATGATGTCGCAGAACCTGTTGAAGATGGCCGGCTCGACCCACTCGTAGTCGTACATCGTCACCGTGGGTATGCCGGCAAGCCGTGAGGCCAGGGGGAGGGACCTGGAGCCGTGCCCGAAGGATACGGAGGCGCCCGATCTCCNTGCAAAACCGGCAAGGGATGCTGCCCGCGAGAGGATCCCAAGCGCCTTGGAGGCTTTTCCGCGGCCTCCCGGGCCTCCCGTGACTGTGTAGGGGAGACCGAACAGGTCGAGCAACTCGCAGGTGGAGGAGCGGCGCCTGGCGGTGAAGACCACGTCGACGCCCATCCTGCGCAACTCTTCGGCGAGCGGCCTCATCACGAGGACATGAGGGGCGTTGTCCGCGTCGAACCAGACCCTCACCGGGCCTCCCTCCCCAGCCATGCGCAGAGCGCTCTCAGCATCCAGGCCTGGTTCCAGCGCATGTGGACGGTCCCGTTCGAGAGGACGGCGCCCCTGCTGAAGACGAAGCCCTTGCGGCGCTCGTCCCAGAGAGTCTCGCAGGCCCTCCCGAGTATCCTCCCGGCGAAGTCGGCGCCATCGTGACCGAGTTCCTCCAGCTTCACGAAGGTGATGGCTCCCTGGGCGAAGGCATGCGGGTCGAGCGGGCCTCTCCGCCCCGGCCGGCCCAGCGCCGTCCCGTCCTCCAGGAACAGCCGGTCCCTGTAGAAGACGAGTCCCCTCGCGACCGGATCCAGCCAGTCCGTCCTGCCCAGGGAGACGGCAAGGCCGTACAGGCACTCGAGCACGAATCCGGTGTGGAATCCGTCGATCCAGTCCCACTGCGGGCCTTCTCCATACACCCATGACCCGTCGGAGGACTGGCGCGAGATCACGTATTCGGCAGCCCTCGTGGCGGCTTCGCGGCATTCCGCCTCCAGGGGGGTGCTCCGCCGTCCGGCGGCCACGAGCGCCGACGCGGCCAGCAGAGAAGCGTTGAAGACGCGCGTGGAGTCTCTGGGGGAGTAGCTGAAGCAGATCCCCTCGTCGCACTCGTACCGTCCCAGGGATGTCAGGAGGAACCTGCCGACGGCGGGTAGGACCGCGGGGGCGGCCGGGCTTTCGCAGTCCTCGAAGGCCCTCGCGACGAAACTCGTCACGACCGCGGTCGGGGCGAAGGGAGGCTGGAAGAAGGCCCTGCCCTGCCACGGGAAGTCGTAACCCCATCCGATTGCGGGGGGAACTCCCGATCCGCCGGCGACCTCCGCAGCCAGTCCCTGCCGGTGGCGCCTGCCCCCGGACAGGGCAGGGCTCCCGTCGGGCAGCGACGAGAGGCTGAGCAGGGCGTCGGAGAGGAACGTCGAGGATTCCGTCGCGCATTCCAGCGACGGCAGGTCGGCGATGGAGGAGAGGAAAAGGGCCAGGGCCTTCGGATTCAGGCCCGGCGGCACGCCCAGGAGCGGGCGCAGGCATCGAGGTGTCCTCCGCCCCGCCTGGAGGAGCATCCTGCGGGATGTGCCCGAGCGCCCGGCCAGCCCCGGCCAGAACCTCCCGTTGAGAGCGTCGTAAGGATCGGAGCCCCTGAAACCCGCGGATCTGCAGCGGTCCCAGACCTCCGAGGCGACGCGGGCCGGGTCGGGCTTCACCGGCTCAGTCCCGCAGGAGTTCTGCGAGGTCCACCGCCTCGGGCCGGCCGCTCGAGAGGCTGTCGAGGATCCTGAAGGTGGTCAGGGAGGTCAGCAGGAGGGACCTCGCGGGGATGGCGGGCAGCCCCGTCCGCACTGACTCCACGAAGGCCTTCATCTCCTCGGCGTATCCCTTGCCGGGCAGGCGCTTGACGACCCTTCGGCCCTTCGCGTGCAGCTCGACCGCGCGGTAGTTGTCCAGCACCGCGACCCTGCCGGATCCGAAGACCTCCACCCTCTCCTTGGGCAGCGACCTGTCGCCGCGCGAGAGGTAGGCGAGCTGGCCGACGGAGCCGTCCGAGAACTCGATGGTCGCCATCAGGTCGTCCTCGCGGGGGACCGAGGAGTCGGCGCTCCGCGATGCGGCAGCGAAAACCCTCACGGGCTCTGCATCCGTTAGGTATTGCATCAGGTCCACGAAGTGGCAGGCCTCGCCCAGAATCCTTCCTCCGCCCTGCACGGGGTCCTGGATCCACGAGTCCATGGGTATGCGCCCGGCGTTGATCCTGCAGGAGATGCAGACGGGGGCTCCGGTCCCCTCGAAGTGCCTCCTGGCGGCACGGGCGCACCTCGAGAACCTCCTGTTGTAACCCACCTGGAGCACCGGAAGGGGCCGTGCCTGGACGAGGCGCGCGATGGACGCCAACCCGTCACGGTCGATGGAGAGAGGCTTCTCGACGAACACGGGCCTGCCCGACGAGAGGGCGGCGAGCGCTGCGGCGCCGTGCATGTCGTGTCTTGCCGCGATCACAAGGGCATCGACCTCGCGGTCCGCGAGAAGGCCGTCGAGCGAGTCGACAGCCCGTGCGAAGCCATGCCTGGCGCCCGCATCGGCCGCCGAGAGCCCGCTCCGCGTGCAGATCGAGACGAGTCGGACACCTGCCATGCCCCCCAGGGCCGGGAGCAGGAAGGACTGGGCGAACGATCCCTGCCCGAGGAAGCCGATCCCTGTCGAGCCGGACGCCCGCCCCGGCCGGGCGGGGCCGGCGAGCTCCACGAGCGGCTTTCTGGCGACGGCGTTCTCCGGGTACTCGAGCAGGATGCCGCAGAAGGGCCTCTGCCGGTCGGCGAGGGCCTGGTAGAGGGACGGGGCCTCCTCGAAGGGTATCCTGTCCGTGACCAGAGGAGTCGGGTCCACGGCTCCCCCCGCCATGAGGTCGAGCACCGCCTCCATGTTCCTCTGCTCGGTCCAGCGGACGAACGGCAGCGGGTAGTCGAGGCCGCCCTCCTCGTAGGTCGGGTCGTATCTGCCCGGGCCGTAGGAGCAGGATACGGTGAAGGAAATCTCCTTCCGGTAGTAGTCCTCGCGCGGGATGTGCATGCCCACGGCGCCCACCACCACGACCCTGCCCCTCTTCCTCGCGAGGCGCCCGGCGGTCTCCACCGGGGCGTTGCCGGCTGTGCCGGCGCAGATGAGCACCAGATCGGCACCCCTGCCCCTCGAGAACTCTCCGAAAGCGGGTTCCAGATCATCGGCCAGGCAGGCTGCATCGGCTGTGGAGGCCTTTCGCGAGAGATCGACCGCGAAGCCCGAGACGTCGGTCCCGAAGACCCTGCACCCGCTTGCCCTGAGTATCTGGCACGCGAGCTGGCCGATTATCCCGAGGCCGATCACGAGGGCGCACTCCCCGGCCGAGGGCGAAGCCAGCCGCACCCCCTGGATCGCTATGGCGCCCAGGGTCGCGAATGCAGCGCTGTCGGCCCCGACCTGCCCGGGGACACGAACCGCGAGATTGACCGGGATCACGGCCTCGTCGGCATGATTGGCGTAGCCTCCTCCGGCGCAGGCCACCAGGTCGCCCTCGGAGAAGCCCCTCACGAGCGCCCCTGCCTCGATCACCCTGCCGCACAGGCTGTACCCGAGGGGCGTCGCTCCCTCCAGCCTGGCCCTCACCTTTCGCGCCGTGGCCCTCAGCCCCAGCGCCCTGGCGGTGTCCAGCACCTGCCGGACCGCCTCGGGCCTCGACCGGGCCTTGGCGAGGAGGGACTGCCTGCCTGCGGCGATCTTGCCGCCTTCGGTTCCGGGGCTGACCGCCGAGTAGAGTGTGGCGACCCTGAGGAGCAGCGGCCCGGAGGCAGGCGAGGGAGCCTCGAATACCTGCACGGAGCCGTCGCTCAGACGCTGTCCGAGTATCTTCAACCCAGAGCCCTCCTGTCGCGCTCCCGGATCAGTATCTGCGATGCGGGGAGCGTCTGCGCCTCTTGTCGGCCCTGAGTGCGAGCAGCAGTCCGGCCACCGCACCGAGCACTCCGAGGATGGTCGTCTTGAGATGCATCAGAACGGCATTCACGATCCAGCCAGCAACCGACCTGAAGCCCGTCGAGACGATGCGGACGATGGTGCGCCACGCAGCGGTGAACGGCTCGGTCCAGAACTCCGCCGAATCGGTGGGATGCACCATGCCCTCGGGCATCGACGCATCGGCCAGCGCCTTCAGGATCGCCCCGACGGCGATGCCGGCGAGGAAGCCGAGCGAGATGAATACCAGCTTGCGCTTGTGCCTGACCACCCATGTGACGATGGTTTCCTTGAAGAAGACCTTGAAGGTGCGCCGCCTCCTGCGCCGCCTCACCCTCTGCGTCCTGCAGACCGGGCAGCGCCCCTCGGCCTTGCGGTACAAAGTCCCGCACTTGTGGCAGGTGGTCGTCTGTCCGGCCCCGCAGGTGCCGCACCAGTCGAGGCTCCTGTCCAGAGGGCTGGCGCACCTGTAGCAGTAGACGACCGGCCTGTCCTCCGGCTGTCCTCCGCCCTCGCGCGATTCGTTTTCCTGCATTGCATGGAGATTATATCCCGTCGAGCAGCCCCTGACACTGTCCGGGGGGGCCATCTCTCCGGAGCGCCGGGGGCGCAATAATCCCTGCATGAGGATAGCGATGGCCGGCTCTAAGGGAGTGCCGGGGAGGCACGGCGTGGAGGTCGTGGTCGAGGAGTTGTCGGCTTCTCTGGCAGCCCGCGGTCACGAAGTGACGGTCTTCGGCTGGAGAGGATACTCGGATCCGTCAGGAGAGCACCGGGGCGCCAGGCTGGAAGGCACTCCGGGACCCCTCACGGGAGCTTCGGCCATGCCCGTCCATTCCATGGAGGCCTTCTCGCTCATCGCGCGGAGGAGAGCCTCCTTCGATCTGGTGCACATCCACAGCGTCGATCCCCTGCTGTTCGCCGGCCGTCTGCCGTCGCTGCTCCCCTCGGTGGTCACATCCCACGGCCGCGCCTGGGAGGTTCCCGGCGTCGACCCGTTCCGCCGGAGGATGTCCAGACTGGCGGAGAAGAGGTTCCTCGCCCTCCCCTGTCCGGCCTCGGCCGTCTCTGAGCATCTCGCCGGGCTGTACCGGGCCCTCGGCAGGGAGGTGGAGGTCATCCCCAACGGGATGAGGGACCTGGGCACGGCACACGGAAGGGTGTTCTCCCGCCTCCCTCCCCTGCCGCGGGGCTACGCCGTGTTCGCGGCGGGCAGGAACATCCCTGCCAAGGGTCTGCACATCCTCCTGGAGGCATGGCGCCTCGCCTCTCCAGGCTGCGACCTCGTCATCGCCGGGCCGCCCGCCTCGGGCCGCTACGCCGGGCTGCTCGAGCGTCTCGCCCCGGGTTCCGGCGTCATCGAGGCCGGGCTGCTGGAGGCCGCGGACCTGGGTGACCTGTTGAGAGGAGCCGCCTTCGGGGTCATCCCCTCCCTCGCCGAGGCGCAGAGCATGGCCCTCCTGGACATGCTGGCCATCGGCATACCGCTGATCTACAGCGACATACCCGGCAACGTCGAAGCGGCCGGGAGCGCGGGCCTGCAGTTCCGTACCGGGGACGCCGGCAGCCTCGCAGAAGCCGTCCAGGCAGCAGTTTCGGGCCGGGTGCCCCGCTCGGACGCATTCCGGGGAACACTCGCCCCCGCGCACGACTGGCGGAGGATCGCCGCTTCGTACGAGTCTCTGTACGAGACGGCGCTCGGTGACGACCCGGGCCGCTGACTGTGGCCCCCGACCCTCCGTTCTCGTACATTTGCCATGGGAATGCCGTCACGGGAGGTACGCAGTGAGGAAGTTCCTTGTCCGCGCGGGCATGGGGCTCATCAGCGCATTCGTCGTGGTCGTGATCGGCTTCGCCGTCGCGCAGGACTACACGAAGGCCCGCACCTTCACGCACATGAGGGACATCTGGAGCCTCATAAAGCTGTATCCGGACGCCCCCGGCGTATTCACCGAGGTCGACTCCCGCGACTACGTGCAGCCCCCGTATCCCGAGCCGGGTGACACGCTCCTCACGATAAACGGGCTCCCCGCGACCGTGGACAACTACTTCTCGGTCTTCAGCCCGGGGACCTCCGCGGGCGAGATAGTGGCCATCAGCTACAGCCACGAGGGCGGGATCTTCGCGACGAGGGTGGTCACCAGATCCATACCCTCGAAGATCCGGCTGCTGATCGTCCCGCTGTTCGCGCTGCGCTTCCTCATAGCCGTGGCGCTGGTCGCAGTGGGGTTGTGGGCATATGTGAAGAGGCCCTACGCTAGGGCTGCGAGAGTGCTGTCGCTCTTCTGCTACTCGCTGGCGGGGATCATGATGTACTCGTTCTCCGCCGTTGCGTCAGCGTACGCCACGATCCACCTCCCCGGCGAGGAGGAGATCCTCAGGGTGCTGGGCGCTCTCTCCCTGATGGCGGCGCCGCTGTGGCTCAACCTGATGTTCCTCTTCCCGAGGGAGAAGCCCTGGTACATGCGGAGGAGGGCGCTCTTCGACATCCTCTGCTACGCGCCTGCCGCGGCTGCGTTCGTCATCTCGCTGCTCGCGGACCATATGGGCGCAGGCTCCCAGGCCGTGAGCCTGACGGTCGTCGCATACTTCGCCACGGCCTTCACGGTGCTGGTCAGATCCATGCACAGGTCCGACATCCTCATGGAGAAGAGACAGATGCGCCTGGTGCTCTGGGGCTCGCTGCCCTCGATGCTGATCATGGGGCTCCTGGTGGCGATCTCCAGGATCATCCTGCAGCCCCTCAGCTTCATGGCCCAGCTGGCCATCCTCAACGCCCTGTTCCTGTGCACCCTGGCCGTGCCCCTCACATTCGCCTACGCCATCGGCCGGTACAGGCTCCTGGAGGTGGAGGCCCGGGTCAGGCGCGGGACGCTCTTCGTGATCGTCAACGCGGTACTGCTGGCGCTGCTCCTCGGTCTCGTCTACAAGGCGGGGGGATGGCTCATGCGGATCACCGGAGCCGAGGGCCCGGCTCCCGTGCTGGTCATGGCGATCGGCCTCGCCGCCGGCTTTGCGCCGGCTCAGCGAGGACTGCGCAACTACATGGAGGACAGATTTTTCCCTGAGAGGAGAAGGCTCAGGGACCTCCTGCGGGACTTCCTCGCCACGACCCGCGACATCACGGACGGCTCGGAATTCTGGAGGCTCCTGCGCGAGCGCCTGTCCGACGGGCTGCAGACCTCGCGCATCGAGCCCGTTCTCTTCCCGGGGCAGGATTCCTCGTCGCCTGCGGTGGCGGACGACGGCCCCGCGCCCTTCACCAGGAGCGACGAGCTGCTGCAGAGGCTCGCGGGACTGGGCAGGCCCATGCTCGTCGACGAGATAGTCTGCTGCGGCAGGCTCGATCTCACTCCCGGGCAGATCGAGTGGCTGAACTCAAGGCACGCTGCGCTCATTCTGCCGCTGGTGTCGCATTCCGGCCTGCGGGGTTTCGTGCTGGCGGGGCAGAAGAACAGCGGAGAGGACTACACCTCGTCCGAGATCGAGATCCTGCATTCCCTCTCGGCCCAGATCGGCATAGCGGCCGAGAACATCGAGCTTCTGCGCGAGAAGGTAGAGAAGGAGCGGCTCCAGGAGCAGCTCCAGATAGCGCGGCGGATACAGAAGAGCCTGCTGCCGCTGGTGGTGCCGGAAGTCCCGGGTCTCGAGCTGGCCGCCAGGATCCGCTTCTGCCTGGATGTCGCGGGGGATTTCTACGACTTCGTCCCGCTGCCCGACGGCAGGGTCATAATCACGGTGGGCGACGTCTCGGGGAAGGGTGTCGGGCCGGCCCTCCTCATGGCCAATCTCCAGGCTTCGATGCGCGCCGTGAGCGGAGTCGGGCTCGAGCTGCCCGACATCATCTCGAGGGTGAACCGGCTGGTCTACGACGCCACTCCCTCCGAGTACTTCATCACGCTGTTCACCGCGCTGTACGAGCCGAAGGGGTCCATGCTGTCCTGGGTCAACGCCGGGCACAATCCCCCGATGCTGCTCCGGGCGGACGGCACGACCGAGATGCTGGACGAGGGGGGGCTTCTCCTGGGAGTCGCCCCGGGCGCCTCCTACGGGGGAGGGCGCACCGTGGTGAATCCCGGCGATCTCCTCGTCATGTACACCGACGGCGTGAGCGAGGCCATGAACGCCTCCGAGGAGGAGTTCGGCGTGGGCAGGATCGCGGCCGTCGTCGACCGGGCCCGCCGTCTCCCGCTGGACGAGATGCTCCAGGGCATGGAGGAGGAGGTCCGCCGCTTCTCGGGAACGGACTCCTTTGCCGACGATTTCACGATAGTGGCCGCAAGGGGCACGGGCCCCGCGGGCCGGGAGGTTTTGCGATGAGGAAGGCNCTCATAACGGGCATAACCGGGCAGGACGGCTCCTATCTGTGCGAGCTGCTCCTCGGGAAGGGATACGAGGTCCACGGCCTTGTCCGGAGGTCGAGCAGCTTCAACCGACAGAGGATAGAGCACCTCATCCAGGACGAGGAAAACTACGGGAACCGCCTGTTCCTGCATTACGGCGACATGACCGACTCGAGCGCGCTGAACAGGATCCTCGAGCACTGCGGACCCGATGAGGTCTACAACCTGGCGGCCCAGAGCCATGTGAAGATCTCCTTCGACATGCCCGAGTACACCGGGGACGTGGATGCGCTTGGCGTGGCCCGGTTGCTCGACGCGATCCGCGAGGTCGGACTCACGCGCGAATGCAGGTTCTACCAGGCTTCGACGAGCGAGATGTTCGGCTCCTCGGAGCCCCCGCAGAACGAGCAGACGCCCTTCCGCCCCAGGAGCCCCTACGGGGCTGCCAAGCTCTACGCGCACTGGATGGTCGTGAACTTCAGGGCGGGCTACGGCCTCCACGCCTCCAGCGGCATCCTCTTCAACCACGAATCCCCCAGGCGCGGGGAGAACTTCGTCACGCGCAAGATAGCCATCGCTGCAGCCAGGATAAGGAAGGGCCTGCAGGACAAGGTTGTGCTGGGCAACCTCGATTCCTCGCGCGACTGGGGCCATGCCAGGGACTTCGTGGAGGCCATGTACCTCATGCTCCAGCAGCCTTCGGGAGACGACTTCGTGGTTGCCACGGGGGAGACCCACAGGATCCGCGAGTTCGCGGAGAAGGCCTTCGGAAGGGTCGGACTCGACTGGCGCGACCATGTGGTCACTGATGACAGGTACAGGAGGCCCACCGAGGTGGATTCCCTGTGCGGGGACGCCGGGAAGGCCCGGAGCGTGCTCGGCTGGAAGCCCGCCGTCACCTTCGACGAGCTCGTGAACGAGATGGTCGACGCCGAGATGGNCGGGCAGGCATGAACCGGCCGGACATGACCCCGGCGGGCGGAGCCCGGCCTCCCCGGCCGATCTGCGCAGAGCTGCCCGCTCGGCTGCCCGGATCCGGAGGGACCGTCTGAGACTTCCGCTGCGCCTCTCGAGGGAACGCGACGAGGGCGCTCTGCCCGCAACGGAGCTGACGAGGCACCGCACGCGCTCCACCATCTATTTCGTGGCGGCCGTCGCCGTGTCCGCTCTCCTGCTGAGCTTCCTGTTCAGCCTCAAGAAGGAGCCCCCCAACGCCGAGCGGTATGTGGGGGTGGGCGACTTCCCCTCCGGCCACGTCTGGTTCAATACGGCCGGCCCGCTCAGCCTCTACTCCCAGCTGGAGGGCCATGTCCTGGTTGTCATCTTCTGCGACTTCTCACGGCTGTCGGACGCGCTGGCCCTCGAAGGCCTGCAGTCGCTCCAGGACAGCCTGCGCAGGCAGCCCGTGCAGTTCATCGTGGCTTATGTGCCCGTCGAGGAGACCCTGACGGCCTGGCGCCAGACAGTCCGCGACTGGGGCGTCGACTTTCCGGTGATCGTCGACCATGACGGGGCGGTCAGAAGCAACTTCGGGGTCGATTCCATCCCCCAGGTGCTGTTGCTCGACGCCCATTCCAGGATCGTCACCCGCTATTCCTACGGGTGGCAGAACGCGGATATCGAAGGCCTGGTGGCCGATCTGCTCGCAGAAGGCGTGGCGAGCAGATCCCTTTCCTTCAACAGGTTCATGCCCCAGCCCGGGGAGTTCGTGCCTCCCGGATTCGACGGGAGGCGCTAGGATGCTCCTCGAGGAGGGACTGGCCGTCATCGAGGGGGGCGGGGAGGCGGTTCTCGGAAGGGATGACCTGGCCGACTGCCTGCGTCGCGGACCCTCGGTGGACGAGCCGCTCTTCAGGGCGGCCTCGGCCGTCCTCTCCCGGACCGTGGGCCCGTGGGTCTTCGTCCGCGGCATCGTCGAGATGACGAACGCATGCCGGAAGAACTGCTATTACTGCGGCCTGCGGAGCGACCACAGCGCTCTTCCCAGATACTCGATGCCCTTCGAGGAAATCGCCGCCGCCATCGAGAGCGGATGGGCGGCAGGCCTCCGCTCCTTCCTGCTCCAGTCCGGAGAGCTGCTCGGGGAGCCCCACATCGCCCTCGTCGAGAAGGTCCTGCGCTGGGCCGACGAGTCGTGGGGGGATTCCGTGCGGATGGTGCTCTCGACCGGGGAGCTGCCCCGGGCCGCGCTCGAGCGGCTCAAGGCGGCGGGCGGCGGGCGCTACCTGCTCAGGATCGAGACGAGCGATCCCGTGCTCTACGCGAAGCTCCACCCGCGGGACGGCCTCCATCGCTTCGAGGAGCGGATCCAGTGCCTCCGGAACCTGCGGAAGGGGGGCTGGCAGGCCGGCAGCGGAGTCCTCATCGGCGTCCCCTGGCAGACGGAGGAGAGCCTTGCCGGGGACCTCCTCTTCCTGCGGGATTTCGGAATCGACATGTGCGGAATGGGTCCCTGGATCGAGCATTCCGGGACGCCGCTGTACGCGAGCAGGCACGAGGCCCCGTCCCGCGAGAGGAGGGTGAGCCTCACTCTCCGGATGATTGCCCTGCTCAGGATATTGATGCCCGACATCAACCTGTCCGCAACCACGGCGCTCCAGACCCTGACGCCGACGGGCCTCGAGCGGGGGCTGGCCGCGGGCGCGAATGTCTTCATGCCGAACCTCACCCCCACCAGGTACAGGCTCGACTACAACCTGTACGAAGGCAAGACCGTGGTCCCGGACCGCATCGAGGATGTCCTCGACCGCATGTCCGCCCGCTGTGCGGCGATGGGCAGGACGGTGGTCCCCGGCGAGGTGGGGGACCCGCTGCATTTCACGAAGGCGCCCCCGGTATATTCCCCTCCCGGGGAAGAGGGGGTCGGCGATCATGATGATCAGGTCCACTGACAGCGTCCGTCCGCAGCACCACAGCGATCCGGGCTGGTCGAGGGTCGTCAGCAGGCTCCTCGCAGGCCCGCGCGACGGCTGCAACAGGATTTCGCTCAGGAGGGTGGATGTGCAGCCCGGCGGCCATACGCCGAGAGACACCTCCCCCTCCGAACGGGTGTTCCTGGTGCTGTCAGGCCGCGGCGAATGCGTGGACCCCGACGGGTTCGCATCGGAGATAGGTCCGGGGGACACGGTGATAGTTCTCCCCTGGGAGCTCTTCCATCTCCAGAACCGCACCGCGCAGGACCTGGTCCTCCTCATGGCCTCGGGCCCGGGGAAATGACGGAACAGCACNCGGNAGGGGAGCTGCTCGCGATACCCGCTCTGGCCCGGGGTGTGCGTGATGAACACGGGCAACGGCCTCGCCGTCGCTGCGGCGCTGCCGATTCCAGCGGGGAGTCGGATGTGACAGCCCTCGAACCGTCCCGGAGATGTCCTCGATGAGATGCCTCGTGACCGGCGGAGCCGGCTTCATCGGGTCGAACCTGGCCGCCGAGCTCGTCCGGAGGGGACATGCGGTCTGCGTTCTGGACAACCTCTCCACCGGCCGCAGGAGCAACCTCGCAGGTGTGGACTGCGAGTTCAGAGAGGGCGATCTGAGGGACCCGGGGGCTGTGAGCGGCGCCGTCCGCGGCTGCGAGGTGGTCTTCCACCTCGGCGCTCTCCCCAGCGTTCCCAGATCCATCGCCGATCCCGTGGCCTCCAACGAGGTCAACGTCGGCGGCACGCTCAACGTCCTGCAGGCCGCGAGAAGCTCGGGTGTGCGCCGGGTCGTCTTCGCATCCTCCTCCTCCGTCTACGGGAATGCGCCCGAGCAGGTGAAGAGCGAAGACCTGCCCCCGAGACCCCTGTCGCCATATGCGGTGAGCAAGCTCGCTGCCGAGAAGTACTGCCAGGTCTTCACCGGCGTATACGGGTTGGAGACCGCATGCCTGAGGTTCTTCAACGTCTTCGGCCCCAACCAGGACCCGGACAGCCCCTATGCGGCGGTCATCCCGCTGTTCACGAGGCTGGCCATGGAGGGCAGACCCCCTGTAGTCAACGGCGACGGCGGGCAGTCGAGGGATTTCACCTTCGTCAGGAATGTCGTCGAAGGGAACATCCTCGCGGCATCTGCCCCCGGGGCCTCCGGCCTCGTCATGAACGTGGCCTGCGGGGGCAGCGTCACCGTGGACACGCTGGCCAGGGAGATCCTGCGGNTCCTCGGCCGGGAGGACCTGGTCCCGGTCCACGGCCCTGNGCGCGCGGGGGACGTCAGGCACAGCCGGGCTGACATCACGCTGGCCGCGAGGGTCCTGGGCTACACTCCGCTCGTGCCCTTCGAGGAGGGCCTGGCCATCACCGTCGCTGCCCTCGCCTGCCCCCCGGGCAGGCCGGGACCCGTGTAACCGCCGGCCGGTTCACTGCATCTGCCTGATGAAGTCGGACATCCCGCCAGCCCCGGGCAAGCCCCGGAGGCGGAGGACAAGGGTCGAGAGGGGGATGTGATGTCGGAAAGAGCTTTCGTGGCCCTCTGTGCCACCCTGGCCGCCTGCTGCGCATGTGGCGGGGGGCCTTCCGGTGAGCGCGCCGGGGAGGATCAGACGGTCGTGCTCCGGATCACCGATTCGATAGGCGTCGAGATCGGGGACAGCAACTATGTCTTCGGCTCGCTCATGAGCCTGGAGGCAGGGCCCGACGGACTCGTCTACGCCCTCGACCGCGCCAGGGGCTGCGTGAAGGTCTTCGGTCCGGACGGAGCTTTCGCCAGGCAGATAGGCAGCGAGGGCAACGGCCCGGGCGAGATGGTCAACCCGCTTTCCATGGCCGTACTGGGCGATGGCAGGATAGCCGTTTGCGCCGCATACAACGGCGGCATATACGACTACCTGCCTGATGGCACATGGCAGGGCCTCTCAGCCGAGTTCACGAGCAATCCGCCCATGCAGATGGAGGGCGCAGACTCCTGCGCCTATGTCGCCCTCAAGCTCGATGTGGAGCCCGACGAGAGCGGCAACATAATGGTCCGGGTCAGGATAGGACGCTACGAGGAATCCCGCGAGCCGGTCGTCGCCTACCTGGACGAGTCCTTCCCGTTCGATCCCACGAACCTCACCGAGCTGATGAGGGCGTCCTATTTCGGCTATGCCTTCACGGCCTCCCGTGACGGGCGCGTCGCAGTGGCGTGCATGAGCAGCTCGGAGTACGAGGTCCAGGTGTTCTCCGACGACGGAGCGGAGCTCCTGACCATCACCGGAGAGCCTGTGCAGGCGGCGAAGACGGAGGAGGAGATAGCCGGGGAGAAGGCCTTCGTGGAGGGTCTTCTCCAGAGCATGGGGGCGTCGGGCGTCGTCATCGAGTACAATCCCGACCCGCTGCGGAACCAGGTCGCCGGGCTCGGCTTCGACGGTGCGGGCAGGATATGGGTGCAGCTGGGAACCGGTGAGGTGCCGTCCTTCGATGTCTACGACGCACAGGGCACCCTGCTGTTCAGGGCGGAGATCCCCGGGGCAGGCCCCGATGCCCGCTCGTGGGAGATCGAGATGGGCGCGGACACGATGTACGCCTTCTCGATGGATCCCGACGCATACCAGCAGATCTTCGTGATCCCGCTGCCCGAGTAGGACCGAAGCCGGGTTGTCGAGCGGGAGGATTCCGGCCGCAGGGAGGGGTCCAGGCCCGGGGATGTGCAGCTCATGATCGCCACGACATGAGGAAACTCCTCCAGTTCTCCAGCTTCGTAAGACCTTACTGGCGGCGCTCCGTCGCGGCTCTGCTCCTGCTCGCCGCGACGGTTGCCACCGACCTCTGGATCCCCAGGCTCACCCAGCGGATCATCGATGCGGGGATCCGCCGGGGCGAGCAGCAGGTGGTCATCTCCACCGGCATCCTGATGCTGGCGATCTCGATCCTCGGCACCGGCTTCGCGGTGTGCAACAACGTGCTCTCGGTAAGGGTCGGGGAGAGCGTGGCCAGGGACCTCAGGAACGCCCTGTTCCGCAGGATCCAGCTCTTCTCGGCCGGGAACCTCGACAGGCTGGGCACCGGGCAGCTCATGACGCGGCTCGCGAGCGATACCGCCGCGCTCCAGAGACTGACCCAGGTCTCTCTCAGGATCGGAACAAGGGCGCCGCTGCTGATGATCGGAAGCCTCGTTCTGATGATCCGCACGAGCCCTTCCCTGGCGCTCGCCATGCTGCCGCTCCTGCTCCTGACCTCCGCCGTCATCGTCCTGTTCGTGCCGAAGATGGAGCCGGTGTTCCGCGCCGTTCAGCTGAGGCTCGACAGGCTGAACACCATCATCCAGGAGAACATCGCGGGGGTTCGCCTGATAAGGTCCTTCGTCCGGGCCGATCGCGAAGAGGCGCGCTTCGACCTGGCCAATTCCCTTTTCACGGATGAGACTTCCCGNGTGATGAGGCTGATGGCCACGATGACGCCGCTCCTGTCAGCGTGCGTGAACGTCGGGATGGTCGCCGTGATCTGGGTGGGTGGCCTCCAAGTGATCTCCGGCTCCATGACCCTGGGGCAGATCGTGGCCTTCACCAACTACCTCCTCACCACCATGACCCCTCTCATCATGATGTCCAGCCTCACGAATGTCTGGGCGAACGGAATCGCTTCATCCCGGCGGATCGCCGAGGTGCTGGATGCCGTACCCGAGGTATGCGACGCGCCTGACGCCGTGGAGCTGCAGGAAGGCTCCCCCTGCAGGATCGTGTTCGAGAAGGTGTCGTTCAGATACGGCCCCGGCTCGGAGCCGGTGCTGGAGGACATAGATCTTGCGATCGAGCCCGGCAGCGTGGTCGCAGTCCTCGGGGCGACCGGTTCGGGGAAGACCTCCCTGGTCGATCTCGTGCCGCGGCTGTACGACGCCACCTCGGGCAGGGTGACGGTCGACGGCACGGATGTGAAGGACCTGAGGCTCGCCTCCCTCCGCAGGAGGATCTCCATGGTCCCGCAGGAGACGGTGCTCTTCTCCGGGAGCATCCGTGACAACATCCGCTTCGGTTCGCCCGGGGCATCCGAGGAGGAGATCGTCGGAGCCGCGCAGGCCGCGTGCGCCGCCGACTTCATAGAAGCCCTGCCNATGGGCTACGACACCCATGTCGAAGAGAGGGGCGTGAACCTCTCGGGTGGGCAGAAGCAGAGGATCGCCATCGCCAGGGCGATCCTGACACGACCGGCCGTGCTGATCCTCGATGACAGCACCAGCTCGGTCGACATCGCCACGGAAGGGAGCATTCACGACGCCCTGAGAAGGCTGATGCGCGGTCGAACGATCCTCCTGGTCGCCCAGAGGATGAGCACCGTGATCGGGGCCGACCGGATAGTCGTCCTCGAAGAGGGGCGCATGGCCGGGACGGGCACCCATGCAGAGCTCCTTGCGGCCGGAGGCGTCTACAGGGAGATCGTCGAATCGCAGCTGGGAGGGGTAGAGGACCTTCACGACCCCTCGGCCGTTCCCCTCGATGGGGGGGCGCCGTGAGTGACGGGCGCTATACGCCGGGCACGCCCGACGCCAGATCGATGATCCGCCCACGAAGGCCTGCGATGGTGGGCCGGATAGAGCAGGCGAAGAACCCACGGAATGCTCTGGCGAGGCTCGCGGGCTATCTCCTGCCCTTCAGGTCGCGCCTCCTCCTGGCCCTGGCCTCCGTGACCGCCTACACGGCGCTCGGGCTCGTCGCGCCGTGGCTCACCGGCTACGCGATAGACCGCTTCATCTCCACCGGATCGCCCTCCGGGCTCCCTCCGCTCGCGGCCCTCATGCTGGCGGCATATCTCGGCGGCGGCTATCTCCAGATGGTGGCGGGATGGATCATGGCCTCTGTTTCGCAGGGATCGCTGAAGCTCCTGCGCCGTGACCTGTTCGGCCGTCTCCAGACCCTCCCGGTATCGTTCTTCGACCGCGTGCCTGCCGGTGAGCTGATGAGCAGGCTGACCAACGACATCGATGCGATCAACCAGGCGGTCTCCCAGAATGTCACGACGCTCGTCGCCAGCTCGCTTTCCATGGCCGGGATAATGGTGGCGATGTTCCTCATGAACTGGAGGCTCGCATTCGCGGCTCTGCTGGTCGTGCCGATCATGCTCCTGTTCACGGCATTCGTCGCGCGATACACGAGGAAGGGCTTCCGGGGCCTGCAGCAGAACATCGGAGATCTCAACGCGGCGGCGGAGGAGGCGATCAGCGGTCAGCGCGTCGTGGCGGCCTTCGGCAGAAGCAGCAGCATCGTGGACGAATTCACCGGGAAGAACGAGAAGGTCTTCAAGTCCGGAGTCTACGCGAACAGCTATGCACTTCTCCTGATGCCGGTATCGAACGCCCTCGGGAACCTCTTCGTGGTGGTGCTCGCCGGGGTCGGCGGCTGGCTCGCTCTCGAGGACCTGGTCACCGTGGGGACGATAGCAGCCTTTATCACATACGGTCGCAACTTCATACAGCCTGTGCGTCAACTCGCGAACATCTACAATTCCATCCAGGCGGCTCTCGCGGGGGCGGAAAGGGTGTTCGAGCTGATCGACACCCCGCCGGAGCCGGACGAGGCAGCTGGGCTCGAACTCGCCGAGCCGGTGGCCGGGAGGGTCGAGTTCCACGATGTCGACTTCGGATACGTTCCCGGGGTCAGGGTCATCGAAGGCTTCTCGATGACCGCCGCAGCGGGCCGGACGGTGGCGCTCGTGGGTCCCACGGGGGCGGGGAAGACCACCCTGATCAACCTGCTCACCCGGTTCTACGAGATCGATTCGGGCAGCATCCGCATCGATGGCACAGACATCCGGGAGATCGGGAAGGCCGGCCTCCGGCACCAGATCGGAATCGTTCTGCAGGACACGTTCATGTTCGCGGATACCGTCATGGAGAACATCAGGTTCGGCCGGCCCGGCGCCACGGACGCCGAGTGCGTCGAGGCGGCGAAGCTCGCCGAAGCGGACCACTTCATCAGGCAGCTTCCGGGCGGATATGCGACCGATCTCTCCGAGAGGGCGGGCAATCTGAGCCAGGGGCAGAGGCAGCTCCTGTCGATCGCGCGCGCCATCCTGGCCGATCCCCGCATACTGGTCCTGGACGAGGCGACCAGCAGCGTGGACACGCGGACGGAGGTCAGGATCCAGAGTGCCCTGCAGCGCCTTCGCGAAAACCGCACCAGCTTCGTCATCGCTCACCGGCTCGGGACGATCAGGGACGCGGACCTCGTCGTGGTGGTCGACAGGGGCAGGATAATCGAGACGGGAACGCACAGGTCGCTGCTCGAGAGCAGGGGGTTCTATCACTCCCTGTTCATGGCGCAGTTCAGGGGACAGACGATCTGAGGGGAGGAGCGGGAATGGCGGGGTATATGGATGCCCTTGCGCACGGATGCTATCTGATCACGACGGCCCTGGACGGGAAGCGGTACGGGATGACGTGCAGCTGGGCCGTCCAGGTGGACTATGACAGGGTGATGCTGGTCATCGGCGGGCAGAGCGCGACAGGCAGGGCCATAAGAAAGAGCCGCGTTTTCGGGGTCAGCGTGCTGGCCTCGGATCAGCGCGAACTGGCGCTCCGGTTCGGCGCGGGCCACAGCTCCAGGAGGGACAAGTTCGATGGCGTCGAGACCCTCGATGGCAGCCTGGGCGTCCCGCTGATGGCAGGCTCTCTCAGGACCTTCGAGTGCCGGCTGGTGGATGACGAAGCCCATCCCGGCTCGCTGGTGGGCATCATTTCGCACTTCAGGATCCGCAGGAAGGCCGCGAGGCCCCTCCTCCTCTGCGACGTCGACCACTGATGTGACGATGCCGAAGGCGGGAGGGCCGGCCCTCCGGCCCGACCATCTCAGGCAGCGCCCTTCCTCGGACGCCCCCCGACTCCTCGACTGGCGGGAGTCCGCCACGCGGCCTCAGCGGAGGAGCGGTCCCAGGTTGCAGGTCCTCATGCGAACCGCGGCCGGCTCGTCCCTGTGACGTCCGGAGCTCGTTGACCGGCGGCCCCGCCCGGGCCGATAGTCGAATATGTCCTCCAGCGGAGGTGGGTGATGGAAGGGTTCTCTGCCGGCGAGCTTCGNGGGATCGATCCCGTCTGCGGGATGGAAGTCCGTTCGGACANGATCACGGCNGTGTACGAAGGCAGCGAGTACCACTTCTGCAGCGAGCACTGCCGCAGCAGGTTCCTGGCTGATCCACAGGCTTATGCCACACCCCGTCCGGTGCTGCCCGACCGGACCGCGGAAGCCGCAGACATGCCTTCGGCGGCGTCCGGAGCCGCCGTGATCCACACCTGCCCCATGCATCCCGAGGTGCGCAGGGAAGGCCCCGGGAGCTGCCCGATCTGCGGCATGGCCCTCGAGCCCGCAAGTGCAGTCTCCGCCGGGGAGGAGGACAACCCGGAGCTCACCGACATGTCCCGGCGGTTCCGGGTGTCGCTCGCATTCGCCGCACCGCTGCTGGCCGTAGCCATGGGTGACATGCTGCCGGGCGCCCCGGTCTCCGCTCTCCTCCCGGGCCGCTCCAGAGCCTTCCTCGAGCTCGCACTGGCAGCGCCCGTCTGCATCTGGGCCGCATGGCCGTTCTTCGTGAGGGCCTACCGCTCGATCGTCCACAGGAGCCTCAACATGTTCACACTGATAGGGCTGGGTGTTGCCGTCTCCTTCGTCTACAGCCTGGTGGCAACCCTTGCTCCGGGGGCGATCCCGCCCTCCTTCCGGGATGCGATGACCGGCGAGGCGTATCTCTATTTCGAGGCATCCGCCGTGATCGTCACTCTCGTTCTGATGGGGCAGGTTCTGGAGCTGCGCGCGAGGAGCAGGACGGGGACGGCCGTCAGGAAGCTCCTGAGCCTTGCCCCGAAGACTGCGCGGAGGCTCGAGGCCGACGGCTCCGAAGTGGATGTGCCGCTCGGCTCGGTCATGGTCGGCGACCGCCTTCGAGTGCGCCCCGGTGAGAAGGTGCCGGTTGACGGCATCGTGGAGGACGGCTCGGGCGTCATCGACGAGTCCATGATCTCCGGCGAGCCCATGCCGGTGCGGAAGCAGAAGGGAGATANGGTTATAGGCGGCACGATAGCAGGGAACGGCTCNTTCATCATGTCCGCCGGGAAGGTCGGTGCGGATACCCTGCTCGCACGCATCGTCGAGATGGTCGACAGGGCCCGGAGGACGAAGGCTCCCATCCAGAGGATGGCGGACAGGGTCTCGAGCTGGTTCGTCCCGGCGGTCGTGGCGGTCGCCATCGCATCGTTCCTGATCTGGTCCCTGGCGGGGCCGGAGCCGAGGATGGCCCATGCGCTGGTCAATGCGGTTGCAGTGTTGATCATCGCATGTCCCTGCGCGCTGGGTCTGGCCACCCCGATGTCCATCATGGTCGCCACCGGGAAGGGGGCCGGCGCAGGAGTCCTCTTCAGGAACGCCGAGGCGATCGAGCTGATGGGCAGCGTCGACACTCTCGTGGTGGACAAGACTGGCACCCTCACCCGGGGCAGGCCTGAGCTCGTCGCACTGCTCCCTGCACCCGGCTTCGACGAGGTGGAGCTCCTGGGAATAGCGGCCGGCCTCGAAAAGGGCAGCGAGCACCCTCTGGCCGGCGCCGTGGTGCGTGCAGCCGCTCACAGGAAGGTGCAGCCAGCTCCGGTCACGGATTTCGAGGCCATCCCCGGGATGGGCGTGCGAGGATCGCTCGGAGGGACCCGCGTCCTGCTGGGGAACAGGTTCCTGCTCGACGCCGGGGGTGTGGTGGCAGGGGCTCTCGGGCAGAAGGCCGACGCGATGCGGAGTGAAGGCAGGACGGTTGTCCTCCTGGCATCGGGCGCCGCCGCGATCGGTATCCTGGGAATAGCCGACCCTGTGAGGAAGGAGGCTGCCGGGGCGATCGGGAGGCTGCGCAGAGCTGGGATCAGGATGGTCATGCTGACCGGGGACGGGAGGGGCACCGCCGAGGCCGTGGCACAGGAGCTCGGAATCGATGAAGTCCACGCCGAGGTGCTGCCGGATCGGAAGGCGGAGGTCGTGAGGGAGCTCCAGGCTTCCGGCGCGATCGTGGCGATGGCCGGCGACGGCATCAACGACGCTCCTGCGCTGGCCCAGGCCGATGTCGGGATAGCCATGGGCGACGGGACCGACATCGCGATGGAGACCGCCGATGTGACCCTCGTGCGCGGCGACCTGGGCGGGATCGTCAGAGCTCGTATCCTGAGCCGGGCCACTCTGCGCAACATCAGGCAGAATCTCTTCTTCGCCCTGCTCTACAACTCCGTCTGCGTTCCGGTGGCGGCCGGAGTGCTCTATCCGTTCTGGGGGCTGCTGCTGTCCCCCATGATAGGCGCCGCAGCGATGAGCTTCAGCTCGGTCTCGGTGATCGCGAATGCCCTGCGTCTCCGCAGGGTGAACCTGCAGCCGGGGTCGGACAGCGCCTGACTTCCCCCGTCAGCGCATCAGGATCAGGGATGTGGAGCAGCTCCGGCCAGAAGCCGTCGCTCTTGCGATGTAGACTCCCGAAGGCGAATCGGTCCCTTCCGAGTCGGTCCCGTCCCAGATGACGGTTGCCCCGTCCGCCGAAACATCCGCAGCGAGGCGGGCGACCAGCCTTCCTCCGATGTCGAAGATCTCGACTCCGGGCAGGCCGGCCGACACATCCCCGGTCCACGCCAGATCGAAGACGACCGTCGAGGAGAAGGGATTGGGCGAGGCCTGGATCTGAAGGTCCGAGATTCCCGGCCCTTCTTCAGGTGTGATGCCCTGTCCGGTGTAGCCGCTGAAGTAGTAGCCCGTGCCTCCCGTGCTTGATGCCCCCCCCACAGCGAGGATGACCTTGTCGGCGGGGTCGGTCATGCCGTTGATCTCCAGAGTTCCCGTCTGTGTGGGGCCGTCCAGGGTCATGCGGTGGACCTCGGTGGCTCCTCCGTTGTGCATCGCCAATGCCCACACTGCGAAGCTGTTCGCATTGTCGCCATCGAACGTGAGCAGCAGGTTGCCGTACGAGCTGAGGCTCTGGAAGCGGTAGTAGTCCGCGGCCCAGTGATTCACGGTCTTGTAGATGTTGACCACCGGATAGGTCGAATAGGTGCCCATGATGCCGAAGGGAGGCAGGTCGTCGCCGGCATAGCCGAACCGACCGTCTTCGATCGTCGTGTCGTCCAGATAGTTGGCGACGATCCAGTCGGCGAAGACGTCGTCGAAGTTCTCGGCGTAGCCGAGGGCGTCCAGGGTGTTCTCATAGCCCTGGATGGAGTTCGCGGGATCGTGAAGGGCTGCGTAGATGGCGGGCTGTCCCCCGTACTGCTCGTAGAAGTAGAGGCTCCAGAGATATGTCTTGATGTAATCGGCCCAGACGCCTTCCCACACCGTGAGGTTGTTGTCCGGGTTGGAGCTGAAGCCCGAGATCGTGTCGGGGTTCCCGTACAGCCACATGGCCAGCTCGGCCATGCCTTCGTTCACCCAGGAGGTCTCGTCCTCGTCGTACAGCCAGTGGATCATGTGCTCGAACTCGTGGGCGACCACGGCCAGCATGTAGTCTCCGCCCGGGCCTCCCGAGCTGGTCGTGCTGAGGTACACCACCTCGCACTCGTTGCTGTGGTACTGGGGGAAGGTGCCTTCCGGGTACTCGTCGAAGTAGAAGAAGAAGCCGTCGGCGGCTATCGCGAAGTCGAACCAGACCAGATAGATGCGCGGATCGTTATCGAGCTCGTCAGGCGGCGTGCCGAAGGCGTTGGAGTCGAGTTCGTATATGCCCTGCGCCGGATAAGGGCCGATGCTGCTGTTCTCCCATCTCTCGAGTATCGCATCCACGTCCGCCTGGTCCATCGAGACCATCCAGTCGGTGTTCCGGACGACCACATAGCCGTGTTCGCTCACACCCCGAACCGTGCACATGTGCTGCTCGAAATGGGGGGGCATGGGGCTGTGGACCCAGAGCCACCAGAGCCAGGAGTCTCCCACCTGCGGATTGTCGGGCGGGGACATCGGCATGCCGGGAATGGCGAAGGGCACGTCAGGCCCGATCTCGCCCGGCACGGGCGGGAGGATGTCGTGGATCACCTCTCCACGGTCCCCGGCGACGGCTGTGACGTCGCCGGCTCCAGCTGCGGGCGCGGCGAAGGGCAGCATGACGGCTGCGAGCAGGGCCATTCCGGATGGGAAGGTTCGGCCCGGGCGCAGGAGACGAGGGACTGGCAGGCGGTGCTGGGGAAACATGCTGCTCCTCTCGGGATGAGGCATCACGGCGCAGGTCTTCATCAGGCGGAAGACCTGACCGGCGTTCAAGATCCGTCTCTCTGAAAGCAATATACCAATCGGTAGGATCACGCACAGGGCCGGTCGGGAAATCGGGATGGCATTCCTTGACCGCCATATGCGGCATGCCTAGACTTGCCATGCCAACCCCAGCGAAGGGAGGTGCGCCGATGAGGGATGTCGAACGGCTGCGCACGGAGGTGCCGGCCTAGACGGCGCCTCGCAACATCCACCCCGGCAAGGGAGGTGCGCCTTATGGCAGAAAACGGCAGACGACGCGGGGAGGACGGGTTCTAGGGCCTGCCTTTCCCGCTCCCGGGAGGGCCGGGGCAGCGATGCCCCGGCCCCATTCTTTATGCCAGAGAAGGAGAAGGCCGATGAAGGCGCTGATCGTCAACGGCAGCCCGAAAGGGAATGCGGGGAACACCGCCCTGCTGCTGGATCCGTTTGTCGAGGGTCTGAAGGAATCAGGCGCCGATGCCGAGACGATCCTTGTCCGGGATCTCTCGATCCGCCCGTGCCTGGGCGACTATGCATGCTGGCACAAGACTCCGGGCATCTGCATCCACGACGATTCCATGAAGGAAGTGCTCCCGAAGATCGCAGCGTCCGAGATCCTGGTCGTCGCCTCGCCCCTGTATGTCGATGGCATGACCGGTCCTACCAAGTGCTTCCTGGACAGGATTATCCCGCTCGTGTCCCCAAGGTTCGAGATGAGGGAGGGCCACTGCAGGCACCCCAGGATGCCCGGCAGCTCGAAGGGGCTGACCGTCCTCGTCTCCAACTGCGGCTTCTGGGAGATGGACAACTTCGATCCGCTCGTCGCACACATGGCGGCTGTCTCCCGCAACATGGAAAGGGAATTCGCGGGAGCGCTCCTCAGACCGCATGGACCCGCCCTGGGAGCGATGCTCCGCATGAAGCTGCCGGTCGACGACGTCCTCGAGGCCGCGCGGGAGGCGGGCCGCCAGCTTGCCAGAGACGGCCGCATGGAGCCCGGCACGCTTGCGTGCGCAGGTCGCGAGCTCCTGCCCCTGGAGATGTACGTGAAGATCGTCAACGGCGAAGGATAGCCGGGGTCGGAGCAGACCTCGTCGAGAAATCCAGACATCACGATGTCAAACGATGACCCTGGTGCAGCATGCGGGTCGTCGGCAAAGGCAACTGATACATAGTCGAATCAGTTTCGACTGATCCGGGTGCAGGCCCCGGCCTTCCCCCGGCCGGCCGGCTAGAAGCCCAGGAGGCCGTGCAGGGTGGGCAGATCCACGAACTGGCTTGCCGCAAAGAAGGCGTAGAAGAGCAGGAGCCCGAACGCCTCCAGCCGGTCGACCTTCAGGTCGGTGGTGACGAAGATCTGGATGACGACTGCCGCCAGCACCAGAAGGGGCATTGCGAACCCGGTCATCGATGGCCCCACCGGGATCGGCGCGATGAGGCAGCAGATGCCCAGGACCACCATCTGGGTGAAGATGTTCGACGCGTAGACCTCGCCGATGGTGACGTCGTTCTTGCGCCTGAAGGTCGCCGATACGCTTATGGCCAGCTCGGGCAGGCTGGTTCCGAATGCGAAGAAGATCACACCCAGCGCCACCGTGGAGATGCCCAGCGCAGTTCCGAGCACCATGCCCGAGTCGAGCGCGAGCTTGGACGAGCCCACCACCCCGAGGATCCCCACCAGAGCCAGCCCNGTGGCCTTGAATATCTGCGCGGGCCTGCGCGCCGCGGCGCACTGGGCCTTGTCGATGCCTTCGCCGGCGGTCTTGAGCACGCTGACGACGTAGGGGATGTAGACGAGCATGAGGATCAGGCCGTCGGATCGCGACAGCAGGCCATCCAGGCTCATCAGGAGCACGAGCGACGACGAGAGGATCATCCAGCTGGACTCGCGCTCCTGGACCTCGCGGTGTATGTCGATGGGCCTGACGAATGCGCAGACCGCTGTCACGAATGTGAGGGTTACGAAATTGGATCCGATGACGTTTCCGACGGAGATGTCCGATGCTCCCCTGGCGATGGCGAACGCCGAGACGGTGAGCTCGGGAAGACTGGAGAGCACGCTGACGCCGAGGATGGTGATCACGAGTTCCTTGACGCCGAACATCCTCGCGAGCGGGCCGGTGTTGTGGATGATCAGCTCGCTGCTGCCCCACAGCAGGAGCAGGCCACCGATGAAGGCGACAGCGGAAAGGAACATCCCCACCTCCAGTGTCCTGGACAGCGGCTAGTCTATACCGGGCGGGCCAAGCCAGCAAGGCGGCGGGTGTGGCACGCCTCCCCGGCTCCGGCGGATATTCCTCCCATGAACAGATCGCACTGTTCCGTCCTGCTGGCAGCCATGCTCGCCGTCCAGGCCTCCGCGGCGATGGCGGGGATACCTCCAGGCTACTACGATCCGGCCGCGGGGCTGTCCGGCGAGGCGCTCCGCTCGGCGCTGCATGACATCATCGATGATCATTCGGTCATCTCCTACGACGATGTGTGGCTTGCCTTCTACACAACGGACGACAAGCCCGGCGGCATGGTCTGGGACATGTACTCGGACGTCCCCGGCGGGACTCCGCCCTACGAATACACCCTCGGAGAGGACCAGGGCGGCTCGGCGAGCGGCGAGGGGGAGGGCTACAACCGAGAGCACACATGGCCGCAGAGCTGGTTCGGCGGAGCAGTCCCCCCGATGAACTCGGACATGTTCCAGATAGTCCCNACGGACATCTACGTGAACAACCGCAGGGGCAACTTCCCCTACGGCGAGGTCGCCNCCCCCACCTGGGTCTCGCTGAACGGGAGCCTGCTGGGCCCGTGCGCCTGGCCCGGNTATGCGGGCACGGTTTTCGAGCCGCGCCCCGACTTCAAGGGCGACCTCGCCCGCAACTTCTTCTACATGACCACTCGCTATTACGGGGAGGATGCCGCCTGGCCCGGAAGCCCCATGACCGACGGCTCGCAGCTCCTCGACTGGGCCGTGGGCCTGCTGATCTCGTGGCATCTCGAGGATCCCGTCAGCGCCAAGGAGCTGGAGAGGAACGAGGCTGTCTACGCGATACAGGACAACAGGAACCCCTTNATAGACCACCCCGAGTTCGTCACGATGATCTACTATCCGACCTATGTCGGAGAGGACGAGGACCTGCCCGTGCAGCAGCCTGTGCTGGCCGTCTCTCCGAACCCGTCCGCCGGAGCCTTCATCCTGAGGCTGGAGTTGCCGGAAGCCGCCTTGGTCGACCTGGGAGTCTTCGACCCGTCAGGCAGGCTGGTTCGTGTTCTGCTCGACGACAGTCCGATGGACGCCGGCACCCACGAGCTGGTATTCGACGGGAACGGAGGCCTGGGAGGCCGGCTGCCATCCGGCGTGTACTTCGGCAGGCTGGCAACCCCCTCCGCAGTGTCGGCCTGCGCGCTTCTCATCCTGTAGACCCCGGGCGCGCCCATCCGTCAGCGGATGACCTCCACCCTGTCAGCGCCGTGCTGCGAGGGCTCGTCAGGACAATCGGATTCGCTGCCGGAGGAAGCTCGTCCACGTCCTCTCCCGGTCCGGGCTACTCCGTCAGCACCACCCGTCCGATCATCACGCCTTCGTCGGTCGAGCAGCGGAGGAGGTAGATGCCGGGAGGGTTGCCCGAGATGTCCAGGGGAACGCTGTGGGAGCCCTGCTCCATCTCTCCCAGCAGGGCACGGGCCACCCGGCGGCCGTCCTGCGAGAAGATCCCTACCTCGACGGATGAATCGAAGCCAAGCGTGAAGGATAGCCAGAAGCTGCCCGCCGTCGGAGATCCGCAGACCTGGAGGGCTCCGCCTTCAGGCACCCCCCCGCCGGAATGGCCGATGCCGGTGGTCGAGGCCAGGTACAGGCGCACGAAACCGTCGTAGTCGCTCGTCAGGATGTCCGGCGCACCGCTCTCGTCCCAGTTGTCCACGCAGGCCCTGAGGCCATAGGACTCCTGGATGGGTCCAGACGCAGTCTGGATCTGGACCATGTCGCTGAAATGAGGCGCGGCATCGGAGCCGTCGTTCCCGCAGAACCACAGGTTGCCTGCGTCCGTTCCCAGGAGCAGGTCCTTCATGCCGTCCATGTCGAGGTCGGCCACCGTGGGGACGCAGCGGTAGAAGAGGATGTCGGTGTCACCGCAGAAGACGCTGGACCACGTGGTGAACAGGTAGCTGGAGGCGGTGCCCGAGTTGAGGTAGAGCCGTATCGGGCTCCCGCCCGGATATGTGCCCTCGCTTCCCAGGACCAGGTCGAGCAGACCGTCGTCGTCCCAGTCGACCACGACCGGGGCGGAGTTGCCGCCGACATCGATGACCGATCCCCCCGCGAGCATGTCCGGCTGCGTATTCAGCGTGCCGTCGGAGCTCCTCGTGTAGTAGTTCACGAAACCCTCGCGGTCGCCCACGATCAGGTCCATCAGCCCGTCGCCGTTCATGTCCGCAACCTGCGGACTCGTGGCGCCGGTGCATCAACCGTAGGGCAGCGAGATGTCCGCCCCGTCGGCCTGCATGTAGGTAAAGCCCTCGAAGACAGGGGCGGGATTGTTCCACACGTTGAGATAGAGGCGGATCTTGCCGTAGTCGAACTCGCCCAGGATCAGGTCCTTGGCACCGTCGCCATCCCAGTCGTAGACGCAGGGAGAGCCATAGTAGCTGACATCTATGGCCGTGCCGTCGGACAGCACGAACGACGGGCTCTGGTAGATCGGCGGTGATGCCGCCACCGCGAACGCGGCCAGAAGCGCCACCGGACAGGCAGCTCTCATGCGTCCTCCTTCTCGAGTCTGCGAACAGGAACCCTCAGGGCGTATTCTCGCGCGGGCCTGATGCCGGGTCAATCAATCTCGAAGGGGCGGATGCCGGGCTAGAACTCGAATTCCTGCGAACCGCCGCCCGGCTCGCTCGCGGACCACAGGGAGCCCCTGCCCCCCGGGAGGCGGAACAGCGTCAGCGTCTCCCATCCGTGGCTCTCGACGACAGGCTTGAGGAAGGTGAACCTGGTCTCGACGATGTGTCGCTTGAGCTGCTCGTCATCCAGCTTCTCCATGCGACCCCGCAGGCGCATCTGGACGCCGGTGGAGGAGTCGAAGTAGCACAGCTCCACCGAGGGGTTCGCCAGCAGCTGCCGGCTCACGGGCTTCGACGTGCCGGTGCAGAATGTGAGACCCTTCTCGTCGACGACCGGCGTGTCCATGCCCCTCACGCGGGGCTCGCCATCCTCGACCGTGGCCATCCATGAAGTCGTGTTCTTCCTGACGAAATCAAGTATCTCATTGCGGGTCATTTCATATCCTCCCGTGTGTTGTCGGTGTGTCCGGATCCCNACCCGATCTATTCTAACACGGCGGACGCGGGACGAAGGGTGCACTCCGGCAGCGGCGCGGAGTCGTCCGGGAGACCGGCGGTTCCTCCCGGGCATCCCCGCAGGAGTGCGCAGCGCCGCCAGCCACAGGATCCCCGTATGGAATCCGAACCCCCGCCGGCTGTATCATCGGCTGTCGCACACTCTGAACACGGAGGCATCATATGCTGGCCTGTCTCGCGGCTGCGGCGCTTCTCGGCTCTGCGACCCCGGTTACCGACCCCGTGATCGTCCACGAGTGGGGGGTGGTCGTCTATTCGGCCGGCACGACAAGGGCCACGGGTTCGCCCGCGGCGGACCCGCTGGGCGCGATCTGCGC